>JAEEGF011571353.1_pt1 | contig 17823 bp, 16 predicted proteins | sample 9134171 | NCBI WGS metagenome assembly JAEEGF01 (sample SAMN16246542, study PRJNA631951) | gut metagenome | biome: gut microbiome; feature: rumen; material: AP-attached | host: Bos | place: Iran: Karaj | collected 2018-10 | reverse complement strand
AAACATTTAAAAATGAGAAATTGTTTGATAATGTAAAAAGGAATTCTATAAACTGTCCAACTTTTGGCGTTCAGTTCAAACTAGAGTTTCTTTTTTAAATTAGTTTTTCTTGTTTATACTTAATTATAGTGTTATAATTATTATGGTGTATAAAAATGAAAAAAGATTTAAAAGTTAGAATAATAAGTGCAATAGTAGCACTTATAATAGTAATACCTTTATTAATAATTGGAGAAATACCTTATTATATAGGAGTAGGTATTATAGGAGTAATTGGATTTAATGAAATGTTAATGTTAATTAATAAAGAAAAGAAGTTACCTATTTTAGTTAAATATATTTCTATGTTATGTTTTGTATTATTTATATTAACTGGTATTAAAGAATTAAAATTTGATATTGATTATAGGATATTAATATCAAGTGTTTTGATGTTGATGTTACCACTAATATTTTATCAAGATAATAAAAAGTATAATTCTAATGATGCTTTACATTTACTTGGTGTTACATTATTTTTAGGATTAGCTTTTCATTATTTAATAGTACTTAGAAATATTAGTATTCATACATTATTGTATTTAGTGCTTATAACTATTATGACTGATACATTTGCTCATTTCTTTGGAGTAAATGTTGGAAAAAATAAATTATGTCCAAATGTTTCACCAAATAAAACTGTTGAAGGAATGATGGGTGGTACATTATTTGGTACATTTATTGGAATGGTTTATTATTTAACATTTATAAATACTGAAGCAAATTCTATATTGATTTTATTTATAACATTATTCTTGTCTTTAGTAGCACAATTTGGTGATTTAGTATTTTCAATGATTAAAAGAAAGTATGATGTTAAAGATTATGGAAATATAATGCCAGGACATGGTGGTGTTATCGATAGACTAGATAGTATTATATTTGCAATGCTTGCATTTTCATATCTAGTATCACTATTTTAGGAGGATTTAATGAACGCGTTAATAACAATTTTGATATTAGCAATAATTTTGTGTGTAATAATTTCTTTTCATGAATTTGGACACTTTATAGCTGCTAAAAAGAGTGGAGTATATGTAGATGAATTCTCTATTGGTATGGGCCCAACTATTTTTAAACATAAACCTAAAAATAGTGAAACAACTTATTCAATAAGAGCTTTACCTATAGGTGGATTTGTATCAATGGCTGAAAAAGCTGATCCAGATAATAAAAAATTAAAAAAGAATCAAATACTTGAAAATAAAGATTTTATTCATTGCTTTTGGGTATTTATAAATGGTATAGTTTTTAACTTTATACTAGCAGTAATATTATTCTTTATTAGTGGTCTTATATATGGTAGACCAATAAGTGAACCAATAGTAGATAAAGTAATAGAAGGATATGCTGCACAAGCAGCAGGATTAGAATCTGGAGATAAAATAATTCAAATAAATGGAGTAAATGTAACTACATTAGATGATTTTATTTTAGAAGCAGTAGCTAAAGATGAAAAAAGATCTGTTTATACATTTGTAGTAAAAAAAGCAAGTGGAGAAACTAAATCATACTTATTAATACCTAAACTAGATGAAGACGGCAGTAAAACATATGGAATTCAATTTAAAGGTAAAGTATATAAGAAAGGTTTTGTAGAAGCACTTAAATACTCAGTACTTGGAACATATGATACATCAAAAGTAATATTTAAAATATTAGGATCATTATTCACTGGAAAAGTATCTGCTAAGAACTTAAGTGGTCCAGTTGGAATATATTCACTTGTTGATGGTGTAAAATCACAAGGATTAATGACTCTTATATATTTAACAGCATATCTAAGTATAAATGTAGGAATAGTTAATTTAATACCTATACCTGTATTTGATGGTGGTAGAGTATTAATACTAATTATTGAAAAAATAATTGGTCGTAAGACAAATGAAAAATTAGAAAATGCACTAAATTTAGTAGGATTTGGATTAATGATTCTACTTATGCTTTATGTAACATTTAATGATATAGTTAGACTGGTGAAATAATATGAAAAATGAATATCTAGATAATAAAATAATACTAAAATATTGTCCTAATTATTACAATATTATTAATGAAGAATTCTCTGAACTAGATTTAATGAGTGATAAAGTAATACAAGTATTACAAGGATTTATATTTTCAGTAAATTCTAAAAATAAAAATGATTTAAAAAAAGTAACTGCTCTTGATACAGCACTTACTAGATATTTTGATGATAGAGAATTTAAAACATATTTAACTAATCATTTAATAGCATTAAAAGTGTCTAAAAAAGAACCAAATATTATGAGATTTATTGCTATGTCAATAATTGGTGCTTATGAAAAGTATTTAGAAGGATTTACAAGAAATTTATACATCTCTAAGTGGATATAAATTCTTTTTATGTCCCTGTAGCTCAGTTGTATAGAGCACCTCCCTCCTAAGAGTGTGATGTGTTTTCTGAGCAAAAGGAACAAAAAAACAGAACATAAATTTCCCCTTATTTTATGGGAAATTGAATGTCCTTGTAACTCAGTTGGATAGAGTAACGACCTCCTAAGTCGTAAGTCGGCAGTTCGAATCTGCCCAGGGACGCCAGTTTAAAAATAATGTCTTGAAATCATAAGGGATTCAAGGCATTTTTTATTTTTTAAAAAGTGATATAAAGTGATACAACATGATTCAACATAATTTGTGTTACGGCACTTTTTATGGCACCTTTTAAAGATAACATAACTATCGGTAAAATAAGGGATAAAACACCATCTTAAAAGTAGCTGCACTTTGAAAAAGTGTCAGAAAGGAAAGAAATGGATAATAATTTAGATGAATTAAAAGATTTAAACTTCTATTTTACGGATGATATGAAACAAACTTTATTTGATATGGTTGCAATTCAAAACATGTTAGACCATGAAGAATTAAACTATAAGGAATTAAAACAACTTGAAAATGAAAAACTTAGACTCTTGAATCATTTTAGAGAAGAACTTCAAGCAAATAATCCAGTAGAAGTTGAAATTGTAAGAGAATTTTTACAAATGAAAAATGATGAAAGGAATTAAGATGGAAAAATTAATTGAAATTACAAATCCAAAGGAGATGGAGAAATTTGTTAAATCTAGTAATTATTTGCTTGTTGATGATGGATTGGATGAATATGTAATTCATGAATCAGATTTGGTTGATTATATTTATAACAGAAACGAAGAAGTAACTATTTATAAATCTAATGGAGAGTTCTTACTTTCGACTATCGGTTTTTTCTTAAATAAAATATCTTATGATTATAGGCAAAAAATAATAGATAGACTTATCAGATTACAACTTGGGGAAGAAGAATCTAGAGTAACTTACTATTGTGAATCAACTATTCTAGATTATATTTAGTCATACATATTTTCTCTTATTATTATGTTTATTAAATAAGTTTACTAAAAGTAAACTATATAGAGTAAATTACTTATTAATAATATTATATTAATAATTACTTTTAATAATATTTCTTATAAATATATTGAATAGTATATAAGAAAGGTTGAAAGTATAGAAAGGAGATATTATGACTTTAAAAGAATTTATTAGAAAATCTGATAATGCTAGAAGAAAAAGAGACATAATATTACTATCAGAACTTTTGGATTTATACGATGAATATTATAAGAGTAAAAAGAAAGAACTTATTGACCCAATAATTGTTTATAATGAGATTCATGATTGCTTAAATTATTCTGAAGAAGAAGTAAAAGAAATTATTCAACAAGCACAAATTTTAAGAAATGAGCAAAATCTATAACAGATTTTGCTTTTTTATACCTATCATTCGGTAAAAAATGACATTTTTATGTTATAATTATGTTGTGTGTAAAAATATGAATGAGAGGTATGGTGTATTTGATATGTACAATGATTTAACTTTTTTTACAAATGAGCCAGAAAGAAATCTATACGATAGATTTAATAAGATATTAAAGAGGGACACAAGATTCTTTGATGTTTTAGTAGGATATTTTAGAGCAAGTGGATTCTATTTATTACAAGATTCACTTGATAATATTGAAAAAACGAGAATTCTTATTGGTATTAATACTGATAAAGAAGTTCTTGAAATGTATAAAGAGTCACAATTACAAATTACAGAATTAAGTACATCTGCTTACAATAGCAAAAAATTATATACTGATAAATTAAAGCAAGAATTCAAAGATTCCGATGATACGGAAGAAGTTGAAAAAGGTGTAAAGAAATTTATTGAAATGCTTAGAAGTAGAAAATTAGAATTAAGAGTATATACTAAGCAACCTATTCATGCAAAAGTCTATATTATGAGAAATCATGAAGAGGCCTCAGATTATGGAAAAGTTATTACTGGTTCAAGTAATTTTTCTGCAAATGGTCTCCAAAATAATTTGGAATTTAATGTTGAATTAAAAAACTCAAATGATGTTAAGTTTGCTTATGATAAATTTGAAGAATTATGGGCAGATTCTGTTGAAGTAAATCAAGAGTGCATAGATACAATAGAAAAAGATACATGGGTTAAAAATGATATTACCCCTTATGAAATGTATTTGAAATTTTTATATGAATATTTTAAGGAAGAAATTAATGATGATAAGACTTTTGACTTTAATCACGATTATGTAATTGAAGGATTTAAGGCATATCAATATCAAATGGATGCCGTAATTCAAGCAAAAAGAATTATTGAAAAACATAATGGTGTATTTATTTCTGATGTTGTAGGTCTTGGTAAAACATATATGTGTGCTTTATTGGCAAGAGAATTATTTGGTGGAAAATTATTTATTGTTCCCCCAGTATTAATTGATTATTGGAATAAAGTTTTAAGGGAATTTGGTGTTCAAAATTTCAATGTTCAATCAAATGGTGGATTAAAAAAATTAAGTGAAGAAAAAATATATCATGAGGCAAAATATATTTTCATTGATGAGGCACATAAATTCAGAAATGGTGAAACAGAGTCATATAAAATGCTTGATGAAATATGCTATAACAAAAAAGTTGTTTTAATTACTGCTACCCCTCAAAATAATTACATTACAGATATAGCAAATCAAATGTATTTGTTTGAATCAAAGAAAAATTCAACAATTCCAGGTGTTAGAAACTTAGAAAACTTCTTCTTTAAGTTAAGAAGTGATATTAATAAATGCGAAAAAAATTCTGATGAATACTATAATGCCGTTAGAATTGCTTCACAAAAAGTTCGTGATAATGTATTACGAGAAGTTATGATAAGAAGAACTCGTACAGAGATTATGAATAACTATAAAGAGGATTTAGAAAGACAAGGATTAACATTCCCTAAACTTGGCAATCCTATTAAAGAAACTTATGAATTTGATGAAACAACAGAAAAGATTTTTGAAGATACTATTGAATCAATTAAGACTCTTACATATTCTCGTTATAGGCCATTAACTTATGTTAAAGAAGAATTTTTAAATAATGAAGAAAATCAATTATTAACTGGTCAAAGAAACATGGGTGCTTTCATGAAAGGTGTTCTTGTTAAACGATTAGAAAGTAGTAAATATGCTTTTGAAATGACTTTGAGTAGGTTTATAACATCTCACGAAAACTTCATAAGAATGTATGAAGATGGTGAGGTTTGGATTAGTAGAAAATTGAATGTTGATGAATTATTAGACAATGAAGATTTTGAAACATTGATTGAAGCTAAAGAAAAAGGAAATGCATTCTCTTTCAAATCAAATCAATTTAGAGAAAACTTCATTAATGATTTATACAATGATTTACAAGTTTTAAGAAACTTAAAAGATATGTGGGATTCAATTGACCATGATTGCAAATTAAATTATTTTGTTGAATTATTGCAAAGAGATAAAAAATTGCATAATAAGATAATTATATTTACTGAATCTTCTGAAACTGCACATTATTTAAAAGAAAAAATTGAATCAAGATTAAATAGAAATGTAATTCTTTTTACCGGTTCAATGAGTGAAACAATTAAAAATGAAATTAGAAATAATTTTGACCCTAATGTTGATAAAGAAAATGTAAGAAATGATTATGATGTTCTTGTGACTACTGATGTTCTTGCCGAGGGTATGAACTTACATAGAAGTAATGTTATTATCAATTATGATTTACCTTGGAATCCTACTCGTATAATGCAAAGAGTTGGTCGTATAAATAGAGTTGGTACAAAACACACAGAATTATTTGTATATAATTTCTTCCCAACATCTAATTCTGATGATATCAATCATCAAAGTGAGAATATTATTACTAAAATTCAGATGTTTCATGATATTTTAGGAGAAGATTCTAAATTCTTAACATCAGAAGAAAATATTTCAACTCATGAATTATTTAAGAGAATGACAACAATTGATGATGAGGATGAAATCGGCTTAAATTCTGAATTACATTATTTAAAAGTAATAAGAGATATAAGAGATAAAGAACCGGACTTATTCAATAAAGTTAAAAATTTACCTCAAAAAGTTAAGATTGGAAGAAATGGTTCAAATAATGAACTAATTACATTCTTTAGAAAAGGATATGTTAAGAAATTTTATCTTGCAAATGACACAAATTGTGATGAATTGAATTTTGATAATGCAATTAAAATGATTGAAACAACAAATGATGAAAAATCAATTGAAGTTAATTCAAAATACTATCCTTTGTTGAATAAAAACAAAAAATATTTTGAAGAATATGAAAATAATATAGATGGAGATTTTGAAGAATCATATCAAAGAAAAGGTAAAAGCAATGCAGAGATTCTTATTAGATTACTAAAAGAAGTGCTTAAACAAGAAAATGTTTTAACATCAGAAGAAATCGATACTTGTTATAAGACAATTGAAATATTACAAAATGGTGAGTTACCATATAAGATTTTGAAAGAAGCAAATAAATTACAAAAATTAAATGTTAGGTCAAATGAAGATTTGATTGCATTCTTTAAAGAATTTGTAAACATGATTCCAAAAACATATTATGAATCTAATACAAATAAAAATATAGATGAAAGTGTTCAAAAAGAAATAGTTCTTTCAGAATTATTTATGAATTAAGGTGAGTTAGATGAGTACAAGAAATAAAGAGTATTTGGAATTGTTAGAGCATTCATTTAACGAAGAAAAATATATTAAGTTTGTTATTGATTTATTGAATTTGGATATTAGTTCATTAAATAGAAACATTATTGAGATTTCAATTACACAGAATCAATATAAAGATAGTATAGATTATTATAAATTTGTTGCAAATTATAACGATGGTATGAATAATATTGGAGTGTTTATTATAAAACTTAATAATACTTCATCAACTCGTGCTAGAAATATGCAAAGAAATTTTGTTGCAACACTTTTACAAAAATATAATCTAGATGGTGCATTAGTTTCTTTCTTTTCTGACAAAGAAAAGACTTGGAGATTATCTTTTGTTAAGAAAGAATTGAGTTTTACAGAAAATGGTGTCAAAGAAACTTTAACATCTGCAAAACGATATTCATATCTCGTTGGTGAGGGAGAATCAACCCATACTGCAAAAGAATTTTTACTACATTTATTAGATATTGATAATAGAAAAATTACTCTTTCAGATATTGAAAAGCAATTTGATGTTGAAAAAGTAACTAAAAGATTCTTTGAAGAGTATAAAGAAAAATATTTACAACTTAAAGAATTCTTGGATAAAAATGAAGATTTCCAAACAGAGGCAAAGAATTGTGATTTTAATTCAGAAGAATTTGCAAAAAAACTTATGGGACAAATTGTATTCCTATATTTTCTTCAAAAGAAAGGATGGCTTGGTGTACAATTAATTCCAAATGAATTGTCAAAAGAAGAATATAATGATTTATTATCTCAGAATGACTCTGTTTCACAAAATTTAATTAAGAATTATTATGAATTAGTGGAAAATAAATATATTGTTGAAAGAACCAAATTAAGATTATTGGAAACACAAGAAGATATTATTAATTTAACTAATATATTTAAAGGTACTAAATACGATATGCCTTGGGGAAGTGGGAAAAAAGACTTCATAATGCATATATTTAATCAATCTCAAAAGGAACATAAAAATTTCTTTGATGATTACTTGGAATATTTCTTTTATAAAGGATTAAATGAAAAAAGAGAAAATCAATATTTCCCATTATTTAATTGTAAAATTCCTTTTCTTAATGGTGGATTGTTTGAACCTTTAAATAATTATAGATGGTCATCTGCGCATTTTGAAATAAAGAATAGTTTGTTTCATAATGATAATGAAGATGGAATACTAGATTTCTTAAATCTATATAACTTCACAATCGATGAAGAAGAACCACTAGAAAAAGAAATAGCCGTTGACCCAGAGATGTTAGGTAAAATTTTTGAGAATTTACTTGAAATTGGAGATAGGAAAGATAAGGGTGCATTCTACACACCAAGAGAAATAGTTCATTATATGTGTCAAGAAAGTCTTGCAAATTATTTGTGTAATAATGTAAATGTTGATTATAACGAAATTAATCAATTTATAAAATATGGTGATATTATTTCTCAATATGATTGGGATTTGTCATTGGATGAAGAGTCTGATTTTGTAATTGGAAAATCTATTTATAATAACTTGTTAGAAATTGATAATGCATTAATAAATGTAAAAATTGCCGACCCAGCTGTTGGTAGTGGTGCTTTCCCTTTGGGAATGTTAAATGAAATCGTTAAATTAAGAACCAATATTCAGACATATCTATTAATTCAAAAAGAACTTGGATTAATTTCATTGGAAAATTTATATTCTACTGAACATCTTGAAACAGATATATATAAAATGAAATTGCAAACAATTGAAAATTGTATATATGCAGTAGATATTGAAACAAGTGCCGTAGATATCGCAAAATTGAGATTATGGTTATCATTAGTAGTTGATTATCCAAGTGATAAAGAGCCAAGACCATTACCAAATTTAGATTGCAAAATAATGCAAGGTAATAGTTTAATTGATGAATTTGAAAATGTTCCATTATTTAGTGAAAAAATGTTAGAATCAAATTTAAAGGGATATCATAGAAATGAATCTCAATTGAGTTCTGTTGCTGATGTTCATATCCAACAAACTCTATTTGATGATACTGCACAAATAAATGAATATATTGATAAAATGTTGGAATTACAAAAGGAATATTTTAGAACATCAGATAACAAAGTAAAAAAGGATTTAAAAGAAAAGATTGAGGCTATTCAAATGGGAATGGTTGAAGAATCTTTAAGGGGTACACCTAGTAAATTAAACAGATTCAAAGAAATTTCAAAGAAAAAGCAAAAACCTTGGTTTATTTGGAAATTGGAATTTTATGATGTATTTAAAAATAATGGTGGTTTTGATATTGTAATTGGAAATCCACCATATATAAAAGAGGGGAAAAATTCCGATGTGTTTAAAGGATTAAAAAATAATAAATACTATAAAGGTAAAATGGATTTTTGGTATTTCTTTGCTTGTATAGGAATAGATTTATTAGTAAATAAAGGTACTTTGTGTTATATTGCCCCTAATAATTGGATTACAAGTTATGGTGCTTCTATAATGAGAAACAAAGTATTATCAGAAACGACAATAAAACAATTTATTGATTTTAATAATTATATGGTCTTTGATTCTGCTTCCATTCAAACAATGATTATGCTTTTAAGTAAAGAAAAATCAAAAAGATACTTTGTCGACTATCGTAAAGTTGATTCAGTTGATTTTGATAAAACTGACTTAGAACAATTATTAAAACTAAATAATAAGAAGAAGAAATTTATTAATGAAATAATTGACTTTGTTCCATCAAATTATTTGAATGAATATATTCGTTTTTCATATGGCACAGATGGTAATTTAATTAATAAAATTAAAAATAAAGGAAATTATTACATAACTAAAGATGATATAAGTCAAGGAATTGTAATGCCTCAAGATAGACTTAATCTTAAAAATGCTAATAAATTAGGTAATGGATTTAATAAAGATGATGGAATATTTGTTATCAATAATAATGAGAAAAAGAATTTAAATCTTACTGATATTGAAAACGAAATAATAAAACCTTATTATACATCATCAAATATTCATAAATATTGGTTTGATTCCAATAATAATGAATGGGTTATCTATACAAATAAAAAGGCAATTAATTCAATAAATAAATATCCAAACATAAAAAATCACTTAGAGAAATATAAAAGCATTATTACATCAGATAATAAACCTTATGGTTTACATCGACCAAGAGATAACTATTTCTTTGAGGGAGAAAAAATTATTTGTTATAGAAAATGTATTGAACCAACATTCAGTTATAATGATACTTCATCATATGTTTCTCAAACATACAATATAATAAAAACAAATTCAATAAATTTAAAGTATTTATGTGCATTATTGAATAGTAGTTTAATAAAATTTTGGTTTAAAAAATGTGGTAAACTTCAAGGAAATAATTACCAATTAGATTCTGAACCATTAATGAAAGTACCAATATATTATATTGAAAGTGAGCAAACTCAAAGAATAACAGAATTATTTGATGCTATCTATGTTAAACATGATAATTGTGAAGATATAATAAAAGAAATAGATGATGTTGTATATAAGTTATATGAAATAAGTGACGAAGAAAGAAAATATATAGAATATTCAATAAATGAATGAGCAACTTTAATGAAGTTGCTTTTTTTGTTAACAGAAATTGTATTTTTATAATTTCATCTCTACTATATAAGTATATTAAGGGGTATTTATTGTATATTATATATATTATAAATATTAAAAGAGAAAGATTAATCATACCCCCTTTATTGTTCGTTATTTATATTCACTTCGTTCATATAAATAACTCACTTCCCCCCTTTCTTAATAGAAAGAGAAAATGAATTTTGCTAAAGTCAATTTGGGGTTACCATGTTAAAAACGACAACAAATTCCAATTTTTACTAAACCCATCCCCCCTAGGTTAGTGTGAAGCAAATTCCGGTATCTTCCTGTTACGAAAGATTCAGAATGAACAATGAGTCTAGTCAATAGTTTAAGTGTCTAAAAACGGCTAAAAACAAGCAAAAAGAGGTATATTTACGATTCGATGTTCGATATTGTTTTTAGGCCATTTTCTATATGTATCTATGTATGTATTATATATATACTTTTTAGAGTTTTATCCTCACTCGTTTTCTATTTATATGAGGAGAGTGATAATATGGAAGAAAAGTATTATACATTAGAAGAAATATCAGTAAGACTTAAAACACCCATTCTTTATTTAAGAAGAATGGTAAGAGAAGAAAAACTTGTTGCACATAAGATTGGAAGAAATTATAAGGTTAAAGAATCAGATGTAAAAAAGTATGTTGATTCTTGTAGGTATAAAAATGTCGGATAAAGAATTACTCAGAGCAATTGGATTGGATGATAGAACAATAGAAATAGGTCTTAATGATGAGTATGCACAAATGATGTTAGAAAAAAAGATAGATAACTATCTTAAAAAGTTAGATGAAGAAAAAAAGAAAGAACAATTAATAGAACAATTAAAAAATGGGCATGACGATTTTAAAGAAAGACAACACCTTATTGAAATGTTAAAGAGTAATATTGTTTACAATGTAATTAAAGACATGCTTATTAAAGATGGATTTAGTTATAGATGTCCAACTTGTGTTGATTTGTCTGGTCAATATGGTAGAGCCATTCAAAATTATCCAAAATATAATCAAAGTAAGTAGGATTAAAAAACATATTTATGCTATAATGAATATGAGGTGTAAATATGAAAAAAAAGTTAATTGTTTTGTTTTTATTGTTAATTGTTATTACTGGATGTTCAAATAATAAAAGCATAGAATCAAACAATAATACCAAAAAAGTTGATGATTATATAGGAATTAATTATAAATCTAAACATGAAATAAAGTGTGAAGAAATGAAGAATGCAAAACTTATGAGTGAATCATTATTTGTGACAACAGACGGAAAAGTATATCACTATGGATTTGATAATTTATATAGCAATGAACAAAATTGTAAAAAATTTGATGATGAACTTGATACTAGTTGGAGTGGTCCAGTTACAATTTCCGATATTGTTGGATTAAGAAACGGAGAACTTATTGATAGCAAAATGCACCAAATTACCACATCAATAGATACTAATAAAATGGGTGTTAGAGGAAGTTATAATCATAGAGTGGAAAATATAAAAGAATGGTATTTTTCATTACCAGGTTTTATTATAAGAGAAAATGATAAAATGTATGCTTTAAGTGAGTATGATAACAATAAACAAGAAATAAAAAATAGTTTGCCATCAAGTGAAAAGATAATATCAGTTAATGGTGGTGTTATTAAAACAGATAAAGGATATTATTTATTAAGAGCAAACATTACTAATAAAAACGAATGTGAAAAATACGATGATGTTGAATGTAAAGTAGAATATTTTATTGAATCCAGTGATGTTTTAAATAAACTAGATGATAAAATATTTATTGCATATTCGAGAGGATATAGTTATGATATTTCAGAAATGAATGTTTATGCAAAGAACAATACTATTTATTCAATTGAAATAGATAAATGATATAAATTATTATATATATTTATTAATACGAGATGAACTATATATTTAATGATATGTGGTTCATCTCTCTTTTTTTGTGTTATAATAGTTGACCAAAAGGAAGTGATTCATTATGGCACATCAAAAGAATGAATTTAGTTATCATAAAATCTTTGATAACAAATATTCCGACCAATCTTATATTGCTTATCTTACAAGAGGCAAAAAGAAATATTTGAATAGACTTAATAGTTGGAATGATTCAGATAATCAAATGAATCATCATGTAATCAAACCAATCGATTTTGTAATTAGATGTAATAATGTAATCCATAGTAGAAAACCTAAAAAACAAAATATAGAAGATATCAAAGAACTATATAACAGAAAGTTTAGTGTATATGCTTATAATTATTTATATTCACAATATCCAATAACAGATTATTTATGGAAATTATCAGATGAAGAATCTAAAGATAAGTATGTTGTTAGAATTCATCAAATAATGGAAGATATTGTAAAATGGAAAAATGAGTTTGAAAATAATTGGGATGGATTCAGAGATTTTATTTTTGATTCTATAAAGTTTATTGATGACAATCATTTAACTTATATTGTTGGAGATAATATTGCTTATCCACGAGCTTTAAGAGATAACACTATTAAAAAATATTATTGCTTACTTATTGGTGCTAATGGATATGATAAGTTCTTAAAATATTATAAAGGTATTGTTAGTAAGAATATTGATGTGAAGAAATTGGTTGACCAAATTAGTGGTTTATTAATAATAATATCAGATGTTTACAATTCTATTATTTCAAAAGATAAACAATCAAGTGAATTACTAAAATCATATTTAGATAATAATGAGGATATGAATTCATGTATTGATATTTATTATCAAAGAATATATCAAGATTTATTATCATTTATGAATAAAAAAGACAAAATGACAATGACAGAACAATTACAATTTTTAAAGAACATTATAATAAATGAAAATAAGAAATATACAAAAGAATTCGTTTTATATGAAAATGTTGCTATTGATGAGAATAGCATAGATGATATTGATTTTATTGAGATAGATTAAAAAAGTGCATTTTTTTCAGATACCGACTCCAAGGTTAAAATGCACTTTTTATATTGTCTTATTTTTTTGGGGGTTTAATATATAAGTCACAAAGAGACATTCCGGAACACATCTTTGAGAAAGGAAAAAGTATTATGAATTTTTTAGAATTTGTTAAAGGGAATGAGGGGTTGTTAACTATAGATAAAATGAGAAGTATTTTGAAAGACTTTTGTCATGAAAGAATTAAAGATAATGAAGAAAGTGCAACAGATGAAGATATTGATAAATTATCTTTGATGATTGAATATAACTTCTTTGATGGAATCACTTCAGATGATACTGAATGGGATTTAAATACAATAAGTGTTGATGAGGTTAAGTTCTTAATTGGTTCAGAGGTTGGCTTTTTACTATTACTTGGTGGAATAGAAAAAAATAAAAGAGAGTCTTATTCAGAATTATTGGATGATATTACTTTTCATGCAGTTGAAAGTGTTAGTGATGTTATAAATCATGAGTCATATTTTTCAAAGAATGTTTTTGATTTTTATTCAATTTGTGAGGGTGTTTATGAGGGGACATATTTTAACTTCGGAGATGAAGAAAAACAAAACATGTTATCAGAAATTTACGAATATAAATTAAAGAACAAAATAGAAATGTAAGGGGGTGTTGGCTTTGACTAAACAGATGTGTGATTTAAAAACTATTTCAGAATATTTAAACCTTTCTATTCCATACATCAGAAAGTTAGTTAGAGCCAAAATGATACCTCATTACAGATTTGGTAATCGACTTAAATTTGATGTAAAAGAAATTAACGAATGGATAGAATCACATCGCCAAGAAGAAAGAAAAAGTGTCCTATTCTTCTAGGAAAAACGGGGGTTTTGTGGTATAATATATATAGATAGTTATGTATGTGTTCTATCCCATAAGTTAAGAAAGGAGAACTTATGGCAATCAAAAAAATAGATGTGAATAGATACAAAATAACTATTGAACTCGGTTATGATATTTTAGGTAATCGTAAACGAAAGACAATCAATTTTTCTGGAACAAAGGCAGAGGCAATAAAAAAAGAGGCCGAGCTAAAGACAGAGTTTTATCACATGGGAGAATCAAAAAGAATTAGTGATTTAACATTTAAAGATTTGTCAGAGATTTTTATTGAAAGATATTGCAAACCAAACATATCTCCAATAACAACTCATGGATATAAGAAAACTCTTAAAAAAGTTCTACCAATTATAGGTAATAAAAAACTAAAAGACATTACACCTTTTGTCTTAGATAGTATGTATCAGAAATTGAGAGTTGCTAAGGATGGTCACGAATTAGGTTATCATTCTAATTACAATTATTATAAACTTATCAATGTTATGTTTAATCAAGCAATCAGATGGGAGATTATGGATAAGAATCCAAACTCAAAAGCAAACAAGCCAAAGAAAGAACATAAAGAGAAAAACTTTTATGATGTTAATCAAGTTAAAAAGTTATTAGATGTTCTCGAGAACGAATCAATCAAATATAAGTTGTTAGTAGTTCTTGCTTTGGATAGTGGTGCAAGAAGAAGTGAGTTATGTGCTTTGAGATGGTCGGACATCGATTTAGAAACAAGAATGATGAGCATAACAAAGTCTCTTAAAGTATTCAATGGTATTGTAGATGAGAAAACAACAAAAACAGAATCATCAATCAGAACAATTAAGTTGGGTGTATCAACAATCAACTTAATAAAAGAATATAAGGAATGGCAAGAGGCATACAAAAAAGTCAATGGCAAAAAGTGGACAAGCAAAGATAACAGAATATTTACTTCCGTTGATGGTGGATATATGCACCCAAGCACTTGTGACCATACTTTAAGAAAGATTGTAAAGAAATATAACTTAGACCCAATATGTTTTCATGAATTAAGGCATACATGTGCTAGTCTTTTAATCAATAGTGGTGTTGACCCTAAGACAGTTAGTAAGAGATTAGGACATTCAGACACATCAATCACAATGGAAATATACACTCATGCATTCGAAGAAAGTAAAAATGCATGTGCGGATAGATTCGATGAGATGATGAAAAAGTTAGAAAATGCCTAAAAATGAAATGTTATGGCACCAATTTACGGCACCTTAATAAAAATTGAGTTCATAGAAAAATTAAAAAAGTATTAAGAACCCCTTTATTTATAAGGGTTTCAAGATATATAATATTGGTGTCCATTAGGAAGTGGTCATACCCCTCCTAAGAATTAAATGTGAGTTCGATTCTCGCAGGGGACACCATCTTAGTAATTGATTAATTTAAATAATTGAGCTATAATTAAATAGAAAGGTAGAGTTTATGGAAAAGAAATATACTGAAGATCAAGTAAGATTTGTTTATTATCGTGGAGTATCAAACGCATGGTATGATAGTAGTGACAGCTGTAGTTATGAAAGGTTTGAAGATACATTAAAATATTGTTTATCTTCTACATGGTTTCCTCCATATAAAGTTTCTAAAGAAGTAATTTATGTAACAGATGAAGGAGAAATTGGAAATGATTCTGTTTATCTTTGCCGTGTACCATCTAAAATACATCCTAGAACTTTAGATTTTGAATATGAAGTAGAATATGAAGATGGTGAAGTTGAAGTAGAGTATTCTAAATGTTATGAAGATAATGAGCAAGAGTATATAAATTCTGATTTAAAAGAAAGAGTTGCACGCATCAAAAATGCTGATAAAGAAGATAAAATAGTTTCTATTAAGGTATATAAAATAGAACATTTTTATAAAGAAGTTGATAAAAATGTATCTATGGATAATAATTTAACATTATGTTTTAGTAAAGATTATAGTAAAAAAGTTGAATCTGAAGAAGATAATGAATTTAAACATATAATTTAAACTAGCAATAGCTAGTTTTTTTATTGGAAAAAGGTTGCTAAATGATATTATTTGTGATATCCTTTTAATAGGAGTGTGTGAAAAATGTATAGTAATGAATTAGATGATGAACAAGAAGAACAAGAAAGTGGAAGTTTTTTAGCTAACTTTTACAATAACAATAAAGTATTAGTATGGATATTTATTGGTATAGTAATATTCATATTATTAATGAGTTTATTAACGAAAGGTGGAAGTAATAAGACTGAAGTGCTTACATATGATGTAACTATTCAACCAGAAGGTGATGTTTATGTTAATGTTGGTAAATCAGTTAATATCATTGCTCAAGTTAAGAATGATCCACAACCTATTCTTACTTGGAGTTCTGCTGATGAAACTATTGCTAAAGTAGATAATGGCAATGTAACAGGACTTGATTATGGTAAGACAACGGTAACTGCAACATATGTTGATGCTAAGAATGAAAAACATAGTGCATCAGCAAATGTTATAGTTGGTGATGGTGATCCAAGTATTCCATTAACAGATGTATCATTTAAAGAGGGAGATTTATTTATGCCACTTAATGATACATATCAAATAGCACTTGTTTTAAATCCATCTAGAGGATACGTTGAAAATGAGAAGTTTACTTCTTCTAATACAAGAGTAGTTACTGTTGATAGTAGAGGTATAGTAACATCTGTTGGTGAAGGTGAAGCTATTGTAACTACTGATGTTAATAATGGACAATTTAGAAAAGAATTAAGAGTATATGTAAATAGAGATTATACTAGAACAGAAATTATTGTAACTCCTGAAAGAATATCATTTGATGGAGAACTACGTAAGATAAAAGTTGGTACTATTGAAAGATTAACATATACTATTGAACCTTCAAATGCTGACCCTGATAAATTAATTTGGGAAAGTAGTGATGAAAGTGTTGTTACTGTTGAAAATGGTAAAATAAAAGGTCTTAGTGAAGGAAGAGCAGTTATTACTGTTTCATCAGTTAATGGTACAAAAGATAGAATTGATGTTGAAGTAGAAAGTGATATTGTTGAAGTAACTGATATTAATGTTGCTCTTAGTGATATTTATTTAACTACTGGACAAAGTCAAGTTATTATGCCAATTGTTACTCCTGATAATGCAAGTAATAAAGCATTAAGTTATACTTCATTAGATAGTTCAGTAGCATATGTAGTACCTAATGAAACTGGTACACAAGCTACTATTACAGGTCTTGCTTCTGGTTATA
>JAEEGF010809344.1_pt1 | contig 17826 bp, 10 predicted proteins | sample 9134171 | NCBI WGS metagenome assembly JAEEGF01 (sample SAMN16246542, study PRJNA631951) | gut metagenome | biome: gut microbiome; feature: rumen; material: AP-attached | host: Bos | place: Iran: Karaj | collected 2018-10 | reverse complement strand
CAGAGTTTCGCCGGAGAAACTGTCCACCTTCCGGATTACAAGGCCGCCGAGCCGTCTGTTGTAGAAGATCAGGGTCTGGGCTTCACCGGCTTTGATCTTGATGCTCTGAGGCGTGCTGTCGAGGACGAACCCTTCGGCTGCGTGGATCTCCTTCGCGGTCACGGTCACGCCCGGTTCAAGACCGTCGATAACGATCCTGCCGTTCCGGTCTGTGAGATATTCACCGTTATTGGCTCCGACGACTGCGCCGGAAGAGTCCGTCACGAGGAAGAGCGCGCCTTCGACAGGCTCGGTTGTGCCATCCACGTATTTCTGAATGGTCAAGGTTTTCTGAGGCGAATTCCAGAACACGATCTCATGTACTTCGCTGCTTTTGATCTGGACCTGTTTCGGGGTGCCGTCCAAGATGAACCCGTCAACGGTCTTTACTTCCCGGACATTGACCACGGTGCCCTGTTCCAGATCAGTAATGACGATCTTACCCTCGGAATCCGTATAATAAACGCCATTGCCGGGCCCGATCGCACCGCCGTTACCGTCAGTGAACTCAAATGCGACGCCGCTGATAGGCTCGTTCCGAGAGCCTTCTACATACTTGTAAATAATCAAAGTGGAAAGCGGGTCATCGTAGAAAACAAGGGAGTTTCCGGTCCCGGTCGTTATGGACGAAGCGTCCAACACACGGGCACTGTTCGCCGTGTTCAGGCTCTTCAGGATCGGGACAGATGCTGCTGCAGTATTGCTGCCAGCATCCACGCCGACCACGATAACCTGGGGAGTGCCGTTGAGCGCATACCCGTCGACAGTCCGGACCTCACGTACAAGAAGCGTAGTCCCTGGGGTAAGGCCGTTCAAAACGATGCGACCATTCTCGTCGGTCACGTGTTTCCCATCGGCGGAGCTGATAGGAATGCCAGCGCCGTCGGTCACCAGGAAGACAACGCCGCTCAAAGGCTTTGTGGTCCCCTGGATATACTTCTGGATCACGACGGTCTGCAGAGGCACATTTTCGAACACGACCGTCTGGTTATCGTTCGCGTTGACCTGTACGCTCCGCTCTTCGCCGGCAAGCACGTAGCCTTCGGGAGCCCGGGTTTCGCGGATCACGTAAGTATCCGGATCCAGGTTCGTCAGACGGATCTCGCCATGGCGGTCGGTGTAATAAATGCCTTGGGTGGAAGTCTGGCCTTCGTGGTCGTCGACATAGCTGCCGTCGATGCGCGTGATAATAAACTCTGCGTTGGCCAGCGCTTCGCCGGTGACACTGTCCACTTTTCGGATAACCAGGCTGCCTTTGGGTTCATTGAAGAAGGTCATCGACTGGGCCTCTCCGGGATTGATCCGGATGCTCTGGGGAGTGCTGTCCAGCACATAACCGGGTGCGGCTTTAATCTCTTTTGCGGTCACAGTCACACCAGGCTCAAGGCCGGTAATGACGATGCGGCCATTCCGGTCGGTGGTGAATGCGCCGTTGTTTGTACCTAACACCATGCCGGTGCTGTCGGTCACCAGGAAAATGACACCCTCAATGGGATCTGTCGTGCCCGCCTCGTATTTCTGAATGGTGAGCACCTGTTCAGGCGCGTTCCAGAAAGTTAAGGACTGAGTTTTGCCGCCTATGATGCGAATGTTCTGCGGCGTGCCATCCAAGAGATAGCCGCTTACCGTTTTGATCTCACGAACCGTCACGGTAATGTCCGGCTGCAGGTCGTCGAGGACAATCTCGCCAGCAGCATTGGTATAGTAGACTCCGCCATCAGGACCGAGATCAGTCCCGTCGCTGGCCGTGACTCTGAACGCGACGCCTTTCAGCGGTTGGTTGTTTGTCCCTTCGATGAACTTGCGGATGACCAAAGTTCCGAGCTTGCGGTTCTCAAAAGTCACCGTGTTAAGCTCGCCGCTCCGCAGCATGGTCGTCTGCAGGTCGGAGCCGTTCCAGTAACCGGCGGGCGGAGTGTCTTCGGACACGACCACGGCAGTATTAGGCGTGAGCCCGGTCAGGGTCACTGTGCCGTCTTCCCCGGTCACATACTGGCCTTCGCTGCCGAGCGGGCTGCCCGCAGCGTCCTTGACCGTAAAAGCAGCACCGGCCAACAGTTCGCCGGTGTCGATGTCCCGCTTGATGATGGTCAGGGTCGCCAAAGGTTCGTCGTAGAATCTCACAGTCTGCGTATCCCCAGTATTGACCACGACCGTCTGGGGCATGGGATCGAGCACATAGCCTTCGGGAGCTGCGTTTTCCGTAACGATATACGTCGCGGGACTGAGTTTGGAGAGAACGATCTGGCCGTTCTCATCGGTGGCGTAAAGACCGTTGGTGCTGGTCAGGCCTTCGTTGTCTGCCAGCAGTTCACCGGAAGACGTAGTAATCTTGAACTCCGCGCCTTCCAGAGGCATGCCCGTAACCTTATCGTACTTTTCGACGATCAGCGCGCCTTTCGGATTGTTGTAAAACGTGAGGACCTGCGCGTCGTCCGGATTGACAACAACGGTCTGGGATCGGGTCGCGGGGTCAATCACATAACCGGGAATGGTCTGCTCTTCAGTCACGACCAGAGTGCCGGTGATATTCGCAATCACGATCTGGCCGTTCCTGTCGGTGGTATAGAGACCGTTGGAAGAGAGCTTGCCGTCATCGACCACCCGCCCGTCGGCGTAAAAGATCTTGAACACGCAGCCCTCCAGTGGCGCGCCGGTCAGGGCGTCGATCTTGTTGATCGTGAGAGAGCCCTTGGGCGGATTCTTGAAGAACAGGGTCTGGGTATCTCCGGGGTTCACCACGACAGTCTGAGGCTCCGCGATGAGGACGTAACCGTCAGGCGCTTTCGTCTCGGTCACGACATACGTGCCGGGATTGAGCTTCTCAAGGACCACTTGGCCATTAGAATCCACACGGTAGATGCCGTTAGAACTGGTGAGTCCCTCGTTGTCCGCCGTCAGCTCGCCGCTGGCCGCGGTGATCTTGAACTCCGCGCCGGTCAGAGGTTCATCTGTAGCAGAATCGATCTTCTGCACGATCAGGGTGCCCTTGGGAGCGTCACGGAACTCAAGGGTCATGGTCTCGTTGGCCTTGATCTTGATGGTCTGGGGCGTGTCGTCCAAAATGTACCCGGAGACAGTCCGGGTTTCTTTTGCGACGATGGTCTTGCCGGGTTCCAGGTTGGGGATCAGTATGGTGCCGGCGTAATCCGTGGTAAAAAAGCCGTTGCTGTTTCCGACCACCGCGCCGTCAGAGTCAGTTACTAAGAACTCCACGCCGGACAGCGGCTCGCCGGTGATGGTGTCTTTCTTGATGATCAAAAGAGATCCCATCTTCTGGTTCCCGTAGGTGATGGTGATAAAGTCCTGATTCTCACCGGAGAGATAGACGGTCCGAGAGTTGGCCTCGCTCATGACGTAGCCGGAAGGGGCGGATATCTCATCAATGATGTAGGTGCCCTCGTCGAGATCATTGATCTCGATTTGTCCGTTTTCATCCGTGACGTACTCTCCCAGAGTGCTGCCGTCCATGGCGGTCATTTCATTGAGGTACTTCAGCCGGAACCAAGCGCCGGGGAGAGGTTTGCCCGTCTCACTGTCCATCTTCTGAATGAGGATGGTGGACAGAGGTACGTTCTCGATGGTGATCACCTTGTCGGTGCCGGCAGCGATATAGCACTCGTACACGCCGGTGCCCTCAATACGGTAGCCGTCAGGGGCTGCGGTCTCTTCGATCCGATACCATCCATCCCTGAGTTTGTCCAGATAGATAATGCCGTCAGCGTCGGAAATATAGTCGCCCAGGTCGTTGACTTCGCCGGTGAACGTGTGGTTGGAGGCGTAGATCACGTGGAATCTCGCTCCTTCCACAGGTTTGCCGCTGGCGCTGTCGGTTTTCTTGATCGTCAGCGTGGGTTTCTTATAGTCCTGGAACTGTACGACGCCCAGCTTGTTGGGCTCCAGGGTGATCTTCTGAGGAATGGGATCCAGGAGGTAATTATCGGGCACAGACTGCTCGGTGATCTCGTAAACGCCGGGATCCATTTCACTCAGGAAGATCTCACCATTGGAGTCCGTGGTCTCCGTAGTCAGTGTAGCACTGTCCATTTTCCGGATAGTGAAGGTCGCACCGGGGATAGGCTCTCCGGTCACGGCGTCCTTTTTGATGATCTTCAGGTCAGGCTTCTTCTCGTTGTTGACAATCAGCTGGGAGTCCTTCCCCGGGAAGAGCTCCACGTGATACTCCGTCTTGACCAGTACATAGCCGGTAGGCGCATCCATCTCCATGACGGAGTAGACGCCGGGCTCCAGGTCGTCAATGACAAAAGAACCTTTCACATCCGTGATACGGTCCAGATAGTGGGAACCGTCTTCGATCTTGGCCACGCGGAACGTAGCGCCGGGAAGCCGTTTGTCCAGATTTGGGTCATACTTGATGACGGTCAGGCTGGGTTTTTTGCTGTCGGTAAAGACGAACCTGGCGCTCTCACCTGCATTGATCTGTATCGTGCGCTGCGCGTCGTCGATGAGATAGTGCTCAGGCGCAGTAAGCTCTTCGCAGATATAACTGCCAGGCTCCAGGTCCGTCAGGTCGATCTCACCGGAGGCGTCGGTCGTGAACTCCTTGCTGTAGGTGCCGCCCACGAGGCTGACCCGGAACCGCGCATTGGGCAGTGGCTCCTTTGTCTCAGCGTCGATCTTGACCACATGGATCCCCGGCTTGACGAGGTTCAGGAAGACCAGAGTATAGCTTTCATTACCGGCCTCGATCTCGATCTCCTGAGGAGTGGAATTGACCACGTAGCCGGGTTTGACCGCGGTCTCCTTGACCAGATACGTTCCGGGCTGCAGGTCATAGATCCAGATCTCACCGTTGGCGTCGGTCGTGTAAGTGCCGATCAATTCAGTGTCCCTGTAGACTTCGAACGTGGTGTCCGAAAGAGGTTTCATGGTCTGCTCGTCGTATTTCACGATCTTCAGGCCGGGCTTCCGGGAGTTCACAAAGGTCAGGGAATAGTCCTCTTTGCCGGCTTTGATCTCGATCTGCTGCGGAGTATCGTCCAGGACATAACCATCCTTGACGGCGATTTCCTTTACGACATAGGTGCCGGGCTGCAAGTCACTGAGAAGGATCTCCCCGTTGAAGTCCGTGGTATAACTGCCGACCAGGGCGGCATCCCGGTAAATCTCGAAGGTGGTATCGCTCAGGGGCTGCTGTGTCTCCGCGTCGAGCTTCTTAATTCTCAGATGCGGCTTGGAACTGTTGGTGATCGTGATCTGAGGATCCGCAGAAGTACCGGGATCGTAGGGATTCACATAAATGCCGTGCTCCGAGAGATCCAGGACGTAGCCGGCGGGAGCTACGGTCTCAATGACCGTATAATAGCCCTCGGTCACGTCAGGCACAGTCGCGACGCCATTGTCATTGGTCGTCACGGTGGTAACCAGCTGGCCGTCACGGTAAACTTCAAAAGTCGCACCGGACAGGCAACGGAGATTGTCGGTATCGCACTTGTAGAGGACCAGCTTGGGCTTGCGCACGTTTTTGAAGGTCAGGGTCACATCGCTGCGACCATTCCAATCCACGGTTTGGCGGGTCTGGTCCAGCTCATAGCCTTCAGGCGCGGTGATCTCATAGACTTCATAACTGCCCAGAGGCAGCTGATCGGCGTCGAACTGAATAATGCCGGCGTGGTCGGTGACTCCCGTAGTGTAATAACTGCCGTCGATCTGCTTGAATGCGATGGTCGCGCCCTGGAGGGAGTTGCTGTTCTGGGCGTCGATTTTGCGGACGGTCAGCGTCTTCTGGGTCGAGTCTTTTACGGTGACGTAATTGTCCCTGGCTGCCTGGATGGTCACGTTCACTGCTTCAGCGATCGCATAGCCGGCAGGTGCCTCCGTCTCGGTCAGCGTGTACAGGACGTCAGGCCTGAGATCGGTCCAGTAGATATTGCCGCTCGCGTCGGTCGTGCCGGATACGCTGCTGCCGTCGGAGCCGCTCAGGGTGAACTTCGCGCCTTCGAGGGGCTGACCACCGCCGCCTATTTTGGTGACGCGCAGGTCGCCGGTCTCCGTCTGATTGCTGCCCCACTTGATGACAGCGTCGGCGGTGAGGGTACCCTTGCTTGGATCGGCGATGATATAACTCTGCTCGGTGGTCACAGAGTTGTAGGCCAGGTAGATCTGATACTGCATAACATGGGAGCCGCAGTTGATCGTGATCTCGCCGGAATTGGGCACGGTATCCGCAGGAATACACAATTTAGCTTTGCCCCAGTACTCGAAGCCGTTGTCGTTGATGTCCGTAGTGTGGATAGCTGTGGGGACACGCCAGGTGGAAACGTCCCGGAGACTGCCGCGGGCGAGTTCCTGGTTGTTTTCATCGACGAACATATACCCGGAAGGCGCGCCGTCGGCCCATACTTCGATATTGTAATCGTCATAGTAGGTCGAAGTAGCAGACGCGAAGATATACTCGCGGGTATAGTACGTTCTGCCGCCGATTACTTCGCGTTTGATTCCGAACTGCTGGGAATCGGCCGCGTATTCCAGGGTCATATCGCCAGGAATAGAGATGTTGCCACCCAGTTCGTTCTCTTTGAGTCTGATGTACATGCCGGTATGGTAGATCCGGTCCCACTGCTCGGCAGAATGAAGGATCAGCTGTACAGCGCGGAAAACACGGATCTGTTGGACATCACCAACTGGCTGCGCGACGAACTCGCTGCCGGCGGTGAAGGAACTGCCTTCGATGCCAAGCTGACCCAGTGTCGCCCACACGGCGATCTGCGTCGCGTACATGTATTCTTGCTCCGTCAGACCGTTCAGCATGGTCTCGCCGGGAAAACGACCGAGGAAAGTCTCCAGGGAATGCTGTGGATAGCCATTAGCAAACGCACCGGCTGTCTCGGGGCTGCTGTTGTACTCGCCGCGGATCTCCAACGTGTGCTGGGTCATGTTGAGTACATGATCAATACAGTAAGCACTTCCGCTCAAGCCATCATTCGTTGTGTAGCGATAGGCAAACGCGCCAAGTCTTTTGCCGGCGGTAGTCGTCAGCAGGAATTGCCGCTGGTTGATGGGGACGACCTCGCAGGTGGTACTACCGTCACCGATAGTTTCTGCGCTGGCATTCATGATCGGCATGATGCCGAAGACAGTCAGCACAGCGAGAATGAGGGCAAAGACCCGCATCCAGGGTTTGTTGAAATGAGTCATGTTTTCCTCCTTCATGACATGGAAAAAGCACCGCCCGTATGAGCGATGCTTTTTCGGATTTGTGTTGTTAATGCTTGGTTGAACCGGGAACCATGAGTTCCTTGGCAACCGCTGTGAGTTCAGGCTGCGTCTGCACATAGATGCTGCTCTGCAGCTCGCTTTCTTCTTTGAGTACAGTCAGGCTGGAACGCCAGCTCAGGTCGGATACATCCACCCCGGTGACGTCGACGCTCCACCAGCGGCCTTCGACGTAGACCAGATTCCACTGATGGTTCTCACTGTGAACGAAGACACAGGGGATACTGGCCATATCGCACAGGAATTTGAAGCAATGCGCGTAGCTCATGCAATTCCCTGTGTGTTCAGCATCATCGGTAAGCGCTGTACGGGGAGAAGATGTGGCGTTGGCGGAGTATACCAGCCGGTCGCAGACGTAAAAGGCAAGCTGACGTACTCTCTCCTGTTCTGTCAGATCATGCAGACTGTCGACAAACGGCTGGCAGTACGCAGCGGCTTCCTCATAGGGTTCGGGATACCTGGCTTCGAAGCTAAACATGCGCTTTCCGTGTGATTCCAAATCGAAGACCGGCCAGCTCCCGACCGCCGCTTCCGCTTCCAGCATGGCTTGTTGGGTCTCTTCAGACATGTAAACTGGCTCGGAGCCCACGCCGGTCACGATGGCGCTTCTCAGTGCCCCGAATGCCTCTCTGGTAAAAGCTCCGGTCAGTACAGCATCATTGAAGTCCTCTGTGTATGCTTCTCCTGCTTTTTCTGAGGCGAGTGCTTCCGGTGCAACGCCGGTGTAGGACTGGTTGCTGTCGATCTGCACGGTGCGGGTCTGTTCATCCCACCAGACGTTGAAATCGACAGTCTCGCCAACATCCCTGAGCTTCAGATAATTATGCCCTTCGATTAGATAGGCCTCCATTTGGACTTCTTTCCCATCGACAAATATGCGTTGAACTCCCGGCTCTGCCAGGATACCGGATGCGCATACGGTCGCGCCGCCGAACAGCATCGCTCCGCACAGCACCCCTATGATAAAGACGCCTGCACGTTTCATTCGATCAAGCCCCCTTTCGATAAAACGTGGTCGAGTAATTTATGGAAAGGCAACGCCTCTCCGGATCGAAGCTGCACTGGTCAAAGTCACAAATACCCAGCCGCTCCGCTTCATCGGCCACTTCCTTGGGAAGATCAATCGTCAGATCCATGCGGATTTTGACCTCGTCTTCCTTTGACACCTTCGGGAAATCCAGTATTCTTCCTATTTCACATACACCCTTTCTTAAAATGGTGCCGTGAGCATAATACAGAATCTGCCGTTTGTCAAAGGTTTATTTTAAACGTCTTTTACGCTCGGAGCAATTCTGTTAACACAATCAGCTGGTGTGTATTTACCTTAACTCAACTGCTTGAACACAGACTCGTGATTCCGGCTGATTCGCCAGGCAGGTCGTCAGGGTGATTCGGTTATCCGCAGTCGGCTGCAGATGACTCCAGTCGGTATAAGAGATGATCCCCACGTAGCTCACCGCATAGGTGCGCGTACCGTAGACCGTCGTATAGGTGATGGTATCTCCGATCTCAAGATCCTTGATCACACCGATAGCGCATTTCGCGCCGCGGTTATGCCCACAGACACAGACGTTACCATCCCAGCCGGAAGAGGAGCTATAATGGCCAAGGCCCTTTGCCATGCTGTCCGTGGTTTCTCCTTCCCACACTTTGACCTCAATGCCCAGCACGGGGATCTGTACCGTTCCGATACTGCCATCCTCAAGCGTCATGCCATTGACCGGCGTGAATGCGTTCGGCTGGTACGTGTACGGCATGACTGATTCGGCTGTTACCGAGGTAAGGCCGGAGCCCGAAAGGGATACGGAAAAAGGGGCGTCCAGTTGCGCGCCATATATGCCCGACGAACCGAGTGTTCCCGCGACGGTAATCCGTTCCGCAGCGCCGGTAGAGGTGCCGTCCGAATAGCCATAGGGAAGCTCGACGGTATCCATATCGACGGCATTCATGCTCCCGTACTGATAGCACGACCCGTAGATTTCCTCATAATCAGTAGGGGGATAGTAATCCGAACTGCCGCTGCTTTCAAAGCTGTAATCTGCCGCGCTGGCAAAAGAGGCGATAAGGACGCCCAGGCACACAGTCATGATAATGGCGGCCAGCTTCCAGGACGCCTTACGCATCATCGTATTCATCGGTTCCCTCCTCATTATAGTCGTTATGCTCTTCCCGCTTTTTTGCCACATGAAGGGCGAGAGCCGTCCCACCGCTCAGCAGCGCCAAAAGCGCGACGCCGCCCACCACGTACAGCAGAGGGCTGTTTCTGGACGACACCGATTTTGCAGAGATTTGAGTATCAGCCATGGTGGTTCGGGTCATTTCGGGATCCTCTTTTTCAGCGCTTTCCGAGAGGGCTTCATTGGCTTCAGAAATCGGTGTGCCCACATAGGTAACGGTGTAGGTAATGTCCTTTACCTCACTACAGAACACCGTGCCCTTATACTCCGCCGTGCTGATATATCCGGTAGCGGCGGAATAATATGCTTTCCCGGAATAGTATGCCACAGCCTTATAGGTCGCCGGGACCAGGAAATCTCCGACCAGAACGGTGCTCTGTACCTGCCAGTCCACAGAACTCAAAGAGATCGTCACCCCATCCTTGACCGTGGTGCCGGGGACATAAGCCATGTCGTTGCTGTCGAGATTGTCCAGCTCCTTCGTGGCGCTGACGGTGTAGCTGCGGGTCTCATATCCCGCCGCTTCCGTCTGGATCGTCGTGTGGTCCAGATTCAAGGTGCCTGTGTATTTGCCATCATCATATTGCAGCGTCGGGGACAGGGCTTCCAGCACCTTTTCCAGGTCTTTTTTGTCCGTAGTGACCGTGACGGTTTCCGTCCATTCTTTTTCATCGGTGAACAGGTTTTCCTGCTTGGTCATACCACTGAAAGTATAGGTGTAGCCTTCCACGTCAAAGGGAGCCTCGATCAGCGTTTCGGGATCGGTTCCCGGCAAAACCGTAAAGGTTTTGATGCACTGTTGTACGCCGTTCAGGTTTTGGATGATGCTGCCGGTAGGCACCTCCATGGCCGCTGCGTTGATTGCGAGCATCGCGGAAAGAAGCAGGGAAATGGCCGCGACTCTTATCCTTTTCATCTTGTTCTTACCCTCCGTTTCTGAAAATGATGTGCGCCAAGCACCGCAGCAAGTGCGGCCATGACGGCAAAGGTCCCAATGATACAGACAACTTTCATACTGTTTCCTCCTCAACAAGATCCATATTTACTGCGTAGTCCGGGTGTTCCCGAATCTCCGCAAGCATTCTGAGAGAAGCCTCCAGTGCCCTCATCGTGTCTCTGGGCTGGCGCTTTATAAAGGGAGTGAGCAAAATAATATCCTCGTCGCAGATCACGAAAATGATGCGTACGAGGATCTTGTTTTTTTCCCGCAGTTCATAGAACTGGTTGTATTTTTCCAGGACAAAGTGTTTGTAATGCGGTTCTTTCAGGTCGCTGATTTCTTTTTGCGCCAGTAGGCGAAATTGTACTTTGAGCTTTCTCTGCAATTTTGCTTCTAAAGAAGAAATAAACATCTCCAGTGGTGCCGCTTGACCTGGCGGATGATATGTTTTGACAGCTCGTATTAGTTCTACCTCCCGTTGGTTTATTATTTTACTCAATCTATCTCCACCTCTTTCGTACGAGTTGTTTAACAGTTTTCCATTTCCTTTGGGAACGTGCTGATGAGTGTTTCTAGATGATGAAGGAATGCGCGGATATATACCTTGACCATATCTTCATTCCCGGTAATCCACCACACAGGGTCCGGAAGTGAACAAAGCATTGCATCATATTGTAGACAAATAGATATCAGCGTGTGCCTGATATCATCTGATTGCTGCAGACCGGCAAGTTTCTTGCACAGCTGGATTGCACTTACCAGGTCAATACTCATATCGCAGAGGCTTTCAAAGAAAAGTGCAGCGTACACTTGTGCCAGTGTTTCCAGAGCACCCTCGTTGGGAGTTCCATCTGGCATACAAAGGCCCATTCGCGCCAGTCGGGTAATGGCAGAATCATCAAATGGGCTGGGAATACACACTCTATGCTCTTTCAATCACATCACCTCATTTATTCTCTTCACTAAAACAAAAGCTCGGCACCATACATGGTAACGAGCGCAATTGCTAATTCTGTCGCCTATGGTTTTCGGATAAATGAGTTGATTCTTCTGTATCAAAAACACAAAAGTATTCAAACCCTGTCCCTCTTTCCACTTCTCGCGAAATATAGTAATAGTGGTAATCCTTCACAGAGCAGAGAAAGCCGGTTTTCGATATGAGATTATCCAGTTGGCTAATTACTTATTGGTGAGACGGGACCAGATGAGAATGTCGCATGAAGGCAGATGAGCCTTATTGGCTAGGACAACAATAAAGGGAAAGCGCTTCCAGTATATCTAGTAGTTGTGAAATATTTTCCTTGTGGTGTTCTTGCATAAACGTTCTGTCCTGTTGGGTGGAAGGAGTCGATACTGATGAGAAGGATTTGAAGTTGTTTTGATTTGCACAAATCTATCCGCGGAGTTACAAAACATGCCTATTGAGGAGGTATCTTTATTCTATGAATATAGTCGATTCAAAGCTAATTCTTTCGATGGCACCAGTATCCATCAAAAAGTTCGATGGATACAAGGACATACCCGAATTTCGAGAAGCGTATGATAACGCGTCTATCTACATCATTGCAAAACGTCCAGTTACAATCATGCGTATAGTGAATACTGATAGTGAACTTCAGAAGTTCTTTGACGCATCTGATGGAGATCAATCTTTATTGCAGAAGAAAAGTGAATCGGAGACATTAAATGCGCACTTAGTTCAGGAGAATTTGAGGATGATTGGTACGGGGAGAATGCTTGCTTTGGAAGTTGCTCAACCTTCGTCCGCAAAAATCCTAAAAGGGTTATATATCCTGCCGGAAGATGTTGACGCAAAAAGTGCAATCAACGAGTTGAACAAATTCAGCTTCGAAGAGCTTTTGTTCATGTCATCCCTGGGAATAGGCTCTTTTTCATGTTGTGGTGACATCGCTTCATTTTTGACATACGATGTTTTATATGTGGGGCGATGTGTTGATGAACCACTGACAACAAGATTCAAAGCCCATCATGCGTTACAGAAAATGCTCATTCATGAAGAAGTGATTTCTGCAGGCTTCTCGAACAGTGATGAACTGGTAATTCTCCCGTTCTTCAGCCAAGCGGATACAGTTTCAGTCATTACGGGCGATGCATCGGAAGCCGATTTCATAAAAGCTTTTACAAACTCCTTTTCTTATGGGAAGAGAGAGGTTGATCTAGATTGTGAAAAAGCACTTGTACACGGTATGAATCCCAAATACAACGAAATACGATTTAAAGACTATCCAAACTCGAAAGACGGGTTGTATAGTAGTGAAGCAGATATCTATAGTTACACTATAGCCATGAATCTTATTCTCAAATATGATAAAGGGTTGGTTTATGGATCTCCTAATGGTACCTATGCTTCCAAAATCGTTGGGGATAGATTTGATGATACGGTTACTATTTATGGACCGGGATGTGATTATGTACATAAGTGTTCTGATAGGATTTTCTCATCTTTGCCGGGAGCGAAAAAAACAACGCCTGACTGAGTCGTTCGGACAAATATGAAAAAGAGAAGGCAGATACCGCAGTTGCGCTGACGGTGGCTGCCTTCTCTCGTGTTTTGTAGCTATCATCTCCCTCCTGTTACTCTGTTTTAGCCGAGGCCATATGTAAAGGCCAAACACTTATTTCCCGATCATGGACAAAAGCAGCGGTACTCCAGTGTTCTCAACGGCTTTAAGAGTTTGTCCTATTATATCTCATTCGTCAATGCGCCGGACGATGCCGGTTGCTTTCATATCTCTCTTACCTCCTGCTTTCGGCAAACCCGCGCGGCACGCAGCGCAAAACCTGCCTGCCCATGGCCGGGGCTGCCTTCTGTCTCTCCGGCGATTCGGGCGATACCCGAAATAGCCTGCGCAGGAATTAGGTTCCGCAGTTTCCGCTTTTCTATGCGTGCGGCATGATTTGGCAAAGCATCCGAATGCCAACATGTGAGAATCTGACCTGCTGAATAATCCGGAGAAGGAGCCACGACTGCGAGGACTCGCCGGTTACGCAAAAACCAATAAGCGCTCCCGCAATCCTGCAAAACGGCAGGATGAGGGGAGGGCTCAAATATGCAGCCAACGCTTCTCTTTTTGGGGGAACAACGCTCGTTTCCAATAAAAGTATGATCGCTGTACACGATAATATGTATAATTATGTGATTGTGGCTCTGGACGGACATAGAAGCGAGGGAAAGTGAAAGAACACGCGGTATCAATGGTGATCTGAAAGTCATCCGTCAGCAGGTTGCGGAAAATTGCTTCCAAATTCGGTACGATGTCTTCCGCAAGGAATGTCTCCGTCCGGGCGTTGACGGCCTTGTTGTACTTATCCTGCTGGTTTCTGCTGCGCTCAGCCCAGGGTTCTTCCTTCTCACATCCTAACAGCCGCCAGTCCAGGATCAGGTTGATGTCTTCCGAATAACGGTGGATCAAATCGAAGCATTTGTACAGGCTGGTGCCGCCCTTGAAGGTCAGATGCTCTTTCCACGGCGAATCCCGGAACAAGTAGTCCAGCGTCCAGCACACCCAGAAGGCCTTTTCGATCATTGCTTCCGGAAGGCCTTTTTCCCTGGCCGTAACGGGAACAATTCCTCGCGATCCGGCCTGCTCAAATTGGCGACACGCTTCATGCTTCTGCACCTCCGCCAATCGCTTTGAACGCCTCATAGATCCACGCCGTGATAAGCTGCCGCCGGAACAGAAGATCGAAAAATGCACCGGCATGATCTGCGATCAGATCAACCGAAATAATCGCTATGCCGCGTCGGAAATCAAGGACTATGTACGTCGGATCGTCGCCGGAATGACAAAAGACGAACTGGCTCCCATGGAGACTGCGATCCCGACTTACGCACAGAAGATCTCAGACAAAATCAAAGGCCTGGAGGCCGCCTATCGCGAACAGCAGTTCTTCCGCTGGCTGGACACCGGGAAAATCCTCTTCCGGGAGAGCTTTGCCCTGCCGAACGTAATAGTATAGATGAAACCTTGACTTACTGCGACTTCCTGTTCGCGTACTGGACGAAGATCCGGACTAACAACGCGATTGAATGTCTCAATCGGGAGATCCGGGGCCGTACACGGGTGGTCGGCTGCTTCCCGGACGGCTACTCGGCGTTTATGCTTGTATATGCCAGATTACGGCATTTGGCCGGAATACAGTGGGACAACAAGAAGTACGCATGAAGCATCTGGAACCGATGGAGACCGTCTCCTTCGCAGGATAGCTTCCATTTCGCCGGGACGCAGACCATATTTGCGTAATTTAACACTACCGTGTTTGCGCAGACGTTTCACGATCGGCAGCCCCGCTACTTCCCGTTTCGCGAGACGCCGAATACAAAGAAGCAGGAAAGCCGCCGGCTTTCCTGCTTCTTTTCTCACATCTCTTCTTTATCGGCTATTCCCGTTCAGCTGACGCTGATTACCGTCAGCGTCGCGGCGGAGGAGGTCACCGACAGGCTGCCGATCTTCACGATGCAGCGGTATCTATAGCCATTGCGGCTCAGCGTGGCCGGGACGGTGAGAGTCGCCGTCTTATTGCCCGTCGCCGGAGAATCGGACCAGGAGGAGCCGCCGTTGGTGCTCACCTGCCACTGGTACGTAAGGCCCGTGCCGGTGGCCTTCACCATGAAGCTGGCGTTATTCCCGGCGATCGCCGTACGATCCTGGGGCTGCACCGTGATGGCCAGCACCGTCAGCGTCGCGGCAGAGGAGGTCGTTGTGCCGCTGGAATTCTTCACGAGGCAGCGATACTTGTAGCCGTCGCGGCTGGCCGTGGCAGGGACCGTCATCGTCGCCGTCTTGTTTCCCGTCGCCGGGGAATCCTTCCAGGTGCTGCTTCCCGCCTCGCAGACCTGCCACTGATACGTAAGCCCCGCGCCGGAGGCCACCACCTTGAAGGTGGCGTTGCTGCCCGCCTTTACCGTCGCATTCGCGGGCTGGGTCGTGATGGCGGGCTTCCCGCTGGTGACCGTCAGGGTCGCGGCGGCGGAGGGGGTGGTGCCGCCGGAATTGGTCACATTGCAGCGATACTTGTAGCCGTTGCGGCTCATGGTGGCCGGGACGGTGAGAGTCGCCGTCTTATTGCCCGTCGCCGGAGAATTGGACCAGGAGGAGCCGCCGTTGGTGCTCACCTGCCACTGATAGCTCAGGCCCGTGCCGGAGGCCACCACCTTGAAGGTGGCGTTGCCGCTGCCCGCAGCCTTCGTGACGCTCGTCGGCTGGGTCGTGATCTTCGGAGCCGTCGCCACCGTCAGGGTCGCGGCGGCGGAAACCGTCTTGCCTGCTTTGTTGGTGACGACGCAGCGGTACTTGTAGCCGTTGCGGCTGGTGGTCGCCGGGATGGTCAGGGTCGCCGTCTGATTGCCTGTGGCCGGCGAATTCTTCCAGGTGGTCTTCCCCGCCTCGCAGACCTGCCACTGATAGCTCAGGCTTTCGCCCGTGGCGGTGACGGTGAACTGCACGTCCTTGCCCGGCGCCGAGGCAATGCTCTGGGGCTGCTTGGAGATCACGGGCTTATAATGGATGTTCGCGGTGCGCAGATCGTCGTTCCAGTCGCCGGTCTTGGTCATCAGGGTCGTCCACTCCGCCTGTGTGCCGCCGAAATAGACGTCCGTCAGCGCGTCGCAGCTGGCAAACGCACTCTCTCCGATTCCCTTGACGGTGCCGGGGATCCGCACCTCCCGCAAGTTATTGCAGTAATAGAAGGTTTCGATCTCAATGGCGGTCACGCCATCCGGGATCACAATGGCCTGCAGGTCGCTGCACAGTCCGAAGGCGGAGAAGCCGATGGTTTTCACCGTGCCGGGGATCGAGATGTTCTTCATCCCATAGCAATTGTAGAAGGCGTATTCCCCGATGTCGGTGACGCCGGAGGGGATCGTCACGTCGGTCAGGTTCCAGCAGCTCTGGAACGCGCCGTTGGAGATGGTTTTCACGCCGGAGGGGATCGTCACGGACTCCACCATCTCACAGCTGCGGAAGGCATAGGCGCCGATCCGCTGCACGGTGGACGGGATCTCCACGTCCGTCACATACCAGCACTGGTCGAAGGCATAGGCGCCGATGCCGGTCACGCCGGAGCCGATCTCGATCTCTTCGAGATGGGTGCTGTAATCCGCCCAGGGTACTCCGTCTTCTCCGTCTGTATAATCTGCCATGTCCCCCGTTCCGCTGATCCTCAGACGGCATTTGTCGTCTTCCTCGATCACCCAGCTGAGATTGGCCTTCTGAGCGCCGCAGACGCCGGAGCCGACGATCGGAGTCCCCACATACCAGATCGTCGCGTTCACCAGATCGTCGTTGCAGCCGTTTTCATTATAAATGTCGATCACGCACCACTGCTCATAATTGCCGCCGTAATAGATTTTGGCAAGGGAATCACATCCATTGAAGGCGAAATATTTGATTTGGGCAACGCTGTCCGGGATCGTCAGCTCGCGAAGCCCGGTGCATTGAAAGAAGACATAATCATTGATCACCTCGACCCCGCTGGGGATCGCCCAGCTCTCCAGCGAGCTGCAGTAAGCAAAGGCAAATTTGTCGATGTAGTCGATGCCCGAGGCGCCGTTGATTGTCTGCAGGTTCGAACAGCCGGAGAATGCGGATTGACCGATGGAGGTCACTGTTGACGGGATATAGACCTTCTCCAGAGTTTTTTTGTCCTCGAATGCCCGATTCCCGATCTTGGTCACCTTGTAGTTGGTCCCGATGATGTCCGGGATCGTTACCTCGGCGTCGCTGCCCTTGTACTTGGTGATGGTCGCCTCGTTGTACTGGATCTCCCACTCCCAGGTTTCGTCGGAATACGCCCGGGCGGGCAGGGCCAGCAGGGGCAGAAGCAGGACCGCCAGGAACAGACAAACCAGCGCGGAAGCAATCTTTTTCATGGAACAACCTCCTTACCCAAGCTTGATCCGCCGTGTTTTCGGCAGATCCGTTATCGTTTTAGCGTGATAATTACATGGTACCAGTTTTTTCCGGGGGAGTCAAGCCATTTTCGGCTCTCGCGCACATAGCGGCGCAGCGGTCGCCGGCTGCCGGAAAGCGGCCGGCGGCATACGCCGGCGCTCGATTTCCCGCCCGCAGGCGGGAAGGGGGCGGGGAGAGCGCATCCGCCGCTTCTCTGACCCGTGGAAACCGAAACGAGCCGGAGCCGGTCCGTCGGGACCGGCTCCGGGATGGAAACTCTGTCTGTTATCGTTCAGCCTACGACCGTCAGCGTGGCGGCGGTGGAGGTCACCGACAGGCTGCCCATCTTCACGATGCAGCGGTATTTATAGCCGTTGCGGCTGCTGGTGACCGGGATCGTCAGCGCTGCCGTCTTGTTGCCGTCCGCAGGGGAATCGGACCAGGATGAACCGCAGTTGGTGCTCACATGCCACTGGTACGTAAGCTCCGTGACGGGGGGAGCCCCCGTAAAGGTCGTGCT
>JAEEGF010527648.1_pt1 | contig 17829 bp, 10 predicted proteins | sample 9134171 | NCBI WGS metagenome assembly JAEEGF01 (sample SAMN16246542, study PRJNA631951) | gut metagenome | biome: gut microbiome; feature: rumen; material: AP-attached | host: Bos | place: Iran: Karaj | collected 2018-10 | reverse complement strand
TGGAACAAAGGGCACAGCCTCTACTGCAGTTACTAATGATAATACCGCTAAAGCTTTTTGCAGCGGCGCTGTTGAAGTCTTCGCTACTCCTGCTATGATTTCTCTTATGGAGGAATGCTGCTGGAAAATGATTCAGCCTGAGCTTGACGAAGGCACTACCTCTGTAGGCAGCAAAGTTAATATCTCTCACATGGCTCCAAGTGCTATCGGCGCAACAATTGAATGCGATGCTACTCTTATTGATATTGATGGACGCAAGCTTACTTTTGAAGTAGTTTGTTCCGATGAAAATGGTGTGGTAGGTATGGGCACCCATGAGAGATTTATTGTAAATACAGAGAAGTTCTTGGCCAAGGCCAATGGGCTAAATAAATAAGATATCTCGCATATTAAATCTGGAAACAAATTATCGCAAGCCAACGAAGAACGTGGATTTCTTCCTGGGATTAGTCCATGATTCCTCTGAAAAAACAAGTGTGATTAGAATCGTTAGAAGATGAATGTGCTATAATGTACATCACAAAATTGCCTTTTGGAGGAATTATGTTAGCAAATTATCACACACATACGGCTCGCTGCAATCATGCGCAGGGGACTGAAAGAGAATATATAGAAACTGCAATAAAAAATGGTTTCAAGATACTCGGATTTTCCGACCATTGTCCTCAGCCTTATCCAGAGGATTACTATTCTCATATTAGAATGAGAATGGATGAGGTGGAGGATTACACTAATACACTGGTCAAACTTAGAGATGAGTACAAAAATGATATTCATATTTTAATTGGATATGAAGTGGAATATACAAGAGAGTATTTTGAAGATTTAATTAAATATTTGCGGCAGTATCCGCTGGATTATATTATCCAAGGTCAACATTTTGTTCCAAATGAAATAGATGGATTCTATGCTGGTGCCCAAACTACGAATGAGGCAGATATAAAAGATTATGTTGATATTACAATAGAAGGAATGAAGACAGGACGATTTAGTTATTTAGCCCATCCGGATTTGTTGAATTATGTTGGTCCAGATAAAGTCTATCAGCATCATATGAAAAGAATTGTAGAGACGGCTATTGATTTAGACATTCCACTAGAGATAAATATGCAAGGTTTTGATTTAAATAGAAATTATCCTAGTGATAGATTCTTTTCAATGGCATCTGCAATGGGTGCTAAATTTATAATCGGATGTGATGCCCATGCTCCTGAAGCTATAATGCAACCAGAAAGTGTTGAGGGCTTTTCTGAATTTTTTAATATAAATAATATCGCTTTTGGGGATAACCTTATAAACCTAAAAACTATTTAATCAGCAAGCAATCATCATTATCGCAAATCAACAAGGCTATGCTGTCTCGCAAGAATTTTGCGATAAAAAATCGCGTTTTTTCATCAAAAATTATCGCAAGACCTTGAAAGAATCCACATCTTTCGTTGGCTTGCGATAATTTTATAATATCTTCATTTCAAAAGCGCATATCTCCTACTCTACATCCTGTAAAGCTGCGAAATCTTCTTCGCCAGTTCGAATTTTAACAACCTGCTCTACGTCGTAAACGAAAATCTTGCCGTCGCCAATGTGGCCGGTGTAAAGGACCTTCTTTGCTGTCTCGATGACATCCTTAACAGGGACCTTGCAGACTACTACATCTACACGAATCTTAGGAAGAAGGGATGGCTCTAAGGCAACGCCACGGTAATATTCTGGTGCACCCTTTTGTACGCCACAGCCCATTACGTGGGAAACTGTCATTCCTGTGATACCAAGCTTCAAAAGAGCATTCTTAAGCTTCTCTAAGTTGCGCTCCTTGCAAAGGATTTCTACCTTTGTCATACGAGGCTTACCTGCTGCTGTAATCTGAGATGGAGCATATTCAACTTCGATAGCTTCATCAGGTGTTGCAAGACCTGCTGCCTCAAGAGTTTCACTAATAAGACTAGCTGTTTCCTCATCATACTCATCAGAATCAAAGTCGTCATCTAACATGTTGAATCCAGAGTAAGCGCTTGGAAGGCCGTGCTCTGTTCTATCAAGTCCTACGATTTCCTCTTCTGCAGATGCACGAAGACCGATAGTTGCTTTGATTACCGAAAATGCGATAGTGATTGTTACTGCTGCCCAAGCGCCTACAGTAACTACACCAAGTGCCTGTATTCCAAGTAATTTTAAACCGCCCCCATAGAATAAACCTGTGAGTTCACTTGCTGGTGCTGATGTTGTTGCAAAAAGGCCAACTGCAAGTGTTCCCCAAATACCATTCATCATATGTACTGCTACTGCTCCAACTGGATCATCTACATGAAGCTTGTAGTCTAAAAACCATACGCCAAATACTACTAAGAAACCAGAAACAATACCGATAATTGCTGCTCCAAGAGCATCTGTTACGTCGCATGGGGCTGTGATGGCTACAAGACCTGCAAGTGAAGCATTAAGTGACATAGACACATCAGGCTTACCAAACTTAATCCATGTAAATGCCATTGTTGTGCATGTAGCAACTGCTGGTGCAATTGTAGTAGTTACAAAGATTGATGCTAACTGTGGAAGTGATGTAGCTGCTGCTCCATTGAATCCATACCAGCCAAGCCAAAGAATAAATACGCCAAGGGCACCAAGTGCGATGTTGTGGCCTGGGAAAGCATTTACCTTTGAGATTTTGCCGTTTTTGTCATGACTAAACTTGCCAATACGAGGTCCAAGGATTTTAGCACCAATAAGTGCGCAAATACCGCCAACCATGTGAATTGCTGCAGAACCTGCAAAATCATGGAAGCCAAGCTGTGCCAGCCAGCCGCCGCCCCAAATCCAATGTGCTTCGATTGGGTAAATAACAAGGGAGATAACTCCTGAGTAAATGCAGTAGCTAATGAACTTTGTACGCTCTGCCATGGCACCAGAAACGATTGTTGCTGTAGTTGCGCAGAACACAAGGTTAAATACAAAGTTGCTCCAGTCAAAATTAGCATAGTCTGTAAAAATGCCAAGTGTTGGTCTGCCTACTAAACCAAAGAAGCAATCCTCACCAAACATAAGACCAAAACCTAAAACAACAAACATTACTGTACCGATGCAAAAATCCATTAGATTTTTCATAATGATGTTTCCAGTGTTTTTTGCTCTGGTAAAACCTGCCTCCACCATTGCAAAACCTGCCTGCATCCAAAATACTAGTGCAGCTCCGATTAGAAACCACACGCCGAATAATACACTTGTGTACTCTTCCATAATACATTCCTCCTAATTAAATATATAAAAAGCGCGTAGCATTCAAACTGAATACTACACGCCTTTGTGCAATAACACCTCATCAGTCACCTTTGGTGACAGCTTTCCCTCAAGGGGAAGCCTATTTAACTGAATATAAAATCTCTCCATATGTTGGGTATGGCCAGATGTCGCTTGGAACTACTGTCTCTAACTCATCCACAACCTCTCTAAGCTCGCTCATATCTGCAAAGATTACATCATGATGGAACTTAGCAAGCTCATATGTATCTTCTAATTCCTTAGCCTTTTCAATATCTGCCTCAAGCTTCTCTAAACGCTCATCCATATCATATGTAAGCTTTGAAGCCTGCTCTAAGCGCTTCTTCTCTACTGAATAATCTACTGAAAGACCAGTAGCAGCCTTGGCATTGATTGTTTCAGCCAATGTATACTGATAGTCATTAGCTGCTGCCATAATATTTTTCTTTACCATGGCATCCATTGTAAGAGCTTCAATATCAATTACCTTGTAATAATTTTCAAGCTGGATATCATAGCGGCTGAAAAGCTCCTGTTCCGTAAATACGTTATGCTTTGTAAATAAATCAATAGCTTTTTTATCAATGAATGCAGGAAGTGCATCTACTGTAGATTTAAGGTTCTTAAGACCTCTCTTTTCAGCTTCCTTTACCCATTCCTCTGAGTATCCATTTCCGTTGAAAATAATACGCTTGTGAGCTGTAAGCTCTCTCTTTAAAAGTGAAGCAAGGGCTTTATCAAAATCAGCTGCCTTTTCAAGCTCATCTGAGAACTTATCTAATTCCTCTGCAACAATTGTATTTAATATTACATTTGGTCCAGAGATAGATGCTGATGAACCAAGTGATCTAAACTCGAATTTGTTACCCGTAAAGGCAAATGGTGATGTTCTATTTCTATCAGTTGTATCCTGTGAAATGCTAGGAATTACTGCAGCACCAATAGACATTTTCTTCTTTTTAATGTCCTCATAATTTGTGCCATCGATAATTGATTCAACAATGGCTTCAAGCTCATCACCAAGGAACATTGAAATAATTGCAGGTGGTGCCTCGTTAGCTCCAAGTCTATGGTCATTTCCTGCAGATGCTACTGATACTCTAAGTAGCTCCTGATATTCATCTACAGCTTTAATTACAGCTGTAAGGAATAATAAGAACTGTGTATTATGGGAAGGTGTTGCACCAGGCTCTAACAGGTTTACTCCTGTATCTGTTGAAATTGACCAGTTGTTGTGCTTTCCTGAACCATTTACACCAGCAAATGGCTTTTCATGTAAAAGACAAACCATACCGTGTCTTTTTGCTACAACCTTCATCATCTCCATAGTGAGCTGATTGTGGTCTGTTGCAATATTTGTTGTGGAATATACTGGAGCAAGCTCGTGCTGAGCTGGAGCAACCTCATTGTGTTTTGTCTTTGCAAGAACACCAAGCTTCCAAAGTTCCTCATCAAGTTCCTTCATGTAAGCAGAAACTCTTGGTTTGATGGAACCAAAATAATGATCATCTAACTCCTGGCCCTTTGGTGGCTTCGCGCCAAATAATGTTCTTCCTGTATAGATTAAATCAGGACGCTTGTTGTACATTTCCTCGTCAATAAGGAAGTATTCCTGTTCTGGACCAACTGTTGTGATAACTCTTTTCACATCCTCATGACCGAAAAGCTTTAATGCTCTAACAGCTGATTTATCAAGAGCCTCCATTGAACGAAGAAGTGGAGTCTTTTTATCAAGCGCCTCGCCTGAGTATGAACAAAATGCTGTAGGAATGCAAAGTGTGTCATCCTTTATGAATACATAGCTTGTTGGATCCCAAGCTGTATAGCCTCTAGCCTCAAATGTAGCTCTAAGGCCTCCTGAAGGGAATGAAGAAGCATCAGGTTCACCCTTAATCAGCTCCTTGCCAGAAAATGTCATGATAACCTTACCGCCCTCTTCTGGCTGAATAAATGAATCATGCTTTTCTGCTGTAACACCTGTCATTGGCTGGAACCAATGTGTAAAATGTGTTGCTCCAAGTTCGATTGCCCATTCCTTCATGGCATGTGCAATAACATTAGCAAGCTCTCTATCAAGAGGGCGTCCCTCTTCCACTGTCTTTTTCAGAGCCTTGTAGGCATCCTTAGGAAGACGCTCCTTCATGGTTTCATCGTTAAATACTTTGGAACCAAAAATTTCTGTTACTTTTGTCATATTATTATTCCTCCTTTTTTTTCACCTCATCCTTCCCCTCAGGGAAAGATTTTAAATTCCACTAGCACCGTAGTTTGAAAGCACCCTGGCTGATGGGTCGTCTACGTTGCATCCTGGCCAGTTTTTGTTTGGCATCCAGTAATCTACTATCATTGCTGCCTGGCCCGGATAATATTTTTCAAACAAATCCCTATATAAAAGTGATTCCTTTGTAAAAGGTGTTCTATATTCGTATTTACGTTTTGCATTTTCTAAATCAGCATCTGAGTAAATGCTGTTTGCATATTCCTTTAGGTAATACACCATAGAATGACCTACCGCATCGGAAAAGGCTGCCTTTTCTCTAAACAAAATATCCTGAGGCAAGTAATCGTCTCCCTCGAATGCATGCCTTAGTAGGTATTTACCCTTGTTGTATTTATTCATCTTTATCTTTGGATTTATGCTCATTACATATTCCACAAAATCCAAATCTCCAAAAGGAACTCTAGCTTCCATTGAATGAACCGAAATACATCTGTCAGCTCTTAGCACATCATACATGTAAAGCTCTCTAAGTCTCTTTTCTGCTTCCCTTTGGAACTCCTCTTCGTTTGGAGCAAAATCCGTGTATTTGTATCCGAAAATCTCGTCTGAAATCTCTCCAGTTAATAAAACTCTTATTTCTGGAAATTGCTTTTTAATTCCTTTGCAGATTAAGTACATTCCCATTGAAGCCCTGATGGTTGTAATATCATAGGTTCCAAGGGATGCTACAACTTCTTCTAATGATTCAAGCACTATGTCTTTGTTTATGATGATTTCATGATGTTCTGAGCCGATGTAGTCTGCCACCTCTTTAGCGTACTTTAAATCAATAGCATCCTCATTCATTCCAATGGCAAAAGTTTTTATTGGCTTAGTGCTTTGCTTTGCAGCTATTGCACACACCAAGGATGAATCAAGTCCCCCTGATAAAAGAAAACCAACAGGTGCATCTGCATCAAGCCTTTTTGTAACACCATATATCAAAAGCTCTTTAATCTTTGCTGCTGCCTCATCCACATCATCTGTTCTGTAGGACTGCCTTTTTGACAAATCCCTGTAGCAGGTAAACACACCTTTGTAATAATAATGTCCCGGTGGAAATGGCTTTACCTCAGTTGTGAGGCCCACTAGGTTTTTTGCCTCTGAAGCAAACATAATGGAGCCTTCCTTGTCGTAGCCATAAAACAATGGCCTGATTCCGATTGGATCTCTGGCTGCCACCAAATCATCAATTTCGCTATCGTAAATAACCATTGCAAATTCTGCATCTAGTCTTTTAAACATTTTCACTCCGTATTTACGATACATAGGAAGAATGATTTCACAATCGCTGTCGCTATAGAACTTAAATCCCTCTGACTTAAGCTCCTCTCTTACTGGCTTGAAGCCATAAAGCTCTCCGTTGCAGATTGCATAGTTGCCATCTAACTCAAAGGGCTGCATACCATCTTCAGTAAGCCCCATGATTGAAAGCCTTTGAAACCCCAGGACGCTTTCATTTACAGTGATTACCCGCTGCATATCAGGTCCTCTTGAAACAGTTTTAGCAAATGCTTCCTCAAAATCCTTCATAGGGATATGACATTTGCTTAACGCCATTATCGAACACATAAAACCACCTTCCCACAATACAACAAGAAAGGCGTCGTAGAGACACTTGTAAGTGTTTCTACGACGCCTTTGTCGTTCCATTGATTTTTTATTGATTTGAATCTTAAAACTTTGTTAATTGATTGTCAACAACTTTTTTTATTTATCCCTGATATTTTTTTATAATATCGCATGCCTTTTGATATCTACTGATACGTTCATCCATAGCAGACTTCTCAATAAGCCTGTGGGCATCTTCCTCTGACATATCCTCATTTACAATCAAAAGAAGCTTGGCCCTAGAAATAACCTTTAGCTCTTCTAACTTTTTTTCCAGCTTAACATTTTGCTTATGAGCCATGCCAATTCTACGCTGGGCCGCCATGGCATGCTTTAGCGCCTGTGACAAAAGCTGTTTATTGATAGGTTTTGATACGGTGATAATGCCGTAGTCAGCCACCTTGTCAGTAATTTCCTCGTAGTAGTCAGCCTTGATAAACAAGAGAATCTGACACACATTTTTCTCTGCAATATCTATTACATGCTCCACACTGCCAGAGCCATTAATAGGCAGATTTATAAGGCTAACATCAAAGTCGTAATCTAAAATAGTTCGCTTTGCCCCAGTTAGACTATCCACCACCATCATATCCGCAAATCCGTTTTCCTTAAGAAATCCTTTGTAGAAATCTGTGGCCTTTTCATTATCAGAGACAATTAACGCTCTCAACATATAAAAACTCCTTAGTTTAAATACTTTGTTTGATTGTCTCGATATAATTTAACGCGATAGGCGCAAAGCTTGAATTATTGATAAAATCGCTGTTTAACGCGCACTCTATGGCCTCCGAAATGGTGCATGGAAGCTTCTCTAAATCAGTATCATTTTCACCTAAGCATCTAGGGTTAACATTAAGCTCTGGTGGCAGCTTTTCCTTTCCTCTCACACCTGCAAGGCCCGCCTGAATAATAATGGCACTGGCCATGTATGGATTACAGCAGGAATCTGGTGAGCGCAAAATAAAATGCTGTCTCTTGCCGTTGATTTCTGGTGCTCTAAAAAGTCTAGAATTGTTCATAGTAGACCAGGTGATATATTTTGGTGCCTCTGAAAGACCAAAACGATTGTAGGAGTCGCTTCGACAATTTAAAAACAGAGTGATGTCTCGCATTCTGTTGATGATGCCTGCCATAAAGCTCTCGGAAAACTCCTTATCAGTTTCAAAAAGATTATCCTGGCCCTTATAATTTGCCATGAGAATGTGCAAACCATTACCTGGTGCATTATCAAGAGGCTTTGGATCAAAGCATGCATATGCCCCGTTTCTTGCAGCAATATTTTCTACAACGTTTTTGTATGTTACAAGATTATCTGCTGTAGTAAGCACGTCTGCAGAGGAGAAATCTATCTCATTTTGTCCCGGTCCCCTTTCGTGGTGAGAAGACTGGGGATTAATGCCCATCTCCTCTAGAGTAAGACAAATCTCACGTCTGATATTCTCAGCCTTGTCAGCTGGTGCCACATCCAAATATCCACCCTTGTCAAAGGTTTCGTTTGTTGGTTCTCCATTTTCATCAGTTTTGAAAAGATAAAACTCAGAACGAAGTCCCATTCTGGTTGTAAATCCCATTTTTTCGCACTCTAAAAGGGTATCCTTTAAAAACTGTCTGTAGTCTAAAGGAAATGGTGTGCCATCTGCATGGACCACATTACAATAAAATCTGATTACACGACCAGACTGTGGGCGCCAAGGCAGCACGTGAAGTGTATCAGGGTCTGGGCGCAAAAATAAATCCTGCCCATTTGCTTCATGAAAGCCCTTTATCAAAAATGAGTCAAAATTGATACCATTTTCAAAAGCACTTTTCAGCTCCTGTGGCATGATAGAAATATTCTTTTGCTCGCCGTAAAGGTCGCAAAAGGCCAGTCTGATAAACTTAACGTCATTTTCTTCAACAAATTCAACTATATCATCGATAGATAGATGAGACATGGTTTGTCCTCCAAATATTTTTTTTAAATTGTACACCACTTAATTATAGATTGGTATATCCCATTAGATATTCATCTACTTCTCTTGCGCAGTCTCGGCCCTGTCTGATGGCTTTTACCACCAGTGATTGGCCTGTATGCATATCTCCTGCAGTAAATACTTTAGGAACGCTTGTAGCATGACCAGTGCCATTTACAGAGGCCACATTTGTCCTTCCGTCAAGCTCCACTTTAAATGCATCTGTTACATACTTTTGTGCTCCTAAAAATCCTGCTGCAATCAGGCAAAGCTCACAAGGGATTTCCTTTTCAGTACCCTCCACAGGAGCCATAACTCTTCTGCCTGTTTTCTTGTCCACCTTGGACTCTAGAGAGATTAATACCACTGATTTTAGATTTCCTGATTTATCTGTCTTAAATTCCTTTACAGTGGTGGTGTAAATTCTAGGGTCATGGCCAAATTTCGCTATAGCCTCCTGCTGGCCGTAGTCTGTCTTGCAAACTAAAGGCCACTGTGGCCATGGATTGTTTTCTGCTCGCTGATCAGGAGCCTTTGGCATCATTTCAAGCTGTGTCACTGACTTGCAACCATGGCGAATAGCAGTGCCTACACAGTCATTTCCTGTATCGCCGCCACCGATGATAACCACATTTTTATCCTTGGCAGAAATGTACTGTCCTTCTACAAGCTTCATATCATTTGCCCACAAACACTTTGTGGTAGAGGTAAGAAAATCCACAGCAAAATAAATGCCCTTAGCATCCTTTCGTCCTGCTGCATCTATATCTCTAGGATTAGAGGAACCACAGCAAAGAATTACAGCATCATACTTTTCCATAAGGTCCTTCGCATTTACGTTTTCTCCCACGTTGGCATTTACGATAAAGCTGACACCTTCCTTTTCCATCACATGAATCTTTCTATCAATAATTTGCTTTTCAAGCTTCATGTTTGGAATGCCGTAGCGCAGCAATCCACCTACCTTGTCATTTCGTTCATAGACAGTGACAGTATGTCCCCTGTGGTTTAGCTGGTCTGCCACTGCAAGGCCTGATGGGCCAGAGCCTATTACAGCCACCTTTTTTCCTGTTCTAACCTTTGGTGGCTTGGGGACAGCTAGTCCATTAGCATAGGCGTATTCGATAATGGCCATCTCGTTTTCTTTTGTGGTGACAGCATCTCCATTTAATCCGCAGGTGCATGCCTTCTCACAAAGAGCTGGACATACCCTACAAGTAAACTCTGGAAAATTGCTGGTTTTATGAAGACGTCTGTAGGCCATTTCATAATTGCCCTGATATACTAAATCGTTCCATTCAGGAATCAGGTTGTTAAGAGGACAGCCTGTGGTCATCCCCTTAATAGTCATTCCTGCTTGGCAAAATGGCACACCACATTCCATACAACGGGCAGCCTGCTTTTGCTGCTCCTCCTTTGATAATGGTGTGTGAAACTCATTAAAATTTTTAATTCGCTTAAGAGGACTAACAGCGGAAGCCTCAACGCGCTCATATTCTAAAAAACCTGTCTGCTTACCCATGTTATCCTCCTATCTGCATAATAAGTTAAAGGCTTCTATCTGTGCCTGTTCACTAGACAAGCCCTTTTCTTCCATAGTCACTATGGTCTGCATCATCTTTTTATAATCAAAAGGAACTATGCGCTTAAACTTTGGAAGATAATCGCTAAAGTTGTCATATATTTCCTTTGCCTTAAGAGAGCCAGTAGCCTTTACATGCTCTGCTATAATCTCCTTTAGCTCTAAGACATCATATTTGTCTGTCACTGCCTCTATGCTAACCATAGATTTGTTAGTTCTCTTGTAAAGTGTGGCATCCTCATCTAGGACATAAGCAATTCCACCAGACATGCCTGCTGCAAAATTCTTTCCAGTAGGTCCAAGCACTACTACTCTACCGCCTGTCATGTATTCACAACCATGATCACCGCAGCCTTCTACTACAGCTGTGGCTCCGGAATTACGAACTGCAAAACGCTCTCCTGCCACACCATTGATAAATGCCTTACCGCTTGTAGCGCCGTATAGTGCAACATTGCCTATGATGATATTTTCATCCTGCTTGTAGCTAGCCTCCTTAGGTGGATATACAATAAGCTTGCCACCTGAAAGGCCCTTGCCAAAGTAATCGTTAGAGTCACCCTCTAGCTCTAGAGTAAGTCCCTTTGGAATAAATGCGCCGTATGACTGGCCACCTGCTCCATGACACTTAACCCTATAGGTATCCTCCTTTAGGCTTTCACCAAAGCTTCTGGTAAGTTCGGCCCCAAGCAAAGTGCCAAGGCTTCTATCGGTATTTGCTATATCTACTTCTACCTCTCCAGAACGTCCTGCCTTAATGGCTGCACCTAACTTTTTAAGAAGCACTGTCTCATCTATAGTCTTTTCAAGTTCAAAGTTAAATACGTTCTTTTTATGGTAATCTATCTTCTCCTTCTCAAATGGGTTATTAAGGATAGCAGATAAATCTACCTTACTTTCCTTTGCCCTAAGAAGGTCTGTTCTACCACACAGCTCATCTACGGTTCTTACTCCAAGCTTTGCCATGTACTCTCTAAGCTCTTCAGCCACAAATCTCATAAAGTTTACTACATACTCAGGCTTTCCTGAAAAACGCTTTCTAAGCTCTGGGTTCTGTGTAGCTACACCTACAGGACATGTATCTAGATTGCACACGCGCATCATTACACAGCCCATAGTTACCAGGGGTGCTGTGGCAAATCCAAACTCCTCTGCTCCAAGGGCACAGGCAATAGCCACATCCCTGCCGCTCATTAGCTTTCCATCAGTCTCTATTACTACCTTGTTTCTAAGGCCGTTCATGATAAGTGTCTGATGGGCCTCTGCAAGACCTAGCTCCCATGGAAGTCCTGCGTTATGTATAGATGATTTTGGTGCTGCGCCAGTTCCTCCGTCATATCCAGATATAAGGATTACCTGGGCACCAGCCTTTGCTACACCTGATGCTATGGTACCTACTCCTGCCTCTGATACCAGCTTTACGGAAATGCGAGCATCCTTGTTAGCATTTTTCAAATCATATATAAGCTCTGCCAAATCCTCTATAGAGTAAATGTCATGATGAGGTGGTGGAGATATTAGCGCCACTCCTGGTGTAGATAGTCTAGTCTTTGCAATCCATGGGTACACTTTTTTACCTGGCAAATGACCACCCTCACCTGGCTTTGCACCCTGAGCCATCTTTATCTGAATTTCCTTGGCGCTTACTAGGTATTTGCTGGTTACACCAAATCGACCGCTGGCTACCTGCTTGATAGCTGAGCAGCGATTAAGTCCGTCCTCGCCTATCTCGTATCTTTCTGCTTCCTCGCCACCTTCACCAGAGTTTGATTTACCCTTTAGCATATTCATGGCAATGGCCATTGTCTCATGGGCTTCCTTAGAAATAGAACCATAGCTCATGGCACCTGTCTTAAAGCGCTTTACAATGGAATCTACTGATTCTACCTCGTCGATGCTTATACCCTTCTTAGGGTAGTTAAACTCCATAAGGCCTCTAAGGTTTCTTACATTGTCCTCTTCATTTACAAGTGCTGTATATTCCTTGAAGGTGTTATAGTCACCTGTTCTAGTAGAAAGCTGTAGCAAATGAATGGTAGCAGGATTATATAGATGCTCCTCTGCACCAGAGCGCATTTTATGCTGCCCTCTAGAATCAAGAGTCTCATCCACCTCTAAATCAAGTGGATCAAAGGCCTTAGAGTGCTGCATGTTCACATCGTTTTGAATATCCTCTAGGGTGATTCCACCTATACGGCTAATGGTGCCAGTGAAGTACTTGTCTATTACCTCAGAGCTAATACCTATAGCCTCGAAAATCTTTGCACCCTGATATGACTGGACAGTGGAAATACCCATCTTGGATGCGATTTTTATAATGCCTGTTATTACAGCCTCGTTATAAGAATCGATAGCTGCATGAACATCCTTTTGTAGCTGACCCTTCTCAATAAGTTCTGCTATGGTTTCCTGGGCCAGATATGGATTTATTGCAGATGCACCATAGCCTAATATAGTTGCAAAATGGTGTACCTCTCTTGGCTCACCTGATTCAAGAATCAATGATAAGCTAGTACGCTTTTTGGTCTGAACCAAATGTCTTTGCACAGCTGCCACAGCAAGAAGTGAAGGGATTGCCACATGGTTTTCATCCACACCTCTATCAGAAAGGATGATGATATTTGCACCCTCTCTGTTTACTCTATCCACCTCTACGAAAAGATGCTCAATAGCCTTTTCAAGAGAAGTGTTTTTATAGTAGATGATAGGCACTGTCTCTGCCCTAAGGCCTGGCACCTTCATGGATTTAATCTTCATTAAATCTGTGGTAGTAAGAATAGGATTGTTAATCTGCAGCATGTTGCAGTTTTCTTCCTTTTCCTCTAAAACATTTCCTGCTGTTCCAAGGTATATAGTTGTGGCCGTAACAATCTCCTCACGAATAGAATCGATAGGTGGATTTGTTACCTGAGCAAATAGCTGCTTAAAATAATTGAAAAGAGGCTGATGATGCTTTGACAGTACTGCAAGAGGCACATCAATACCCATGGCGCCAGTGTTTTCCGCACCATTTAAAGCCATTGGAAGGATTGAATCCTTTATCTCCTCATAAGAATATCCAAAGGCCTTCTGTAAACGGTCGCGCTCTTCCTTAGAGTACTTAGGCACCGACTCATTAGGGATTTTGATATCTGCTAAATGGGCCAGGTTGCTATCAAGCCACTGACCGTATGGCTGTCTTGCAGCATAGGTAGCCTTTAGCTCATCATCTGCAATGAGACGCCCCTCTACAGTATCTACTAACAGCATCTTGCCTGGCTTTAATCTATCCTTTACCTTGATGCGGCTTTCTTCTATAGGAAGTACGCCTACCTCTGAAGATAAAATCAAATAATCGTCATTTGTAATATAATATCTACTTGGGCGCAGACCATTTCTATCAAGCACTGCTCCCATAATATCTCCATCAGAAAACAGAATTGATGCAGGACCATCCCATGGCTCCATCATTGTAGAGTAATACTGATAGAAATCCTTTCTAGCCTGCTCCATAGCCTTGTTTTTCACCCATGGCTCTGGAATGGTAATCATTACAGCAAGAGGCAGAGGCATGCCGTTCATCACTAGAAACTCTAATGCATTATCAAGCATGGCTGAATCAGAGCCTGCCTGATTGCATACAGGAGTAATCTTTGACATCTGCGCCTCAAGGACATTTGATACCATTGTCTCCTCACGGGACAGCATCTTATCTGCGTTACCCTTTATGGTATTAATCTCACCATTGTGAACAATAAAGCGATTTGGATGAGCTCTCTCCCAGGATGGGTTTGTATTGGTTGAAAATCTAGAGTGGACTGTTGCAATGGCAGACTCATAATCACTGTCCTGTAAATCCTCAAAGAAGAGTCTAAGCTGGTCCACCAAAAACATGCCCTTATATACGATAGTACGACTAGATAATGAGGCCACATATGTATCCTCTGCAGTCTGTTCAAACACGCGACGAGCCACATAAAGCTTTCTATCAAAGTCTAATCCTGTGGCAATATTAGCTGGCTTTTTAATGAAGCCTTGACAAATACATGGCATGCATTCTACAGCAAGCTTTCCTAGAATTTCAGACTTTGTAGGCACATCTCTCCAGCCTAAAAACTCAAGGCCTTCCTTTTCGGCAATGATTTCAAACATCTTCATTGCCTGCTTTCTTTTCAGCTCGTCCTGAGGAAAGAAAAACATACCAATACCATATTCTCTTTCAACTCCAATGGCTATGCCTGCTTTTTTACAAGCCTTCTTGAAAAATTTATGAGAAATCTGAAGCAAAATACCAACGCCATCGCCAGTTTCACCGGCAGCGTCCTTTCCTGCTCTGTGCTCTAGGTTCTCTACAATCTTTAATGCATCAGAAACGGTCTGATGTGTTTTGATTCCCTTGATAGAAACCACCGCACCGATTCCGCAGTTATCGTGTTCAAATGCTGGATTATACAATCCTCTCTGCTGATCATTATCCATGTGGCTACTCCTTTAAACATTTTGACAACATAAACAAAAAAGACGCCTAAAAAAACACCCACTTAGGGTATCTCTTTAGACGTCTTTGTCCTTTGCAATAATATAATAGATTTCATTTAATTACGCAAGCACTTTTTCGCATTAAAGCGCTAAACTTTAAAATAATCACCAAAATTACCTATTTGTTAAACATAATGAACACATCTAGTATATATACTGAGTATCATGAAAAGGTTTTGTGTTCTATCCTTCATAGTATTATTTATTGTTACTATTAACACCGCGAGAGTATATGCCATGGAATTTACTTATGTAGATGTATCAAAACAGCTATATTCATACGATGCTATGGTTGAAGACATTGCCCTTCTTGCTGCAGATCATGAAGGGTTCTTCTCCTACGAGTCAATAGCCACCACTTCCCAGGGACGCAATGTGTGGCTTATTAAGTTTGGCAATTTAGATGCGGAAAACAAAATCTTTGTCACTGGCTCTATCCATGCCAGAGAATACATGTGCTCGCAGCTTATTATGCGTATGTTAGAGGAATACACTCTCCACTTTGATGTGTACCAGAATGCCTTTAACAGCGTATGCTTTTATATACTACCTATGGTAAACCCTGATGGCGTATCCATCAGCCAGTACGGCGCCGCAGGAGCAACACAACAATACACCAAGGATTGGCTAAGGGGCCTGACCCTTGCAAAGGTAAATCTATCAATGATAAAAGCCAACGGCAACGGCGTAGACCTTAACCGCAACTTCCCAGTAGGCTTTGGAAACGCAGACAAAAAAGCCATTCTCCCAAGCCTAAGCTACTATCCTGGCAGCGAGCCTCTATCAGAAATAGAAAGTCTTGCCATCGCAAAAATACTTTATGAAAACAAATTTGTAATGGGTATAAACTATCACAGCATGGGAAACATCGTATACTACGGTGCCAAAACCAATTCCAAGGAAGTGGACGAAGCCTGCAAAGCTATGGCCAACGTAGCCCACGAGCTCACCAGCTACAAACTAGAGTACTGCGGCAAAGCCATCGGAAGCCTCTCCGACTACTTTGGAGCCGTTGAACAAGCCCCTAGCATCACCATAGAAATCGGCAAAGCCAACCCAGTACCGATATCCCAGTTCGATACAATCTACGAGCAAAACGTAGCCCTCTGGCCAACGCTAGCGAATATACTATAAATCTGCCACCGGCCCGGCCCACCCGCCAGCGCCCAGGGGAAAGCAGATACTATCACAGATTTTGGATTATCTAAATGTGATATCTTGCAAATTTATTTGTAGGTGTTCTTACAACGCTTTACAATTCTGCCAAGAATGAGTGCATGGGGCGGACATACAAAACATGAAAAATAAGCCTTAAGCTAGGGTACGCATAATTGCTTTTTGCGTTTGAAATGAGCTTAGTAAAATAAAAAGTGAGTTTTGATATTTATACATACAAAACTCACTTTTTTAATTTTACTTAGCAAATGTAATAGCTAAAGCAATTATGCGTACCCTAGTTAAGGCTTAGAGTTCATAGCCTAAAAATGTCCGCCCCATGCACACATTCTCTTCGAATTGATAAAGCTGTGTAAGGACACCTACATTTTGCAAGATTAATCACATTAAGATAATCCTAAAATCTGCTCAAACGATATCTGCTTTCCCCTGGGCGCTGGCGGGTGGGCCGGGCCGGTGGCAGATTTTACCATACCGCTACTGGATGAACTTTTTGAAAAATTCTACTTCGTCCTGGTTGATTTGTTTTGCTTCAATGAGGTTCATGTTTACGTGGCAGACGTGGCCCATGTATTCCTGGCCTTCCTTGCCGTAGCACTGGTACTCGCTAGTGATACCCTTTTTAGTGAGGAAGTCGTGCATTGGTTTTGCGTTGCCACGAAGGAAGTCATAGTGTGAGGTCATGACGAAAGCTGGTGGGAAGTTTTCAGTGATGTGGCCTAGCACGTCAAGCTGTGCTTTAACCTCTTCGTCATCTCTGCCTACATACATCTTGTAGATATCCTGTGTGAATTTCTCATGACCATCACCGCCTGCCTTAAGTGAAAACTGATACATACCACAGTTGAGGGCAACGCCTCTTACCTTAAGGTCCTTTGGTGTCTCAAATGGAAATAGCTTTTCAAATTCTGGATTGGTGAAGATGGCTGCGTAATGGCTGCACATCTGAGCACCAGCAGAATCTCCTACTAAAAAGATGTTGTTAATATCTATATAGTATTCCTCGGCATGGTCTGATATCCATTCCATGACAGCATTGATTTCAGTAAGCTGTGATGGGAACTTTGCCTTTGGTGCAAGATGATAGTTGAAATTAACAACTGTAAAGCCAAGGCTGGCAAGATATACACAGTAATGCTTGTATATTTCCTTGCTGCCGTAGATATATCCACCACCATGAATGCTGACGATGGTAGGCTGAAGTCTTTCAGTGTCCTTTTCGTAGTAAACGTCTAAAAGATTGTTCTTATCGTTGTTGTTTAGATAGTTGATATCGCACTCTAAATGAATGTTCTCTGGCACTACTAGCTTAGCGTCTCTTTTTTTGTCGTTCTTTCCTGCCATGTACTTGAACATAAATGTTTGAAATGACATAAATTACCCTCCCAAGTAAAACTATTTTAACCTTCGAATCCCATAATAGAAGCTTTGATTTTTTCTGCTGTAGGTGTGGCCGCTACTCCACCTGCCCCTGT
>JAEEGF012014479.1_pt1 | contig 17833 bp, 16 predicted proteins | sample 9134171 | NCBI WGS metagenome assembly JAEEGF01 (sample SAMN16246542, study PRJNA631951) | gut metagenome | biome: gut microbiome; feature: rumen; material: AP-attached | host: Bos | place: Iran: Karaj | collected 2018-10 | reverse complement strand
ATAACGTGTGTTTTTACCGTGCTTTCTGTTTTACTATAATTTTTTTTCACATTCTACATCACCATTATCATTATATAGTATAATTTATAATATATAAATTAATTATTAAAATTATTTTTTTTATTTGACGTTATTTGTCGATTTATTTAATAGTTTTTGATATAATTTTATTGGATGTGGTAAAATGAATCATACATTTGTAATATTAGCTTATAATGTTAGTGATGATTTAGAAGAGTGTATTAAATCAGTTATTAATCAAAGTGTTAAATCTAATATCGTAATAGCTACTAGTACACCTAATGATTATATAATTGATTTAGCTAGTGAGTATTCACTTGGTGTTATGGTTAATAAAGCAAAGAGTAACAAGGGACGTGACTATAATTTTGCAATTAAGTCATTTGATACTGAACTTGTTACTATAGCTCATCAAGATGATTTATATGATCGAAATTATGTTAAAGAAATAAAAAAATGTTATAAAAAGAATAAAGATGCAACTATTATATTTACTGATAATTATGAAATACATAATGATAAGAAAATTAAGAAAAGTAAGAAATTATTTAGAATTAGATATTATTTATTACCACTTAAATTTAGATTATTTCAAAATAAAAAATTCTTTAAACTTCGTAGTTTAAGAAAAGATAAGTTTATTTGTACAAGTAGTATTACTTTTGTTAAAAAGAATATTGATGGTGATATATTCCCAACTAATCTTAAATATGATAATGATTGGCAAGGTCTAATAGATTTAGCTAAAAAAGATACTAGATTTGTTTATTTAAGAGAAAAATTAGTTGGTTATAGAGTAGAAGAAAAAGAAGAAAATAAAGTAAAAAATAAAGAAGATGAAAAAATATTAAAGTCATTATACCCTAGTTGGTATTATGAAAGAGTAGTAAAAAAGAGAATTAATAAAAAAATAGTGTAAAAGGATTATTAAATCCTTTTTCTTTTATACTATTTATAGTATAATATTATTAAAAGGTGAGGATATGAAAGATAATAATCATTTTGATGAAACAGAAGATTTTTCTTTAGAAATGGATAGTATTAAAGAGATAACTGAAGATCTTGAAAAAACTATTAATGAATTAAACAAAAAAATTGATCAAACAATGAATAATGTAGAAGATGAAATTCATATTAGTGATATAGATGAAGATTTTACAGGTGTTATTAGAAGGCATGATTATAGAGGGAAAATAGAAGAACCTAAACCATTACCTTCAAGAAGTTCAAGAAGAAAATTAAAGAAATGGGTTTATGTTTTAATAGCCGCTATTATTTTAATTATTGGTGGTGTTATAACTGGTGTTGTTATTCATAATAAAAATGAAGCTAGAAGATTAGCTGAAGAAAAAGCTATTATTGATAATATTAAATCTCATTTCCATGAACATTCTAAAATAAGTAAAGATACTAAGTTATATGAAAAGAAAGATAAAGAGTATAAAGAAATAGGTACTATTTATAAAGATGTTAATGTTGATTTGGTTAAAGAAGATATTAAATTAGATACTAAGTATTTCCAAATTAAAGATTTAGATTATTATGTTTCATTTGAAGATGTTTCTGAAGGGGAAGAACAAAAGAAGGATGAACGATATAAAAACTATTTACCATTCAATATAAATATTATTACTAAAGATAGTTTTACTATGTATGATGGTGATAATAAATTAATTACACTAAACAAAGAAATGGAATTTCCAGTAATAATTAATAATTTTGAAAACAAATATTATGTTGAATATAATGGTATGTTAGTTAGTATTAAAAAAGATGAAGTAAGTAAAACAAAAGAAAATAAAAATACTGATAAAAAGAATCAAAGTAAGATAACTACACTTGCTTATCATAGAGTATATGATACTGGTGATAAATGTACTGATGGTTATGTATGTATGAAGAAAGCTAATTTTGATAAACAAATGAAGTATTTAGCTGATAATAAGTATTTCACTTTAAATATGGATGAAATGTATATGTACATGAAAGGTAATTTACAAATAGCTAAGGGTGTTGTTGTTACTATTGATGATGGATTATTATTTAAAGCTGCTGATGAAATACTAGATAAATATGGCCTTAATGCTACGATGTTTGTTGCTACAGCTGCATATAAAAATTATGATCAATTTAAGGGATTAAAAGCAATAGAGAATCAATCACATACTCATAACTTACATCGTAATTATGTTTGTACACCTAATACTTCATATTCACAAGGTGGTGCAATACTTTGTATGAGTAAAGCAAATATTGTAGCTGACTTAAAGAAATCAGTTGAAATACTAGAAGTTGAACCTAAAGCTATGGCTTTCCCATTCTATGATTTTAATGATAATGCTATTGCTGCCGTTAAAGAAGCAGGATTTAAAATGGCATTCATAGGTCGTGCTGGTGTTATGGGAAGAGCTACTCCTAAAGTAACTAATATGTATAAGATTCCAAGAATGACTGTTTGGGAAGAATACTTAATGAGCTTTAATGAGTGGAAGAGTTATTTATAGGTGAAGTATGAAAGTTAGTGTTATTGTACCAGCATATAATGTTCAAAAATATATTAGGAAATGTTTAGATAGTTTAGTTAATCAAACATTAAAGAATTATGAAGTAATTATTGTTAATGATGGTAGTACGGATACTACAGGGGCAATTATTAACGAATATGTTAGTAAGTATCCTTGTCTTAAGACTTATGAAAAAGAAAATGGTGGTATGTCTTCTGCTAGGAATTATGCGTTAAAATATGCTACAGGTGAATATATTGCTTTTGTTGATAGTGATGATTATGTTGAACTTAATTTTCTTGAAGAAATGTATAATAAAGCTAAAAAAGATAATAGTGATGTTGTTATATGTGATTATTATGCATTAAATGAAGAAGTTAAAAGATATACTACATGTCATATGAATTATTCAAATAATAAAAGAATTGAATATTTATTATCACCACCAATGGTATGGTCTAAATTAATTAAAAAAGAAATTATGGATAAAGTTAGATTTACAGAAGGAATATTTTATGAAGATTTAGATATATGTATGAGACTTTATCCATATGTAAAGAAAGTTTCTTTTGTTGATAAACCATTGTATAATTATTATTTGCAACACTCTGGTTCAGCTATGACTCAGAAAGCATTTAATAATCATTTATTAGATATATTTAGTGTATTAGATAATTGTAAAAGTTTACTTCAAAAAAATAATTATAGTGAAATAGAGTATATTTATATTGTTCACTTATTACGTACTGCAACATTACGTTTTTTAGATTATCCTAATACTAAAGAATATTTATTAAAAATAAATGATACGATAAAAAAAGAGTTCCCTAAATGGAATAAAAATATTTATTATAAAAAGATGAGTTCTAAAGTTAAAATAATTTGTTTTTGTGCAATTCATCGTATGTATAGTGTATTAAAATTATTTAAGAAAATGACAGGAAGGAGATAATATGAAAGTTAGTGTTATAGTTCCTGTATATAAAGTAGAAGAGTATCTTAGTAAATGTTTAAGTAGTTTAGTACAACAAGAACTTAAAGATATAGAGATAATTGTTGTTAATGATGGTAGTCCAGATAATTCACAATCAATTATTGATAAATATCAAAAGAATTATCCAAATATTAAATCGTTTATTAAAGATAATAGTGGATTATCAGATACTAGAAATATGGGTATTCAAAATGCAACTGGTGAGTATATAGCTTTTGTTGATAGTGATGATTATGTAAGATTTGATATGTACTCTAAAATGTATTCTAAAGCTAAAGATAAAGATTTTGATGTTGTTACTTGTGATGTTAAATATGTCTATAGTGATCATGAAAATATTGTAGTAACAGATCCAAAAAATGATACTACAAATATTAAAGAAGCTTTTATTGATTTATATCCAGCTGCTTGTACTAAAATATTTAAAAGAGAGATAATTACTAAAAATAAAATATATTTTAAAAGTGGTGTATGGTATGAAGATGTTGAGTTTATGTATCGACTACTTCCATATGTTAAAAGTATTGGTGTTATTCATGAACCATTTTATGAATATTTACAAAGAGAAAAATCAATTACTAATTCAGTAAGTCCTAAATTTTATGATTACATTAATAATATGAATGGTGTAGTTGATTATTATAAAGAAAAAGGCTTTTATGATACTTACAAAAAAGAACTTGAATATGCATATGTTAGATATGTTTATGCAACATTTATTAAAACATGTTTAGCTTATGATAAAGAAACATATTTAAAAGCTGTTGATGATGCAATTAAAAATGTTAATGAACATTTTCCAAAGTATCGAAGAAATAAGTATTTTTATAAGAGTTTGAAAGGGTTATATTTGGCATTATTTAGTAAAGGTCTAGCTAAATTACTATATTTAAGGAGAGGAAAAAATGAAAAAGGAAAAGAAAGTGAGTAAAGCTAAAGATGTTAAAAAAATTGCCTTAATTACGGCAGCAGGAGTTGGTAGTAGAGTAGGACAAGATATACCAAAACAATTTCTTAATGTTTATGATAAACCTATTATTATGTATACATTAGATTGTTTTCAAAAACATCCAGAAATAGATGCTATTGTTGTAGTTTGTCTTAAAGGATGGGAGAATGTCTTAGAAGCTTATATTAAACAATTTAACATAGATAAAGTTGTTGATATTGTTCCAGGTGGAGAAACTGGTTTTGAATCTATTATTAGAGGTACTAATGCTATTAAGAAGAAATTTAAGGGTGAAGATATCGTAGTAGTTCATGATGGTACAAGAGCTAGTTTATCAGCTGATATTATATCTAATAACTTAGCTATTTGTATTGAAAAAGGTAATGCTATTACTGCAATCCCTTGTGTTGAAGCTTTAGCTTATTCAGAAGAAGGAAATGAATCTACAAAAGAAATTAGTCGTGACTATGTATATCGTACACAAACTCCACATTCATTCCGTTTAAAAGATCTTTGTGAAATGCATAAAGAAGCTAAGAAACAAGGTATTACTAATGTAGTTGCAATGTGTTCTTTAAAAGTTCGTTTAGGTGGTAAAATATATTTTTCACCTGGTAGTGAGAAGAACTTTAAAATTACAACTCTTGATGATATAGAAATGTTTAAAGCTTTACTAAAAGCTGAAATGCCTGATTGGATTAAAGTAACTAGAGGAAAATAATATGAATATTAAAAATAGTACAATGTATCAAGAAGAATTAAATAATCTAGCTAAAGAAAATGTTAATTATAAATTACTAAAAAATAAAAGTATTTTAGTTACTGGCGCTAGAGGATTAATTGGTAGTTATTTAATTGATCTTATTATGCTTTTAAATGAAAATAAAAAGCTTAATTGTAAAGTATATGCACTTGGACTAAGTAGTCGTGGAAAAGAAAGATTTAAAGATTATTTAGATAATCCTTTATTTGAATATATTGAACATGATGTTAACACTGATTTAGAATTAGATGAAAAAATAGATTATGTTATTCATTTAGCTAGTAATACCCATCCAATGCAATACGCAAAAGAGCCTATTAAAACTATTACTACTAATGTACTTGGAACATATAATTTATTAAATTTTGCTGTTAAAAAGAATGTTAAAAGATTTGTGTTTGCATCTAGTGTAGAAATATATGGTGAAAATAAAAAAGATGTTGAATTATTTGATGAAGATTATTGTGGTTACATTAATTCTAATACTTTAAGAGCAGGTTATCCAGAAGGAAAAAGATGTGGAGAAGCTCTATGTCAAGCTTATAAAGAAGAAAAAGAATTAGATGTTGTTATACCAAGATTTTCAAGAATTTATGGTCCTACTATTTTAAAGGATGATTCTAAAGCAATATCTCAATTTTTGTTTAAAGCATTAAATAATGAAGATATCGTATTAAAGAGTGAGGGTAAGCAACATTACTCTTATACATATGTTTATGACGCAGTATATGCACTTTTATTAATTATGTTAAATGGAGAAAATGGTGAAGCCTATAATATTTCTTATCCAGAAACTGATAAGAGATTATTTGAAATAGCTGATATTATTGCTTCAACAGTTAATAAAAAAGTTGTTTTTGATTTACCAAGTGAAGCTGAAAAGAAGGGATTTAGTAAAGCAACTATTGCTAGAATGGATAATACTAAATTAAAAAATATTGGGTTTAATCCAAAATATGATATGGAAAAAGGTATTAAAAGTACATTAGCTATTATAAAAGAGGCTAATAATGAGTAAAGAGTATAGTGATAAAACATTAAATAAATTACATCAAGTTTTACTTGAAATATTAGATGAATTTGTAAGAATTTGTGATAAACATAATTTAGTATATTTTATGGTTGGTGGAACATTCTTAGGAGCAGTTAGACACTCTGGATTTATTCCATGGGATGATGATATGGATTTAGGAATGCCAAGATCTGACTATGAAAAATTTATTGAAATAGCTAAAAAAGAATTAAATAAGAAATATTATTTAGATTGTTTTCAAACTAATGAAGATTATCACTTACCATATGCCAAAATAAAGAAAAATAAAACCGTATTTGATGAAGAAAGAACTCATCACTTAAATAATCATAAGGGAATATTTATTGATATATTTCCACTTGATAACGTAAAAGAAAATAATTTAAATTTAAAAATAAGAGCAATTATGGCTCTATCGATTACCGATGCTGTTGCTTATAAATTAAAAATAAAAAAATTAAAAGAATTAAAGCATCCAATTATTTCTTTTTTATTAAGTGTTTATACAAGAAAATATTTAATGAAAATACAAAAAAGAATAGTTACATATTGTCATGATGATAATTCAAAATATATGTGCGATATTGGAGCAGGATATGGTTATCGTAAAGAATTAATATTAAGAGAGGAAGTATTACCAGTAAAAAAGATGAAGTTTGAAAATAAAGAGTATTCTGTTCCTAAAACAGATACTCATTTAAAACAATTATATGGTGATTATATGAAACTTCCTCCAAAGGAGAAAAGGAAGACTCATAGTCCAATGAGAATTGAGTTTGGTGAAGAAAATGAAATATAAAAAAGGTGAATTAGAAAAATTACAAAGTGTATTATTTGAAATAATGGATGACACTGTTAAGTTATGTGAAAAACATAAATTAACATATTTTTTAGCAGGAGGAACAGCTCTTGGAGCAATAAGACATAAAGGATTTATTCCTTGGGATGATGATATAGATTTAATTATGCCTAGGGAAGACTATGAAAAGTTTATTAAAATAGCAATTGATGAATTAGATGATAAATATTTTTTAGATTATTATAAAACTAATAAACATTATTATAAACATCATCTAACTATTAGAAAAAATAATACTTTATTTGGTTCAGATGGATATCAAAGAAGAGTAGCTGAAGGTATTCATCAAGGTATATATCTTGATATATTACCAATAGATTATATTAAATCAAGATATTCTAAGAAAACATTCTTGGATGCTGTTTTAGTAAGAGCAATTGAATATGCAATTAGATTTAGAAATCATATGCATCATTTTAAATCATTGAAATATAAAATAATTACATTACCACTTAGTATATTACCTAATAGGTGGTTACAAAAATTAATGTATTTAATGTGTACAAAAGATGATAATAAAAAACGTGATTATTTAATAGAATATTGTGCTATTAAACATAATTATCGTCATGTTATATATGATTATGATACTGTTTTTCCAGCTAAGAAAGCAACATTTTGTGGAAAGAAATATAATGTATTTAATGATGTAGATAGATATTTAACACAAGTATATGGTGATTATATGAAATTACCACCAAAAGATGAACAAGTAGCTCATTCACCACAAGCAATTGATTTTGATCATGGTGCAAGCTATAATACGAGAGAAGAATATAATAAATTGAATAGGAAGTAGGTTATAATGAACAAAACAAAAAAGACAGCTTTAAATTTAATTACTGATGTTGTTCCATTACTAATAGTATCATTATTAGGTATTTTTAAAGTTAAATTATTTATACAATACCTTGGTAATGAAACAATGGGATTATATAATTTATTTAGTAATATTATGGTCTATGTCTCATTAGTAGATGGTGGTATATCTTCTGCTATTTTGTATTCATTATATAAACCAAATGCTGAAGGAAATGATAGTAAATTAAGTGAATTATTAACTGGTTCTCGTATTGTCTTTTCTAAAATAGGTATGATAGTATTTGGAATAGCCTTTATAGTGTCTTTCTTTGTTATTTTCTTAATTAAAGATTGTGCATTTGATTATTGGTATATTGTATTAACATTTCTATTATTTTCTCTTAGTAATGTTATTGCATATTTTTATACTCCATATCGAGAACTTCTTAATGTTAAAGAAAAGAAATGGATTTATAATTTAACTGGACAAGGGGCACAAATAGTATTATCAACTCTTGAAATAGTAATGTTAGTTACTGGTTGGAAGTTTGGATATATTCTTTTGATGCATAGTGTAGTTAGATTAATATCTCATATTATAGAACAAATAATATGTCGAAAATTATATCCACATATTAGTTTCCATAATCCTAATAAAGACTTCAGTTTTAAGAAATACTTAAATTCACTTATTTTCCATAAGATTAATGGATTAATAAGTAGTAATATTGATACAGTTATAATTTCATCATTCCTAGGTCTTGGACAAGTAGCAATATATTCAACATATCATTATATTGTTAATATGTTAAAGAAATTTACTAGTAGGTTATCTGGATCTATGACTGCCATAATTGGTAATGGATTAGTTAAAGATAAAGAAAGAATGTATGAAGTTTATAAAGAATTTAATGGTATGCTTTTCTATGTAGCAATTGTTGTTTGTGTTCCATTAATTTTATCAATTAATGGGTTCATTGATATTTTCTATGAAGGAAGAATAGCTACTTCAATGATTGTAGCAATAGCTTTCTCATTAATATTATTTATGTATACAATTAAACTTAATACAGTATTATATGTAACGGCTGGTGGACTTTATAAAGAAACAAAACATTGTGCGATTGTTGATACGATAGTTAACTTAGTGTTATCATTAGTACTTGTACATTTTGTTGGTATATCTGGTGTATTATTTGCAACAGCTATTTCAGTATTTATTGCAGAATATATTATGAAAACAATAGTTGTTCATAAAAATGTTTTTAATAGAAGTGCAAGAGGATATTTTGTTAATAATATAAAATTCTTTATAGTTTTTGTACTTGATTTTATTGGTGGATATTATATAGTTAATTTATTTACTATATCTCATTTAAGTACTTGGTTTGTTTTCTTTATAATATTTACTTTTATAAATGGTTTATTAATCTTTATTATCTTTAAGATATTTAAAGAAACTAAGTTCATTGGTCGTATTAAAATGTTAAAAAGGAGAGCATAATGAAAATATTAATCTTACAGAATAAAGGTAAAAGTTATGGTGGTGTCTGGCAAGTTAATAAAACAATTGGTGAAGCTTTAATACGTGATGGATATGAAGTAAGTGTAGTATCAATTAGAGAAAATCATACTGATTATGATCCAGAACATGATGAAAGAATGGAGTTAGTTACTTTAAATCCTATTGATGATTGGGAAACATATTCATGGACGGAAATAATTAAAAAATTTAGTTTTAGTAAATTAAAAAATAGATTATATAATATTAAGACAATGAATAAAGATAAAAAGAAACTAGCTAATTATATTAATGAATATCAACCTGATTATATATTATCTAGTCAATATCAACTATTGGATATGATACCAAATAAATATTTAAAAATTACTTTTAATGAGCAACATCGAAGTTTTAGAGATAGTTGGTCACATAGGGCAACTAGAAATACTTTTATGAAATATAAAGATAAAGTAACTTTTATTTGGTTATGTAAGAAAACTATGGAAGAAGCTATAGAAAAAGGTCTTAATAATAGTATATGTATTTATAATGCAGTAAGATTTGAAACTGATAAAATAGCAGATGTTGTTAATAATAAAAAATTAGTTACTATTGCAAGAATATCTAAAGAAAAAAGAATTGATGAAATGGTTAGTATCGTAGAAGAAATATTTAAGGATAAAAAGTATTCTGATTGGACACTTGAAATATGGGGTGATGGAGATGAATATGATAAAGTTAAATCTCTAATTACTTCAAAACAAGTAAAAATGATGGGAAGAACCAATAATCCTAAAGATATTTTACTTACTTCATCTATTAATTTAAATACTAGTGTTTGTGAAGGATTTTCATTAAGTATTTTAGAAGCTTGTGAATGTGGTATACCAACAATAGCTTTTGATTTTGGTGAATCTACTGAAGAACAAATATTAGATGGTAAAACTGGATTTATTGCAAAAGATAGAGAAGACTATATTAATAAATTAAAAAAGATGATGGATGATACTAAATTACTTAAAGAATTTAGTAAAAATTCTAAAAAATATAATGAAAACTTTAGAATAGAAAACATTGTTAAAGAATGGGAAAAAATATTTAAATAAAAAACTAGTTTTAAACTAGTTCTTTTTATTTATTATTAATTGTTATTGTATATTTACTATTACCTCGATAATGGCCATCAATAAAGTCATTTTCATCTTTATAAGTAAAGACTGTTAATGTAATAGGGGATGTTATAGTATTAGTTTGTTTATGTAAATATAGTTTAATTGATGAATAAACGGTATTATCTTTAACATCATCCATAGTAACATGAGAATAATAACCAGAATTATGAATATCATCATATAAATATGCATATAGTGTTGGATATATTTTATGTTGATTCTTTGGGTTTAACATAACATTTTCTACTTTTTCACCATTTATTTCAACATCTATTTCAAAACCTATTTTATATTCACTAATATCTTCGTATTCATTATAGTATTTTTTCCAAGTAGTTTTAAAATTACCATTACCAACATTCTTTTCATTAGTAAAGAAAATACTAAATATTGCAATATCAGTTTGATCTTTAAACTTTTTATTATATTCAGTTATTAGTTTACGATCTTTATATATACCAACTACTATTGGATTAGTATCTACATAATCTGGTGTTGCCTCTGGTGTTATTGTTGGTGGATTATTTATTAAATTGGCTGTTTTATCAATCTCTTCTTGATTTTTACTTTGACATCCAACAAGAAATATAACCATAATTATTAATAATATTTTTTTCATATCGACCTCTTAATAATTATAATATAAAATTATTATTATAACTAGTTATTTTTAAAAGTTTTACATACTTCATTTAAAATAGTCTTTTTAATGAATTCATCTTCTAATAAATTAATAGAAAATGTTTTTGTACCTGCATTATTAATTGATGTACCAGATTGATATATTATTTTGTTATCAATAATGAAATATCGATCATGAAAATCGTTGTTTTTAATAATAGTTAAATTATGATATTGCTTGTTGTATTTTTCTATATCAGTATTAGATAGTCTATTGTTATTTTTTGTTATTAAAATTATTTTACATTTGATTTTTTTGATAATATCTAAAAGAGTAATATCAGCATATGAATCAACAATAATTAATTCTTTATTAGCTTCTTTAAAAATAGATATGAAATTAGAATATGCATCATATTCTGTATTAGGTAAAAATAGTTGTTCTTTTTTATCAAATTTTGAAAATAAATAATCTAATTTTTCATCGTGTTCTATTAATTTGTTATTAATATTAGATAAAGACATATAAATATCTTTGTTTTCAATTATAAAGTGTCTCATTTTAACAAATGCGCGCATAATATTAATACTAATTAAGGCAGCTTCTTTTGTATGAATAACTGTTGCAAGCATTGCTACACCTTGTTCGGTAAAAGCATATGGTAGCTTACGGGCGCCTCCGTAATTGTTGTAACTTGAAGTCCCAATTTGGGACTTCAAGTTGTTATATTCTTCAATTGTTATTTGAAAATAGAAATCGTCGGGAAATCTTGCAATATTTCTTTTAACGGCTTGATTTATTGTCTTTGTACCATTGACACAATGATACAATTTAGCTAAATCACTATCCAGCATTACTTGAATACCTCTTATTTCATAAATTTTGTTTTCAATGTTTTCTTTTTCTATAATTTCATTCATAAAATCCCTCCTTTATATAGAAAAAGGGCATAATCCCTGCGAATGATTTAATATAACTTTCTTCTATATTTGAGTCTATAGAGTTATATTAAATTTGGGATTACGCCCGAATAGATATATCTTTCTTGCCTAAGATATAAATTATCGAAATAAATTTAATTGTAGAGCAATTAGCAAGTATCTCTGAGTTCATTGTATTATATAAAGAAATAGTTCGTCAATAGATATTTTTGTCTTTTTTTTTATATCGTATTATGTTAAAATATTAGTAGGATTAGTGGTATGAAGAGAATAGATAAATTAGAAAAATTTGGTATATTGTTTCTGTTCATAATATTAGGTGTTTTAATGGTAGTTGTACCAAATATGAACACAGATATTAATACAGGTAAACTAATCATTAATGAAGTTATGTTAATCAATAATAATACTATTATGGATAAGTATGGTAAATATAATGATTACATTGAACTTTATAATGGTAATGATTATGATGTTAACTTGTATGGTTATTATTTAACTGATAGTATGAAAGAAACAAGGAAATGGACTTTTCCTGATGTAACTATAAAAGCTAAAGATTATATGATTATTTTTGCTTCTGGTAAAGATAATACTCAAGATGAGTTACATACAAACTTTAAACTTGATTCTGAGGGAGAAACTATTGCTTTATCTAATAGTTCAGCTAAGGTAATAAGTAAAGTTCATGTTAAAGAATCACTTAAAGATACATCATATGGTTATAATGGGAAAAAATATGTTTATTACTATAATGGTACACCAGGTAAAGAGAATATAGGGGATTATAGTGAGGACCCTATATACGAAGTTAAAAGTGATTATAAATTAGCTATTAGTGAATATATGACAGATAACTTAAGTTATAAATTAAGTTATGATAAGAAATATTATAGTTTAATTGAGTTACATAATATAGATAATAAAGATATTAATTTAGCGGGTTTTTATTTATCAGATAAAGAAGATCAATTAACTAAATATGTATTTCCCAATGTAACTATAAAAAAAGATGAATACCTAGTTATTTATGCATCAGGTAAGAATGTTTATGAAAATAATGAGATTCATACCAATTTTAAATTAAATAATAATGATGGTATTTTAATTTTGTCTAGTCCTAATAAAGCTTTAATAAACAAAGTTAATTTAGAGAAATTAGATACTAATTCATCAATGGGACTATATAAAGATAAATGGCAAGTATATTATAGTCCTAGTTTTGGAGAAGAAAATACTAAAGATTATGGTAAAAGAGAAATAACTAAAGATATTATTATTAATGAAGTTAGTATATATCCAAAAGAAGCTATTGAATTATATAATACTAGTGATGTTGATATAAAATTAGATGGTTATACTATTGGTGATAAAAGTGATATTAAATATAAATTAAATGGTAAAACAATAAGTAAACACGGTTATTTAGTTTTATATAAAAACACTCTTGGTTTTAGTATCAATAATACTAATGAAATAATATATTTAGTAAATAATGGACAAATAGTAGATACATTTAGTGTTAATAAAATAAAGGGTAATATAAGTACTGGTATAACTGATAATAAAAAAGTTTATTATAAAACAATTACACTAGGTAGTAGTAATTCTAAAGATACTTACAAAGGATATAGTGAAACACCAAGTTTTAGTATTGATGGGGGTTATTTTGACAAAAGTATTGAAGTTAAACTAAATACAAATGATGGTAGTACTATTTACTATACAACTAATGGTAGTTTTCCTAATAAAAATAGTACTAAGTATACAGGACCAATTAAACTAACTAAAACAACGGTTATTAAAGCTATTAGTTATAAAGATGGTTATATCGAATCAGATATTATATCTCGTACATTTAAAGAAGGAAGAAAACATGATGTACCATTTATATCTATATCGAGTGACTATAATAGTTTGTTTGGTGGTAGTGGTTTAATTACTAATTATACAAGTAATGCTGAAAAGAAAGTAAGTTTTGAGTATTATGAAGCTGATGGTAGTTTTGGAACAAGTTTTATGTCCAATGCTAAATTATCTGGAATGGATTCAAGAAAAGAACCACAAAAAAGTATTAGTATATATCTAAGAAAAAGATATGGACAAAGTTTTGTTAATTATCCATTCTTTCCTACTAATACTTATACAAGATATTCATCACTTTTACTTCGTAATGCTGGAGAAGATCCAAAAGGTGTTCGTATAATGGATGCAGCTATTTCCAGAATTGTTGAAGGGGAAATGGATCTTGATAAACAAGCTTATCGTCCAGTTGTAGTTTACTTAAATGGAAGTTATTATGGACTTTATAATCTTCGAGAAAAACTAAATGGTGATTATGTTGAAAGTAAGTTTGGTATTGATAATGATAGTGTTAACTTAATTAAATATTATTCAGCTGTTAATGGTAGTACAAAAGATTATAATAATATTGTTAGTTATATAAATAATCATAATATGGCTAATAAAGATAATTATGAATATGTTAAAAAACAAGTTGATGTACAAGAATTAATTAATTACTGGATTGTTGAAAGTTTCTTTGGTAATACAGATTTAGGTAATATTAGATATTGGAAAGCTAAAGAAAATGGTAAATGGCGTTGGATGTTATATGATATGGATTGGTCATTATGGAATATGGGACTTGATATGGGTTATCCAATTAAGTCTGGTCGAATTCCTGCAGCAACATATCTTTCATCAAGTATTAATATAGTCCGTAAATTATATAAAAATAGTGAGTTTAAAGATTTATATTTAAAAAGTGTCGCTAAATACTTGAAAACAACCTTTAAACCAGATAGAATGAAGAAAATAGTTGATGAATTAGCTAAAGAAATTGAGAATGAAATGCCATATCATATTAATAAATGGGGCAGTAAGTATTCTAATCTATATAGTATTTCTAGATGGAAAAGTAATTTAAGTAATTTTAAAAGTACTTTAACTACTAGATATAATCGTGTTACTAGTAATTTACGTAGTTACTTTAATTTAAGTAATAGTGAATATAATAAGTATTTTGGAGATTTAAAATGAAAAGAGTAGGAATAATAATTGGTTTATTTATCTTAGCAATTATTCTAGTTATTATCTTTAGAAATGATGATAGTTTTATAAAATCTGGTGGATTTTATATTAATGAGATAGTGGCAAGTAATAGTTATACTTATAAAGATAATGATGGAGAATATTCAGATTATATTGAATTATACAATAGTAACAATTATGATATTAATTTAGAGAATTATAGGTTAACTGATAGTATTTATGAAGTTAATAAGTGGAAATTTCCTAATATAACTATTAAAGCAAAGTCATATTTAGTGATTTTCGCATCAGGAAAGAACAAATGTAAAGAAAGTGACAAGTGTCATGTAAACTTTAAGTTAAATAGTGAAGGGGAAACAATATCACTTATTGATGATACTGGTAATATTATTAGTCGAGTAGGTTATAAAGATCTTAAAAATGATAATGCGTTAAGTTATGTAAATGGTAAATATATAATTACTAAACCAACACCTGGTAAAGAGAACAGTGCTGAAGAAATAAAGAAAGTTGATGTTAGTAAATATAAGATTAGAATTAATGAATATTTAACTCATAATAAAGGTGCTAACTATAATAGTAGTGGAGAGTATTCTGATTGGGTTGAATTATATAATGAAGGTGATGATATATCACTATTGGGTTTATCACTTACTGATGAAGAAAAGAATTTAAATAAGTTTATGTTACCAGATAAAGTAATTAAAAAAGGAGAATACTTAATAATTTACTTAAATGGTGGTAAAGAAATAGATGGTATAGCAGCTAACTTTAAATTAAGTGATAATGATAAAAAAATAATATTGTCTTCTAATGGTAAAATAATATCGGAAGCAGATATTGTTAAATTAGAAAAGAATATGAGTTATGGATTAAAGGATGGTAAATGGTTATATTTTTATACCTCAACACCAGGTAAAGAAAATAATACGAAAGGTGTAGAAAGGATTCGTGAAAATGGAGATACTTAAGACATTTAGACATGAATATAAATATGTAATTCCATATGGTGATATGTTAGAGTTACGTAATAAACTTGATAAAGTATTAAAACTAGATCGAGGTAATCCATATTTCGTTAGAAGTCTTTATTTTGATAGTCCTGATGATACTGATTATTTTGATAAACAAGGTGGCGAAATGATTAGAAAGAAATTAAGACTTCGTATATATGATATTAATAGTGATTTAGCTAAAATAGAAATCAAAGGTAAATATGATTATCATCAATTAAAAGAGTCTTTAGTTGTAAGTAAAGAAGTAGCTAAAAAGATAATTAATGGTAATTATGATGAGTTACTTAAAATGGATAATGATTTAGCTAAACGTATTTATGTATTATTTGAAAGTGGTTATCGTCCTAAAGTAATAATAGAGTATGATAGAGCAGCTTATATAACAACAACTACGACAAGAATAACGTTTGATTATAATATCAAGAAAAGTCGAGACTTTGAAAAGTTTTACACCAATGATATTAATTATTTGGAACTAACTAACCCTAATGATGTAGTATTAGAGGTTAAGTTTGATAGGTTCTTAGAACCATATATTAGTGAAATATTAGAGAAATACACTAATAGATATCAATCAGTTAGTAAATATGTAATGGGAAGGAATGATTATTAATGAAAAAAGTATTAGAAGCATTAAATGAAATGCAAACCAAAATGCCAATACAAACAGTGTTCTTGATATTGGTAATCGCATTTATTGTTGCAATGATTATTTATTTAACTTACAAAAATACTTACACTGGAGTAATGTATAATCCAAGATTTAATGTATCACTAGTAATGATTACGATGGTAACAACCATTGTTATGGTCGTTATTGGAAGTAATATTTCCGTATCTTTAGGTATGGTTGGTGCATTATCAATAATAAGGTTTAGAACAGCCGTAAAAGATCCAAGAGATACAGCTTTTATCTTTTGGGGAGTGGTCTCAGGTCTTGCTTGTGGAACCCAAAATTATACTATTGTTTTAGCTGGAAGTATTGTAATATGTTTAATATTATTTATCTTTAAAAAGGTTGTTGCCTCTGATGATAAATATTTATTAATTGTGAAAGGAGATAATCTTGATATTAAAGAAGTAGAGAAGGTTATTGAAAAAACAGTTAAGTATTATACTTGTAAAGGTAAGTATGTTAAAAATAATGATGTTGAATTAATCTATGATGTTAAGTTAAAGAAAAAAGATGATGATCGAGTAGTTAATGTATTAAGTGAAAGTATTAATATAAATTCAGTTAATTTAGTAGCTAATAATACAGATACAATGGGATAAAAAAACAAAATAGGAGATGAAAATATGAAAGCAGGCAAAAAGAACTTTTCTAATTATTTATTAATTATTGTTCTTTTTGTTATGCTTTTTTTTATATTAATAAGTATTAATACTAAGGGAAAAACTCTTATTCAAAGTGATTTATATATTAATGAAATAATGCCTATTAATAAGAGTACTCTAATGGATAATGATAATGAATATAATGATTATATAGAAATCTATAATAATACTGATTCTGAGATTAATTTAGATGGTTATTATTTATCAGATACTGTCACAAGTAGTAAAAAATGGTCTTTTCCAGAAATAATTATTAAGGCTA
>JAEEGF010659451.1_pt1 | contig 17833 bp, 17 predicted proteins | sample 9134171 | NCBI WGS metagenome assembly JAEEGF01 (sample SAMN16246542, study PRJNA631951) | gut metagenome | biome: gut microbiome; feature: rumen; material: AP-attached | host: Bos | place: Iran: Karaj | collected 2018-10 | reverse complement strand
AGGTGGCGGGCTTGCCGTCCGGGCCCACAGAGAGACGGAACATGGGGGAGTCGCCGGTGTGGCGGGGCCACATCCAGTTGTCGGTGTCGCCGCCGAATTTGCCAATATTGCTCGGGGGAGCGCCCACAAGGCGTACATCGGTGAAGACCTCGTTGATATACATGAAGTATTGGTTGCCGTAGTAGAAGGGCTTGATGACGGCTTTGTAGTGTGTGCCGGCCACGGCTTCGACGGAGAGGATGGCGATGTTCTGCTTGACGATGCGCTCGCGTTCAGCCTCGGAGGTCTTGTCGTCGATGCCTTCAAGCACACGGTTGGTCACATCTTCCATTCTCACAAGACGGGTTGCGGTGAGTCCTTTGCAGGGTATCTCCTGACTGCGGTCCATTGCCCAGAACCCGTGGGTGAGGTAGTCGTGCTCGACGGTGCTGTTGCTGGTGATGTAGTAATAGCCGCAGTGGTGGTTGGTGAGGAAGAGGCCTTGGTCGGAGACGAACTCGCCGGTGCATCCCTGGTTGAAAAGGATGACGGCGTCTTTGAGGCAGGCGTTGTTGATGTCGTAGATGTCTTTAGCGGTGATATGCATGCCTGCTTTCTGCATGGCAGCCTGGTTCTTGCCCAGAAGCATGGGAATCCACATGCCCTCGTCGGCCATAGCCGCGGGCAGCAGAAACACAATCATTGTGAAAAGGGAAAAGACTTTTTTCATAAAGTTAATAGATTTTATTGTTTTCTGATTTTTCTGATTATTCCGAGTACTCCGATTATTCTGAATTATAAGAGATTATTTTAACTCTTTCAGTGCCTGTGCGACGGCGGCAAGAAGGGGTTTGGTGGACACCTCGCTGCCAACGGCGTGGCGCATCCAGTGCTGCGGTGTGAGGCGGCCGGCGGGATAGATGCGCATAATCTCGTCGGCAATGTTCTTGCCCCTGAGCTGCTGCTCAAGCTGGAACTGGATAATGTGGCCATAGGGATAGTTGGGCAGGTAGAGGGGAGAATCGATCATGTGGCTGTAGATAGCCAGGATGGTGGAGTTCTCCTCACCGAGATAAGGCGCGAAGTACTTGTTCCACACCTGCTGCGCGATGGCGATAACCTGCTCTTTGAGTTGTTGGACGGTGGCGTCGGGATGGTCGTAGAGCCAACGCCAGGAGTACATGTCGACAAGCGACACACCCATTATCTCGTAGCATCCCCAGAAGATGTCGAGGGTTTCGAGACTCTCTTTTGCATTGTCGTTGTTCTTATAGCCGAGGAAATCGAGGTCGCGCGACTGGAAGACGAAGGCCAGCGCCTCGGTGAAAGCAGTGTTGGGCACGCCTTTCATGATGTAGTTGTCCACATCGTGGAGGGTGACGGTCTGCTCCACGTTGTGGCCGAACTCGTGGACGGCGATGTTGTAGCCTTTATAGTCCATGCCGTTTTGACCGATACGGGTGCGGAGGCGGGCATTGTCGCTGCGCATGTTGCTCTCCCATGCGTGGCCTGCACCGCGCGAGGGGTCGACGGTGACGTGGGAGCAGATGAACTGCGTCTTGTCGGCAGTGAAGCCCAGCTGCTTGAGGATGGAGGGCATGCCCTTGGTGGCAAAGGCCTCGCGGTCGGGGTAGAGCCGCTGTGTCTTCGCTGTAAGTTCATCCTCGTTGATGGTGCTGCGGCTCTTGAAGCCGTCGTACCAGATGTCGAAAGGCTCCAGTTTACGGCCTAAACGCTGCTCGATAAAGTGGGCCACCTCGCCCACTTCGGGAGCACTGAGGAAAGAGGTGAAGAGTTGTTCTATCTCATCGTAGCTCACCTCCATGTCTTGGTCAAACGCACGGGCGATGGCCGTGGGGTAGCGGGGATTGAAGCGGTCCACCTGCTGCATGGCGTGGAAGTTGTCGAGGAAATACCGATAGCGGGTATCGGGCTCGCGGTCGGGGTTGTCCTGCTTATGGCCCTGCGCGTCGACCAGGGTGTTGCTGTAAGGGTTCCAGCTATACTGGGCGTTGTTGATGACGCACTGGGGGATGCTCTGGTCGATGATGCGGCGCATCACCTGATAAATCATGCGCTGCTTGACCAAACCGCTGTCGCCCTCGTTGTAGTGGGTCTTGAGCTCGTCGCGCAGGCCCCAGTGGGTGATGAGAGCCATATCGGGGAAAAGGCGGTTGCCCTTGTCGTCGAGCAACTGTCCCATCATGATATTGTAGTTGGAGATGTAGTTGTCGGCGGCGGCCAGCTGGTTGGCCAGCTGCTGGTTGGCCGATGCAGGCACACGCGACGTGAAGAGGTCGCCCAGGCGGGCGTAAGCCCACTGGCGGCGGCTCCATTGGGCACCCATGCTGTTCTTCTCGTCGAGGGTATAGAAGGGGAAGTTGAGCACCACCACGAAGGCTATCTTCTGCTGGAACATATCGTCGTCGAAATGAGCGGATGGGTCGAAACCCCCGAACATCTCGTCGAGTGCTGTGGGTTCGGGACCCACCACTTGGAGCGGGAGTTTCAGGTCGACGCTGATTTTGTTGAAACAACCCCAAAGGCTCTCAAGGTTGGCCTGCAGGGTTTGTGCCATACGCCACAGGGCGGCGGTGTCGGCAACAAAATGCTCAAGGCAGAAAGACTGGAACTGCTCCGGGGTGCCGTCCTCTGCTGTCCACAGGGCGGCAAGCTGGGGAATACTGCGTTCGGCACGCGCTAGGTCGGTCCCGGGATGGGCTTTGGCAAGGGCCTGCAACGTCGCCTCTACTGTGACAGAGTCAATATTGCTCATAGAAGAAGTGGTGTTTTTGCGACTGCACGAGGTGCACGAAAGCAGCATGGCCACAAGCACAACACCCAGTGCAGATATGGTTTTGTGTAGTTTGAAATGATACGGATGATTCATAACAGTCATTTTAATGTTTCAATTTGCAAAGATACAAATATTTTTTCGTATCTTTGCAAATTATTTTAAAGCGGACGGAGGCAGGGGAAAACCTGCACACCGTCCGGTGAACTAAATTGTCTGTACACGATGCAAGTGTTTTTCGACTATCCGTGGTATGTGGCGGTGCTATGCGTGGCGGCCGGTGCGGCTTACAGTGTGGCTTTATACTGGCTGCACCACAAGAAGGCCGACGGCAACCGCAGGACTACCATAGCCCTGTCGGTGCTGAGGTTTGCGACGGTTACCATCCTCGCCCTGCTGCTTATGGGGCCTGTGCTGAAACGCAAAGTGAGCCGCGACGAGCGGCCCATGGTGGTGGTGATGCGCGACGTGAGCCAGTCTGTCCCCAGCGAGCAACAGGCCATCCCCACGGGCATCAAGGAGATGGAGAAGGAGTACGAAGTGGTGTACGACTCGTTCGGAGGCGGCAGCACCGATATTGCCGCCGCGCTGCAGTCGGTGGGCAACCGCTATGCAGGACGCAATGTGGGTGCCGTGGTGCTGATGAGCGACGGCATTGTCAACCGCGGAGCAAATCCCGAAGGAGCCGCAACAGCCCTCGGGGTGCCGGTATACACCGTCGCATTGGGCGACACCACCCGCCGGCGCGATGCCTGGGTGTCGGAAGTGCGATGCAACAGGGTAGCCTATGCGGGCAGCCAGTTCCCCATGCAAGTGTCCGTACGCGCCGACCTTCTGCAAGGCGAACGCGCCACCCTGACGGTGACGCACGAAGGCAGGACGGTAGTCTCCAAGCCCGTGACGTTTACCGACAATGGCTTCAGCCAAACGCTCGACATCACCCTCGATGCCGACCGCGCAGGGTTGCAGCGCTACACTGTCGCCCTGTCGCCCTGTCCCGGCGAGACCTCCACGGCCAACAACAGCCGCACGGTGGTTGTCGAGGTGTTGGACGGTAGGCGCAAAGTGGCCATTGTGGCCGCAGCCCCCCATCCCGACCTCGGAGCGTTGAAACAGGCTATCGAAAGCAACCCCAACTATGCGGTGGAGGTGTTTGCCTCGCCCCTCGGGGCCTCCACCCCCAAAGGCGAGCAGGTGAAGGACTGGGATATGGCCATCCTTCACAATATGCCCCGCGATGCCGAATGGCTCCGCTGGGTGCAATCGCTCCCAGCCACCCTGCCCCTGGTGTACATTGTCGGCACACAGACCGACGTGGCCCGTTTCAACACCCTGCACTGCGGCATGGAGATTACCGCCAAACGGAGTGTGACGGAGGAAGTGACAGCCAGCGGCAACGATGCCTTCACCCTCTTTGCCGTCGATGCCGACGTCCGCCGACGCGTTGAATCCCTGCCTCCGTTGGCAGCCCCTTTCGGCAACTACCGCACTGCACCGGGAGTGCAGCCGCTCTTCTATGCCAAAATCGGAGGGCACGCCTCCGACCGCCCCCTCATGGCTTTCGGCACCCAAGGCGACAGCCGTCGGGCTTACATCATGGGCGAAGGGCTGTGGCGCTGGCGGCTGCACAGCTACCTGATGACGGGCAGCCACGACGACTTCGACCAGCTGATAGAGAAACTGGTGGTGTTCACCTCCACCTCCTCCCGTCGCGACCGTCTGCATGTGACGGCCGAACGCATCTACCGTCAGGATGAACGGGTGACACTGCATGCCGAGTTCTACGACGACAACTGGCAGCCTACCAATCAACCCGAGGTGGGGTGCGACCTGACAAACTCCGGCACAAAAGCCACCAAGCACTACGACTTCCAACCCTCGGGCACCGGCTACGCCCTGCCCCTGGGGACCCTCGAACCCGGCAACTACCTGCTCCACGCCCGCACACTCTTCGGCGGGAAAGAATATACATGGAACGGCACCTTCGCCGTCGAGGCGCTCGACCTAGAACGCCTCAACCTGGTGGCCGACCACACCCTCCTCAACACCATCAGCCATACCACCGGCGGCAGGATGCTCCTACCCCACCAGACCGACAGCCTCACGGCGCTGATGCGCAACCGCGGCGACATGAAGGGTGTGCGCTACACCAACACCCAATACTCCCCCCTCGTCTCCCTCCCGCTTGTGCTGGTGCTTATCATCCTGCTCCTTGCCCTCGAATGGGCAGGAAGGAAATACCTGCTGAACAACGAATAGCCCGCATCATCCACCTCCCGAACGAATGTCGAACAAGTTGCAACAATAAAGAATAACCGATGCCGTCACACTTCATCCGCAATTCAGGCACGCTGCTCACGGGCAACGTTGTGGCGCAAGGGCTGGCCTTTCTCGCCTACGTGCTGCTGCTGCGGCTGTTCACCCCCGACGACTTCGGTCTCTGCAACGTCTTCTTCAGCTATACCGAGGTGCTCATCATCCTCTCCACCTGCAAATACGAGATGGCCATCGTGGTGGCCCCCGACGACAACGAGGCCTCCCTCCTCGCCCGGCTGGCCTTCCGGCTCAATGCCCTCCTCACCCTCCTGCTCTTCGCTGTGGCCGCAGTTATGGCCTTGACCGGCGTCACCCTCTCCAACCTCCCCGCCATCCTGCTGCTGCTCCTCCCCCTGCTGGTCTACTTCACCGGCACCTACCGCATCTACGTCTTCCTCTGCAACCGGCACAAGGAGTACCGCGCGCTCGCCCTCGGCGAGGTGGTCTCCGTAAGCGGTGGCACCGTCACCCGCATACTCTTCGGACTGCTTGCCCCCGTGCTCAACCTCTTCCACACCATCGGACTGCCCCTCGGCTCGGTACTGGGGAAGATGGCCGGCCACGCCTACCTGCACCATGTCGTGTGTCGCAAAAACCACTACTACCACCCCACCGCAGCACCCCTGCGTCCCATCGCCCGCAAATACATCAACTTTGCCCGCTACGTCATGCCCCGCGAGCTGGTCAGCAGCTTCTCCGCCAACCTCCCCCTCATGTGGCTGAGCCTCTATTTCGACAAACCCCTGCTCGGACTCTTCTCCCTCGCCCTCACCTTCACCCAGCGTCCCGCAGGCATCCTGGCCAACACCTTCGAGAAAGTGCTCTACCAGTCCTCCTCCGTCACCGTGCAGCAGCAGCTCCCCCTGCGGCGCAACATCCTGCGCTTCGCCCTCCTGCTGGGCGTCGGCGTCGCCGCCGTCGCCGCCGTCGTCTTCCTCTTTGCCGAGCCCCTGTTCGTCCTGCTCTTCGGCGGGCAGTGGGTTGGCACCGGCTACTATGTCCGCTGCCTCCTCCCCTGGATGTCCATCCTCGTCATCAGTAACTCGCTCTCCTTTATCAGCAGCATCTTCGGCACCCAACGGGTCGACTTCATCCTGCAGGTCGTGCAGCTGCTGCTGCGTGCCGTGGCACTCTATATAGGCATCCGCCAAGGCGACTTCCAGCTGGCCGTGCTGCTGTTCTGCATCGTCAGCGCCGTCGTCCAGGCAGTCCAGCTGGCATGGTACCTCTATCAGGTACACCGTTACGAACAACACCACACCTCCCCCTGTCACCTGCCCCATGAATCCTGACGGCCCAACCCCCTCCAGCCCCATGAAACAACGACTGCTCATCCTCCTCCTGCTCCTCAGCGCCACCACTGCGGCACAGACCCCCGACAGCTGCCGCCCCTTTGTGCGTTGGTGGTGGAACGGCGACAAGGTCGACACCCTCGAACTGAAGCGCGAACTGCACCTGCTCCACGAAGCGGGCATAGGCGGTGTTGAAATCAACCCCATCGAGTTCCCCTCCAAGCGGTGCGACTCGTTAGGCATCCCCTCCCTCACCTGGCTCGGCGAAGAATGGCTCGAGGCTTTGGGCTCCACCCTCCGCGAAGCCAAGGGGCTGGGCATGCAGTGCGACCTCCTCGTCGGCTCCGGCTGGCCCTTCGGCATGGAAACCCTCCCCATGGAATACCGTGCACAAGTGATGCTCACTTACGCAATCCCTGTGGACCTCTCCGAAAGAAAGACCTTCACCATCACCCGGCAACAGATATTCGATGCCGTCGACCCCAAGGTGACGGAACCCAACCCCGACCGGCAGTTCGAGCTGGTAGACCTCTTCATCGTCCCCGACAGCATCACCGACATCAGGCAGATGATAAAACTAGTCATGCCGGGAAAACTGGATTCAGTCACAATGAAAATTGAGAACTCAAAATTGATAATAGCGAATTATCCAGATGCGGAAACAAACTCTCAATTCTCAATTCTCAATTCTCAACTCTCAACTCTCAATTCTCAACTCTCAATTCTCAATTCTCAATTCTCAATTCTCAATTCTCAATTCTACATGTACGCCCTAGTCCGCTGCACCTCCTTCGCCAGCGTCATCAACGGCGCCCCCGGAGCCTCGGGACCCATCCTCGACCACATGAACCGCCAGGCGGTGCGCCATTTCCTTTACAACATGTCGCACACGCTGGAGGGGAAACTGGGACCCATGAAGAACTGGCTGCGTGCCTACTTTGCCGACAGCATGGAACTCGAAGGGGCAAACTGGACAACCGACTTTGCCGAGGAATTCCGCCGCCGCCGTGGCTACGACCTCATGCCATGGCTGCCCTTCACCATGTTCAAGACCGGTAGGCTGGGCGATGTGGTCAGCTATGAATACGGGGCCAAGCAGTCACCCGACTTCAGTCATCAGGTACAAAAAGTGCGACACGACTTCGAGCTCACCAAGGCCGAACTGCTCCACGAGCGCTATACCGAGACCTTCCTCGACTGGTGCCACAGCCAGGGTGTGAAGGCACGCGCCCAAGCCTACGGACGCGGGTTCTTCCCCCTCGAAAGCTCCCTCGGCTACGACATCCCCGAGGGCGAAAGCTGGACCACCAACTACCTGCGCCACCGCATCGGCGAGGAGATGCCCGACAGCGACTACCGCCGCGGCCGCGCCTACACCATGATCAACAAGCTGGTCTCCTCTGCCGCCCACCAGCGTGGCCGCCGTCTCGTCAGCGCCGAGGAGATGACCAACACCTACCGCATGTTCGAGACCACCCTCGAACTGCTCAAACTGGGCAGCGACATGAGCGCCATCAGCGGCATCACCCACTCCGTATGGCATGGCTTCAACTACTCTCCCCCCCAGGCAGGCTTCCCCGGCTGGGTGCAATACGGCAGCTACCTCAACGAGCAGAACACCTGGTGGCCCTACTTCCACCTCCTCAACGAGTACCGCAGCCGCATGAGTGCCATACTCCAAAATGCCGACATGCAGACCGACATCGCCATCCTCCTGCCCGTCGACAGCCTCTGGGCGCAATACGGCGTGCAGACCGAACCCTTCCCCAACTACCCCAAAGGCAGCCCCTACGACATCCCCTTCCTGCTGTGGGAGGCCGTACACAAGAACGGTGGCAACTGCGACTTCGTCACCCCCCGCCAGCTCGACACCGCCACCGTCCGCGACGGCAGGCTCATCGTAGGCAAAAGAGCCTACTCCACCTTGCTCGTTCCGCCACCCATCACATGGGACCCCTCATTCTCCATTTTCCATTTTCCATTTTCAATTCTAGAAGTTCCCGACCTCCCCGACCGCAACTACCTCGAGTGGTACCGCACCGCACAATCGGAATACAAACTCCCGCATGCCGTCGCGATAGAGGAACCCAACCGCTACCTGCTGCAGAATCACTACCGCAACGACCGTGGCGACGACATCTTCCTCTTCGTCAACGCCTGCCTTCGCAGCGCAGTAGGCTCTACCATCCTATTCCCAAAAGAGATTTACCAGCACCGCACAGCCTGCGTTTACAATGCCGCCACCGACGAGAAACAGCTGCTGGAGCTGGACGACGGCGCTGCCTGGCTCTACCTCCCCCCCGCCGAAAGCCTCTTCATCCTCTTTGAAAGCACTGACACATTTACACCTTCATACTGGTCTCCTGACTACCACGAAGGACAGGAATACTTCCCCATCCACACCTCGTGGCACCTCTCGCTCCACCACGCCATCGAGGGCTGGACACGCGACACCGTCATGCAGCAACTCTGCGACCTCCGCGAAACACCGTTCAAAGACTTCTCCGGCATCCTCACCTACACTGCACATCTGCCCCTCGACAGCATCGGCCCCAACCCCATATTCGACCTCGGACAAGTGTACGACATCTGCGAACTGATAGTAAACGGCACCAGCTGCGGTGTGAAGTGGTACGGCGAAAGGATATACTACAATGCAGCCCCCCTGCTGCGCCCCGGTCTCAACACCATCCAAGTCCGCGTCACCACCACCCTCAACAACTACGTCCACACCCTGACCGACGACAAAGTCATCCAGCACTACATCCTCAAACGTAACTTCCCCACCACCCCCGCCGGCCTCCTCGGCATCGATGGGCAGATAGCTGTCTTTTAGTTAGGGTTTATGCCAGGTCCGTCTAATGACCGATTTGGGTTAACACATACCGAGAGGGGCCGTTCAATCCTGCTTCGTGATAGTATCGTTATAGCATCGTTACTCGATATGATAACGGAAAACAAGCCGGGAAGCAGGCAGCATCGAGCCGTGATTGAACGACCCAAGTGGGTCGTGGCGTGACGTCCGCTGTGAATTCCCGGCACTGCGGTAAAACATGAATTATCATTAATTGTTATGAATATATGGTCATTACACGGTAATTCATGTTAAAATAAGAGGTAAAACATGAATTATCATTACCAAGCAATGTATTATTTGGATAATTATTGGAGGTTGCCTTCAGAACACGAATGGCACGAATCAAACGAATTGTTATTCGTGCGATTCGTGTTATTCGTGTTCGTCAATATAGTAGGTGGTTGCATAAAGTGAATAGTGCATTTGGAATTGGAGACACTTCTTGACTTCTGCTATTGCAGGATGAGTTTCTGCGAGGTGGCGCCTGCGGGGGTGCGGACAATGGCTATGTAGGTGAAAGAAGTTCAAGGACGAAGAGGCGGGGCGCAAACCCCGGAAAAGAGGGGGAGAGAGCCACACCCGCGGCCTGTCGGACGAGCTTGTGTGCGTTCCGTGCGCCATCGACAGGAAGGGGAATGCCGTGAGCAAGGTGGCCAAGCTTGGCAAGTGCTCTACCAAGGCCGTAAGGGAGGTGCTCGGCGGTCATGTGAGTCCCGATGCCACACTGTGCACCGACGAGGATGCCTCTTACCGTAGATTTTCCAAGGACAACGGCAATGGTCTGGTGCAGATAAAAGGAGGCAAGAAAACCGTGAAAGGCATATACCACATACAGCACCTCAATGCATATCACTCCAAGCTGAAGCTGTTTCTCGCCGGATTCAAGGGAGTCTCGTCAAAATACCTTAACAATTACCTGACATGGAACAATGTCGTGGAACACAAGACGGGGACACTCCGCGAGAAAGTGGCCAGAATGATGCGCTATGTGGCATCAACCATGTTTGAAGAAGCCTGCACGTCCATTCCCTTACGCCCCAGTCTACCCATCCTTGTGAAAAATCAGTCTTGAATTAAATAAGAGCGATTAAAATAAAGCCTTTGCATTATAGGGTAATATTAATTCCCATACTAAATGACAATGGGACATAGCGTAAAACTGGGTCTTGGGGCCACAGGAACATGTGAATGTAGCCCAACTGTGTCTGGAACTTGACGCAATCGCCGCCTATACGGAAAAACACCTGGGGTTCAAGCAGTGTACTCCATCGTGGTCCAAAGGGGTCTTCGCCATAAGAGTATCCTCTCGAAACGCCCCTGAAGCAGGAGAACATCCTCCCTGCTTTCATTGATAGTCCTATGTCGCTATGCTCACTTAGATGCCATCCATAATTAAACTGGGCAAAACCGCAAAAGTATGGACCACGCGCCGAGGCCGCTTCAGCATCGATATAAACATTTCCGTTTCCGTATCCGACGCCGAGATAGCCTTCCCGGACTCTTTTGCCCAATGACCTGTACAGGCCGAGAGCCGCATGGGAATAGTGGACATCTCGCGACTCGTAATCGGTATGCAGCTGCAATGCCAGACGGTTGGTCAAACCAGCCGATATTGTCGCTGTAGCACCTGTGGCTGGGCATAGATATACCGAACCCGCCACCCTGACATCGCCCTTATGCTCAATAAGTGGCACATCTGCCAACTGTGGTTTGTAGAGCCAACAGCCCGATTCCATGAGCGACAGGGCAACAATGACAATGATATGGTTAATATGTTTCATGTTTTTTTAAAGTATTATTGTTTAAAGAATTTTAAAGAGTATGTGCTATTACGGCTGTGAACTACAACAAAATAAACACCTTGAGGAAAAGACGCTATGTTAAGTGTATAACGGTGTTGAACAATGTTGTCATCAGTATAAACCAAAAAACCTTGAGTGTTATAAATACGGATGCTGAATATAGTATCTGTAGGTAGATCTACTGTAATAATGCCATCTGACGGATTTGGATATATTTTTATTGCTGCACTTTGATGGTCGGTTTTAGTATATTGACCAGCAAATGCACTACTATCCAATTTGGATGAATGTTCCGGATCTGAGGAATCTCGGCTTAATACGCAAATAGGAAATTGGTTTTGTAGCAATTCCCTTCCATAACTGTTTTTAAACCGTATATTTCCGTAGTATAATCCATAGTTCATGTTTGTTCCGTCCCACAAATAAGCAACACCGTCATCACCTATAGAACCCGCACTTTGATAAACAGTGACACCTGCAGCATCACATAAAGAAAACTCCCATGAATCTGCATTTACTACTTGTAATTTGTATCCATCATCTCCCATGTATATCGCATTGTACCATTGCGGTACACTTATAGCCATCCCATTTCTCCATTCCTCATCTATGCTAACATTTACTTCACTACCCCTTTTTGCCCAGAAACCATCTTTTAATATGGCTTCATTACCCGACTCAATAACTAATCTACCATCTGGCTCAACCCAAAGTGGGTTGTCTAAGGATGGCAAAATCACCCTATCTGTGGCGAACTCATTCCGTGAGAAACCCGATGGTACTTTCGTGTAGTTAACTTCAGAAATGATCTGATTTATGCAATAAGTTGGCGAAATACCAACAATAGCGCGATTATTAATATCGTAGTAAGATGTGTCACCATTTTGTATTTCCTTAATTCTATCCAACCTACAAAAACAATTATTGTTTCCTCCATGACCCCAATTAACATGGTAAAAAATTCCTTCATAATTTTCCTGATACCCGTCAACAACAAAAAAGTGACCCTCAAAAAAAGCCCAACTATCGCCATAAAAGAGAACTGGCCGTTTATGATCTATTTCTGATTTAACAATATCGTTCCATGACGAACCAAATCCCCAGTCGGATTTATATATTTTGTGTGAGCCGTAATAACCATACCTATTGATTAGTGCATCAACAATATTATCCATTGTGGCAAAAGATCCAGTACACGCATAAGTCATACCAACAGCCTCCCCGCATTCTCGCAAAAAACGGGACAAAACCGATGCACTATCATTTGCTGTTGTGTTTCTCAATTTCGATGGCATGCTATCCCAATTATACTCACTTGATTCTGGCCAACGCCAATACCACATTATTTCACCTAAAGCGACCGCGGCGCATCCAACTGGTTCATGGTAACAGGCATAGCAATCAATAATCGTTGAAGGACAGTCTTGATTATACGATGGAGAACAACCGTTGTCGTAATTCTTCCCCTGGCTCCAACACAACCGCCCCCTTCCTGTCATATCCAAAAGGCTACCCCCGACAATATAATCACTGGAATATTTGGATTCAAGCATTAACTCCCACGATGGATGTGTTACCCCTTTATTTAAATCATAATAAATAATTGTGTCTAATTGAGCCGTGTACCATTCAATCAATTTCAAGAAAGCCTCTGGTATATTGTCGTTACCAGAGCGTGTAAACCCAAATGCCAGTATCGGCCCCACACTCATATCGGCAGGAACAAAACACCATGAACTATCATTGAAAACAATTTCATACAGACATAAATGATTTCCAATTGCCTTATAATTAACATATGATACTTCTGGAGTAGCTCTTTTAATATTTCTCATATGATTTGTTGAGACCTGAATAGCAACATCAAGACTAACATGCTGAGCAAACGCATCTAATGAACACATTAACAATGCAAACAATAATCTTTTCATAAATGATCAACAATTATTTCCTTCTATGTACTGTTTGTAAAACAAAGAAATCGCCATTGTCTATCGCTGCATTCAACCAGGCTGTATCAACACCATAGGTTTGGGTGCATTGAGGGCAATAACCCGGCACCGTTTCCAATCCCCAACTTCGACAACCTTGATATACTACAGAATAGTATTCGTCATACGGACAATCCACCAGAACATAGTCCTGCCAATGATTATTCCAATCATCCGGCACAAGACCTGCCTCCAACTCATCGTAAGTGAAATTTAAATAGGTCCATGAACTTGCATCGTAAGTACGTGAATTACTCAGATAGTACCCATTGTGCAATCGTATTGGCCTACAAATATCTGGTTTTACACTGGGTTGCAGTTTAAAATGATCAAAAATAACATAATATTGAGAATAGTCTTCACCATCGGGAAACTTGAATACACAATATTTCTCAACATACGTACCCTGTTTTCTACACCAATAATCCTCACAGGAACACATGAAGAAAGACATTATAAAAACAACACTGAGGCGAAACGGAAAAACTAATATTTTTTTTATCATGGCGTTTGTTTTTAGGTGGGTTCTATTTATTCACTTTTTGGTCATCCAAACAGACAGAACCCATTAATCTGCCAGACAATCGTTGTTTAACAATTGGTTTACGGGTACAAAGATACGACTATTTTTTCATTTGACAATAAATTATTTGTCATATTTTTGAGGGGGTGGGGGTAATCATTTGATATTCTGCCTATTGGATCGCAATTAAATTAGGTTGGTATTTCTTAATCTGCACAAGTCTGCACATGTTGTAGACAAGGTTTGTCAGTGCTATGTTGGCTTTTGGCCTCACCATTCCCACTAACGAATTGTTATTCGTGCCATTCGTGTTCGTCAATATAGTAGGTGGTTGCATTAAGTAAACAGTGCATCAGGATTTAGATACACTTCTTGACCTCTACTTATTGCAGGATGAGTTTCTGCGAGGTGGCGCCTGCGGGGGTGCGGACAATGGCTATGTAGGTGCCTTCGGGCCAGCTGGAGGCGTCGATTGTGGCGGAGTGGCCTTGGCAGTCCTGCGCCAGCATCCTGCGGCCGTTGAGGTCGTAGACCTCTAGGCAGAGGAGTGCGAAGGAGGAGAAGACCTCAATCCTGTCGCCGGCGGGGTTGGGGTAGGGGTGTTGTTTATTCTGTCAGCACGTATTTCCGTCCGTCGCTGGTGCTGATACCGGCCAGCCCCCGGTCTTTTACCACCATAAGCGTGTCAATCGTGCTTTTTGTGTATTTTCCATCGACATTTGCATAACATATTGTATCATGCAGACTACGTATCCTATCCATTTCCATTCTTCCATCAATATATGATAAATATGCTAAACAATAGCTATTTCCACCTGCCCAAATTGTTACTTGTGAATAATAGGGTTTATTATATGTAGGAGTCCACGTGACGTCATAATCATTTTCGCGCTGTCCTTCATAAAATAGCTCTATGTTGAGTTCATGGTTAGTATGGTTTATTTTACCTTCTAATTTTACATATAGGTATGGTCCACATGTTTCTTTAACTCCAAAACCAATATTGTAGGGACCATCCATCGATACACTCGTCACGTTGAGCGACAGCGAATCCCCTTCATTGCTCACAAAGGTCAATGCCTGTCCCGAGGTATATGGGAAATACGTTTGTTGCATCTGTGGGGGGAATCCTTCGCAATGCCTTAAGCAGCCACTTAAAGCCAAGGTGGCCATTATTACTGTGATAAACAATATCTTTTTCATGATGAATACTAATTTATTGTTTAATAATACATTTTACTTCTCGGTTTTCATTGGTGTAGACTACTACATAGTAGCATCCCGAAGGTAACGAAGATGCGTCTATTGTCTTCCGATAGGAGCCTGTGGCTGCATCCTCGTGACATTCCATCATCGGTATCCCGATATTCTCTGTTGGCGAAACGGAGAGCAGTGCTGACAGCATCATTCATGGTAATTGATATCTGACCGTGCAGCATGAATGAGAAGCATATCAGTGTTACGACAAGGATATGTTTTTTCATAAGGCAGAAGTTTTGATTATGTCGGGAACAGTGTCCATATACAGCGGGATGAATGCATAATAGGGAGGAGAAGTCATCTTTGCATGATTACCGTCTTTGTGGCCACCTTCGTCATAATAATAACGCGACACGATATACACACGTTTCTTTCTGAAGGAGGATGGGATACGTCGGATAGAGTCCCGGAATTCTATATGTATATATTTGTGGTTAACGTCTTCCCCGGCTTCATAGAACTTGTCACTCAACTCGCGGCTTCGAGAACGGGAAAGATCCTGATCATATTGCATTAAAGATTCGTTAAAGTGAGTTTCGTCAAAAAAACCAGTGACCCAGATGGTGTCGCCTACCCGTTGCATTATCTCGTCCTTGCTCCTGTGACAATAGGAGAAATACGTATGTAGAGCCTCAACAGTGTTGTATTGGTTATCAAAGATGATAACTTCGTGGCATTTATTTTCTTTCTGGCAGCTTGCCAAAGACAGAACAACTGTTGAAAGCAACAGGCAGATGCAGTACTGAAGGATACTCTTGTTATTCATGGCCAGTTCCTTTCTTCAGTTTGTCTATCTGTTTCTGCAGTTCAATCACGTGCAGGGTCAATTCCTCCACTCCGTCAGAGGAGCCTGTGCCAGTAGTGGGGTTGGTGATGTGGAAGAGAGTCTCGTAGTAGTCGTATTGCGTTCCCCCGTCGCGGATGGGTAAGTCGTTGAAATAGCCTTGGGTGGTATGGACGTGCAGTGTGCCGACAGGTGGGTTGATGCCTATACCCAGGGTTGTAAAAGTTTGAGCGGAAACCTTCACAGAGAAGAGAGCCAAGGAAAGCATTGAGATAAATGCTATTTTTGTTGTTGTTTTGTTCATAATACGTTGATTTATGTGTTTTAGTGTAACTGTTTATTGACTATTCCCATTTGCAAATATAGCTTTTCTTTTTGAGATATTAAGTATTTAGTTTATTGCATTACATACTTATGGTATTGTATTCGCATGTGCGTTGTTTGGAAAGGAGCGACCGCTCCGTGCCCGGGTGCCGGCGGCGTGGGGGACGGACATTGGCACATGCACACCCCGAGCCCCGGCACCTTTTCTTTTGTCAGGCCCCGGCACAACTGCGTGCCTGCGGAGGCGGCTTTGAGGAAAATGGTTTTGTTTGTCATCATATTAGAGTTTTAAATTGTATTTGATAGATAAATCTTTCATCTTTTGGAAGTAGTAGTCGCAAAGGGCAGAAGCTTGTTCTTCTGAATCGATGTCGATGGCACAGACGCTTTTTTCGGGGGCTGTGTAGAATATGAAGATGTTGTTGGTCATGATGGAATCCATTCTTTGGTCGGGGTGGTGCTTGGGTGCAATACGCATCACCCAGGGGGCGGGATTGCCCGGGGGGTATTTGTCGCCGTTGAGGCATCCAAAGTCTTTTTCCAACCGTTGCCATGCCGACGAGTCGGTGGCGACGAGGAGAGTGGCATTGACGATGAGGGTGTCGTTGATGCGGTAGTTTTTAAGGAAAGAGGCGTTGACGCCTGGCTGACCGGCATAGAGGCGGTAGGTCTCGCTGCATTCTTCCAGGGGGAGGGAGGGCGGTTTATATCCGAACCAGAAGACGGATGCCACCACCAGCAGGGATATGACTGAGATGATGATGTAATGTTTTTTCATGACTCGAGGAATAAATTGTTGAGGATTATCGGTGCCTGAAAGGCGGACTGAAGGCTGGTGCTTGTCACGCTGTCGCACCGGTGGGAGGGTCTGGCAAGCATCTGGGCGGTGACGAGTATCAGCAGCATGGCTGCGGTTTTGCCGTACAATTGAAGGATCCGTCTGCGGTGCAGGGTGGCAGAGTGGGTACCCTGGGCTTGAGTGGCGGCCAGGATGCGGCGGTCGAGTTCTTCGCCGTCGAAGGGGCAGGTGTCCTGTCCGAGTGTTTGCTGCATGCGTTTGCATTGCTCTTCAAATGTCCTTTTCATATAGCAGTCTGATTTTATTGATTCCACGTGAATGACGCTGTCGGGCGGAGAGTTCGGAGATGCCCAGCATGCGGGCTATTTCGGCATAGTCGAACCCTTGCCACCGCGCTATGACCACTTCCCTTAGGCGTGGGGAGAGTTGGTCGACCATTTGGAGGAAGGCGATGTCGCTGTCGTCGAATTGGGTGGTGACGGCGTCAGGGTTGCCGGCGAAATCCCTTGTTGTTGTGACAATGGGGTTGGCGTTTTGCCTCCTTTTGATGTTCAGGAGGGTGTGGTAAGCCACTTTCAGCATCCATCCTTTGCTCCGCTCGAAGCGGTCTCCTTGTTTCCAGTTCTGCCACAGGGAGCACAATATCTCCTGGAAGGCATCTTCCGGTTCCCATGCAGGACTGAGGGAGAAGCCTTTGGCGATATGCCATAGCTGTTTTCTGTGTTGCCGTACGAAGTCGGCAAATTCCTTGTCGGGTACTCCTTGTGGCATAGTAGGGGTTCTTTTAAAGGCTAAAAGCACATTTTTGGGCCATTTTGTGACATCGGGTGAAAATTTTTTTTTAGGTGTATTGGTGTTTGGATTGTAAAACAGTGGTTTTCAGAGAGAATGTTGGACAGTTTTTTTCGCCAAGAACCCGTGTCAGCATCCCCTGCATAGGTGCACATTCTTTCATGGCGTGGTTTTTGATGGATTCCGTTATCACCTCGAATAATTAATTCAGAACACGAATGGCACGAATCAAACGAATTGTTATTCGTGCGATTCGTGTTATTCGTGTTTGTCAATATAGTAGGTGGTTGCATAAAGTGAACAGTGCATTTGGAATTGAA
>JAEEGF010761484.1_pt1 | contig 17834 bp, 13 predicted proteins | sample 9134171 | NCBI WGS metagenome assembly JAEEGF01 (sample SAMN16246542, study PRJNA631951) | gut metagenome | biome: gut microbiome; feature: rumen; material: AP-attached | host: Bos | place: Iran: Karaj | collected 2018-10 | reverse complement strand
AAGGGATTTTACAGACGGTCTTTTTTATTGAAATTACAGTACACGGTTAGTTCACGGATGAACGGGTGACATTGGTAATGTTATTCAAAGTACATGGAAACGTAATTTAGTTCGGCAACGGTAGTAAACTTTGTGGATTTGCCTTGTTCAGATAAGGTATTTTGCAGAGTGCTAAAGGTTTGGTCCGACGCAAAGTGCCTTTTTTCATGTAAAAATGGTGAAAGAGAAATGGCAGACATCAATTTAAAGAAGCTCAGTCGTGCGGAACTCCTGGAAATGATGATCGGTTTTTCCGAGGAAGCCGAGTCAGCCAAGAGACATGAGCAGGAACTGAGAGAACAGTTCGAAAGGGAAAAACTTCAGTTACAGCACGAGATGGCCGAGGAGAGAGCAGCAATGCTCAAATCCTTCGATGAAGAAAAAGCGCAGATGAGAGAGAAGTTCAACGAACAGAAGACTCAGATGCAGGCCAAATTTGACAAAGATATCAGCGGCCTCAAGGCAAGACTTGACAGAGAAAAGAAGGAACTGGTCCAGCAGGTAGACGACGAGATGGACAAGATACAGTCCTCCGGAACTCTGGCAGAGGCATCGCTTAAACTCGGAGGTATCTTTGAAGCGGGACAGAAAGCTGCTGATCTGTATGTTAAGACAGTTCAGGAGCAGGCTATGAAGGAATATGAGGATTTCAAGAAACAGATGGAGGAATCCCAGAAGAAGATAGCCTTAATGGAAGCAGAAGCCGCAAGACGCTGTGACGAGATGATGAGCAGTGCAGCTAAAGATAGCGTGGCAGTAGAAACGATGGAGGGACAGGCATCTAAGGAAGAGACAGCAGTAATTACAACTAAAGAAGAGACAGCAGAGGAAACCCCTAACGAAAAGAAAACTAAAACGAAGGAAACGGCTGTAAAGAAGGAAGTTGCAGCTACAACAGAGACTGGTGAAGTGCCTGTAAAGAGAAAAAGAGGCAGGCCGAGGAAAATAAGAGTCGATGAGTAAGAAGAATGCACAACCCCAGGGTAAGCCATCATTAGAGCAGCTACGAAGCGAGCTTAAGAGGGAAAACAACAAAAAAGAATATAAGAAGGTTCTAAATAACACTATATTGGTAGTGGTTGTTGTGGCTGCCCTCGCAGTACTTATTTCAAGCTTTTATGTGACAGTGCTCAAGGTTACGGGAGACAGTATGACCCCCACCCTGGAGACGGGACAGATAGTAATAGCAAGTAACAGTCAGTCTTTTGAAACCGGAGAGCTGCTTGCTTTTTATTATAACAACAAGGTTTTGGTAAAAAGAGTCATAGGAGGCCCGGGTGACTGGGTTTCAATAGACAGTCAGGGAATTGTATCGGTTAACGGAGTAGTCATTGATGAGCCCTATGCTTCTGACTTGAGCCTTGAACCCACAGATATAACGTTTCCGTATCAGGTTCCGGAAAACAGGTGGTTTGTTTTGGGAGACCACAGGAGCGTTTCAGTTGACTCAAGATCAAGCGTTGTTGGATGTGTAACTAAGGAACAGCTTATAGGAAGGGTAATATTCAGAGTATTTCCCTTTGACGCCTTCGGCGGGCTGTAATTTGTGTAATTTGATTGAAATTTTAGATTTAGGGGTAATGAAATATGCGCAAAGTCGATGAAAATCGCGCAGAGAACTACATAAAGAAGCATGGCCTCCACAAAAAGTGGATTGCGTTTGCGCTTTGCCTTTCGCTTCTGACCGGAACAATCACATTGTACATGCTGAACAAACCGGCTACAGCTATGACAGAAGAAGGAGCCAAGCAGGTCGGACTGGTACTTGAAACCGCTGACAGTGAGTTCGAGAAGGAACTTATAGATCAGATGGAAAATCAGGAAGATCAGCAGGACAGCTCAGCAGAGGCATCGTCCAATGAAGACAGCTCAAGTGCTTCATCAGAGGATGGAGCAGCAATGGTATCCAGTTCTTCAGAAGAGGATTCCGCAGCAGCTTCCGGAGATTCTGCAGCACAGAGCTCAGACAGCAGCAGTAGTGATTCTTCAGCAGAGGCAGCAGGTGATGCTTCCACAGATTCTTCAAGCGATGCTTCATCAGACGCTTCAGCAGAGAGCTCAAGCTTAGTTGCAGCAGATGCTTCATCAGAGAGCAGTACATCCGTAGAGGAAGAGAAGAAAGCAGATGCAGCCCCTGTAACAGGTGATGTAGTCATCACAGTTAACTACGAGGATTTAAACGGAGAAGCAATTTCAGAGTCCAAGGAACTTTCCATTTCAGAGTCCTTCGACCTTGCCAAAGAAGTAAAAGATTTTGACGGATATCTTTTTAAAGAGGGTGTGATCAGCGGAACATCGGTTGTTAAGATCACCAAGCATAAAAAGTCAGCTGCAGAGGACAACGAAGACAGCGCAGCAGCCGGCAGCAGCGACGAGAAGCAGTACACCTTCTACCGTGTACTTACAGCAGCAGGTGAAGAGAAAGACATCACAGAGAATGCAGATCTTCATCTTGTTTATTCCAAGGTAAACACTCAGACAGAGTTTACCGCCAGCGACAGCAAGGTAACTGCCAAGGCAGTTCTTTCAGACCCTTCAGCACTTCCCGAAGGAGTACAGCTGACTATCGCAGAGATCAGTTCAGAATCAAAGGACTACAATTATGACGCTTACATTGATGCTCTCAATGACAATGCAGAGAAGATCGCAGATGAGAGCAATCAGGAAAAGCCTCAGTCCTATGACGATACAAATACACTTCTTTACGATATAGCCTTCAAGCTGAACGATGTAGAGTATCAGCCTACGGCAGGAACAGTTTCAATTTCGCTTACACTTAATAAGAATCAGATCACTGACAATTTCGGTGCTGTTTCAGGTGATTCGGTCAACGTATTACATCTTCCCGTAAGCGAAGAAGTAATGGAGAATGTGGATGCCACCAGCGAGGCCAAGGATATCAAAGCTTCAGATATCAGCGTTGAGGTGGTTAAGGACAGCGATGTAGATCTTTCAGGAGATACCGATAAGGTATCCTTCGAGACAGATTCTTTCTCAGCATATGCCCTTGTTTATAACAGCGATGGAATTATTTCCTGGGAGGGCACAACCTCTATCAGTGCCAAGGAGATCGCTGAGGGCCTTGGAGACAACACCATGTTCGGTGCTGTAGCAAGAATCTATGAGGCTTCCGGCTCTGCGGATATCGAAGCAAATATTGCGGTAGGTACCTTAAAGAAGATCATCGAGTTCGGTAATTCTTCATCAGTTTATACACATGTTTCTTTTGACGGTTACTATATAACCAAGAAGTCAACAAGAGACGGCAATTTCAGCTTTGGACTTTTCAGTGACGAGTACACAGATGCCAATCGCAAACCTGCAAAGATCGGAACCTTCGATATAGCAGTTAACAATGGTTCAGGAACAATAAATCTTCTTGAGAAGTTCTCAAACAGTGAACTTCAGAAGTACGCAAGAATATATATCTATGAGCTTGATCCCGACGGAAACATAGTTCCTAACGGAGAGTCCTTTGTTAAGGACGGCAGCACCTTTACAGTTACATATGAAAACAATGATTTCCAGACTGAGCATGACAATGATATCATCGGTTCCTTCAGCAGCAACTATGTTGAGAATAATGCTACAGGAGAGTCAGGAGAAGAGCTTGCTAAGAGACTTCAGCCGGTAGACGGAAATGCATTATATATCAAGAACGGGGACAGCGGTTATACAGTTTACACCCGTCCTGATAACATGACAGGAACTACGGTCCAGGGAAGCTTCCCTATTTCTGTATCCAATATGCTTTCAATGGCTTCATCTGTTTCAGAAAAGATAGCACTTGCCAAGAATACAGATGACGTAATGGTTATAAATGCCATCGGAACCAGCGATGGATTCAGGAAGGATGTTACTAAAGCTTATCTTAGAAGCTACAATGAGGATCAGCTTAACAACTACCTGACAGCCACCGGAATTGATGCGGGAAATAAGCTTCTTATCATCAATCTTGATCTTACCAACTGCAGACAGTATGAAGTGACACAGTTCAAGGTTAAGACAGCAGCCAACAAGGAAGGCAGGGTTACAGGAGGAGGATGGGAAGAACTTGCTAACCAGATCATCATCAATCCTCTTCAGAGAACCGGAGATAATACCTTAGTTCCTTACACAGGAACACTTACTCTGAACACTGCATCCGGTACAGTTATTGCTCCTGAGGCTTACGTAGATATTTTTGAGGGAGCACATCCCGGTTCTGTAATCGCAGATTACATTTACCAGAGAAGAGAGATCCACAAGTTTACTACCAGAAGATTCCTCGACAAAGAGTCTTACATGACCATCAGCAATGTGGGTGAGGATGCTGAGACCTTCGAGATCAAGGTAGACAAGTACGTTGACAATAAGCTTGCAACAGATGCTCATACCGGTAAGTTCAGTTTCACACTGGTTATGCTCAAAACCAACGAGTGGGGTGGAAACTACTGGGAAATCCTTGATACAAACATTAAGAACGAAGGATCTTCTATAAAGTATGAGATCAAGCCCTCAATGGTGGGAATGCATTACGGAAGAAGCGATGCAGCAGCCACAAGTACTTATTACTTTGCACTGTTTGAGAATGATGATCAGACAGGGGCATACAAGAAGGATGATTCATCAATCCTTATCAAGATCAAGTACTATGCAGGCGGTGAGTCAGATCCTCTTTACTACAGAATCGATGCAGCTGAGTCACAGGATCTTCAGAATAACCCAGGAACAGGTTATTACAATAATCAGCACAGGATTTCCAAATCCGGAACTACAGAGGCAATGAAGAACGTTGCTTTCTATAACACCACTGCTGAGACTGTAGACATAGAAGTAACCAAGGCATGGATATTAAACGGCAGAGATAAGGGCGACATTCCTTCAGATCCTTCACAGGTTGTGCTCACTCTTTATCAGACAGTACGCGGTGTTACAACACCGGTTGATGCAAGCAAGTATCCATATGAAGTCATCACCAAGGGTGTTGATACTGATGTGAATAAGGCTGATACAGCCTGGAAGTTCGTTTGGAAGAAGCTTCCTAAGAAGGATGCCAACGGTAATCTCATCAGTTACAGCGTGGCTGAGACCACAGTGCCAAACGGATTTAGTTCAGACGCACCTGAGTCCAAGCCTAAGGACATCGTATTTGAGAGTTCAAATTACGACACAAAGAGAGAGACAGGTTCCAAGGAGCTTGGAACAGCAACAATAACCAATAAAGGAGCTTCATTCAAGCTTCAGCTTTATAAGTACCTTGACAATGTTCTTGCAACTGAGAAGTTCGACTTCAGATTAAAGATAGTCGAGTACAACAATGGAAGGAACAAGTGGATTTCCCATGACGACAATCACATCTCCAGTGATGAGCATGGAAGCATCACTTACACCATTGATCCTAATCAGTGGCGTATGTATCCGGGAAATACCTACATCTTAAGAATGGATGAGTATTCCTACAATGAGGATTCTCACAGGAAGGATAAGGGTAACTCCAAGGCATACAAGAACTATTTAAGAGATCAGGGCAATATCCTTATCAAGGTTGTTTACAACAGTGTTAACGACATCGACATAAGCTACTATAGAATCGATGATGAGAATATCGTTGCAGCAATAAGAGATAACTGCTCTTTGGCAGCTAATTACTGCATACCTGAGCTTGAGGTAACAGATGAGAAGGTTGCTTTCTACAACTCAACAACCGAGAACATCACTATTACAGTTACCAAGGAATGGGATGAACTGGTAGGACTTCCTAAGAACGGCAAGCTGGTTACTGACAATATTTTTGACGTGACCTTCAGACTTCTTCGTTCAGAGGATGGAAATAATTGGGAGACAGCGGAAGAGTATACTATCAGAACACCTCGTATGTATCAGTTGGATCCGGGCGGAGACTTCACTGCTGTAGAAAATGGTGATTATCCTGAAGTTTGGGATTACAGATCCAATCCTATCACCTTTAACAATATGAGCAGCAAGTACCAGTATAAGATTCAGGAATGGTACAACGGAGAAATGCTCGGTGAAGCCCAGTACACAACTTATCTTAACGGTAAGACAGTAAACGGCTATAAGCTTTCACAGGTTGTAGTTGATACGGATGATGCTGGAAACATTGACTTCACACTGCACAACAAGCCATATCTTCAGGTTTATAAATACTGGAGACTCAACGGCGAACCTACAAGCTATGAGGATACAGCTGATTACAATCCTGTTTATGTCAAAATCTATCGTTATTACAGACAGGACAGCACAAGAGTACAGCTTAACTACGACATGCTGCTTAATGCAACACCTGATCAGTACAAGCAGTACATCATGAGAGATCCAAGCAATCCTTCATGCGCCATCGTTCAGCTCTGCTATGCAAACCAGTGGTATTGTGAGTTCTCTGTAGACAGAAAGCAGGATAATGGTCCAAAGGATGATCACGTTTACCAGTATGTTTACCAGATGCAGGAATGTGACAGCAACGGAGTTAACTGTCCTGAATCACCATATATCCTTTACGGAGGACAGTCACTTTACAACGTAACAAGAACCACCACCGATTACAATTACCAGAGAGGTTTTGACGGAGATGATATTTCTGAAAAGACCGACTGGACCCAGGCAGTTGCCAAGGGTAACAACCATCCCGTTAATGTTCTTACGGTTACCAATAACCTTGGTACCAGCGTTCTTCCTAACTCAGGCGGAATCGGAGAAAAGCCTTTTGCAGTGATCGGAATAAGCCTTGCAGTTATAGCTTTGGCAGGCTTTGCAGTTTTAAAACTATTCGGAAGAAAAAAGAGAATAGTGTAACAAGTATTTAAGACCTTAGTAAGTCTTAAAGATAAATTTTAAGAAAAACAAGATTCAAAGGAGAGAAAAAGAAATGAGAGGATTAAAGAAACTCGTAACAGGCGTACTCGCCGGCGCTATGGCTTTTGCCATGATGTTCACAGCTGGCGCGTCAGCACAGGCTTCTGAGGTTCCTGCATCAGGAACTATTACAGTAAGCAACACAACAGAAGGAAAGGAATATCAGCTTTATAAGGTATTCGATGCAACATTTGCTGGAAAAAACGTTGCTTACACATACTCACCTAAGGCTGATAATGATCCATTCCTTGCAGCGCTTGAAAATAAGGAAACAAGCCCATTTGTTGTAACAAACAACGGAAGCACATATAACGTAACAGTTGCTGATGGCGCTTCAGAGACAGATGTTCTTGATTTCATCAAGGCTAACGGACCTGTTTTCAACGAAAAGACAGAAAAATGGGAAGGCGGTAACTATGGCGGTTATGTTAGGTCAGAGACTGGCACAGGTTCAGAGCTTACATTCACAGGACTTGATTTTGGTTACTACTTCATTACTTCTTCACTTGGTTCTACTGTAACAATCAACAACGCAGCTCCTACAGCTAATGTTATTGATAAGAACCAGAAGTCAACACTTGACAAGCAGGAAGCAGTTGCTACTGACAGCGACGGCAACCTTCAGTGGAAGTATGTTGGAATGGGAACTGTTGAGGAGACTGTTCCTACACAGGCTGTTGGCGCTGTAGTTAACTACAAGCTTACAGGTACTGTAACACAGTACATCGGTGAGGAGAAGGTTACCTTCCTTAAGTTTACAGATACAATGTCAAAGGGTCTTACAGCAAACAATGACGTTAAGGTATTTGTAAACGGCAAAGAGGTTACAGCTTCAGTTACAATTTCTGGCGGTATCGATACAACAACAACTCCTGCAACAGCTAATGAGACAGTTACAGTAATCAAGCTTGATACAGTAGATGCTGAGGGTAAGTTCCTCTATGAAGCAAACGCTACATACGAGATCACATACTCAGCAACAGTAAATGAGTATGCACTTGATGAAGTACAGAACAACAAAGTTGAGCTTACAGACAACAACGGAAGCGACCTTGGAAAAGATGAGACAAAGGTTGTAAATTATAACATCACACTTACAAAGACCGATGAGTCTGGAAACAAGCTTGCTGATGCATGGTTCAAGCTTTACACATCCGCTACTGGCGACACAGAGGTTCCTGTTGTTCTTGTTTCCGGAACAGGTGATGAGAAGTCAGAGGTTGACAACGTTTATCGTGTAGCTAAGGCTGGCGAGACAGGCGTTGAGATGGCAACAGGTAAGACCGGTGTTATTGTTGTTAAGGGTCTTAAGAACGGCGAGTACTACTTCGAGGAGACAAAGGCTCCTGCAGGATACAACAAGCTTACAGCTCGTACAGAGGCAGTTGCTGTTAATGGTGGAAATGGTGCATATACAGTAATTAACCATACTGGATCACTTCTTCCTTCAACAGGTGGAATCGGTACCACAATCTTCTACATCCTTGGTGGTATCCTTATCGTAGCAGCTGTTGCATACTTCATGGTTCGCAGAAAAGCTAACGCTCAGTAATAATAAAACTTTTACAGATTTTTGGGGAAATGAGGCCGGTATCAACCGGACGGGATGAAAAAGTTCACATAAAAAATATTGAATCTTGTTTCTTATAATTATCAAAACAGAAACCCTGTATTTTCCGGGACGCTAAAGGCGTTCCCGGGAAGTACAGATTTGATTCAAGAGAAATGATGATGAAGAATACAAAGCTAAAAAAGCAAATTCCCAACTTCATATTCGCCATAATTTTTCTGGTGGGGCTGTGTATTTTCTTATACCCCTCTGTCAGCAATTATATCAATTCAAAACATCAGAGCCGCGCGATTTCCAGCTTTGAAGAGGCTATGAGCGAAATATCCGATGAGGATTACCAGAAGTTTTGGGACGCGGCCATTGCTTATAACGAAGTACTTTCTACAAAGTCACTGAATTTTAATCTTACAGACGAAGAAAAGAAAGAATATGATTCCATCCTGGATCCCCTGGGGACCGGGGTTATGGGATACATAGAGATAGAAAACATTGGAGTAAGCCTTCCGATCTATCATGGAACAGACGAGTCCGTGCTTCAGGTTGGAATAGGACATTTGGAAGGAACATCCTTCCCCACAGGAACGGAGACGACACACACAGTTTTATCCGGACACAGGGGACTTCCTTCTTCTAAACTTTTTTCAGACCTCGATCAGATGATCGTTGGAGACACATTTTTATTACATATTATGAACCAGACCTTTGCTTATGAGGTCGATCAGATTAGTATTGTACTTCCTGAGGAGGTCAATTCCCTCGGGATTGTTAATGGAAAAGAATATGTCACGCTGGTGACCTGTACACCTTACGGTGTCAATACTCACAGGCTTCTTGTAAGGGCCAGGCGTGTTGATTATAATGAAGAAACCAGAATAATAGTACCGGCGGATGCAACAAGATACGGAAATATAGTTGTTGCTCCATTTATAGCAGCACCGATACTGATTATTGCATTTGTTATATATCTGTTTGCGACATCTTCTCGTCGCACCAAGAGGAAGAAACATGGTTAAGTTAGGAAAAGACATTTTTAGCAGAATATTGTCTGTGGCAGTTGCGGTGATATTGATACTTTCACTGTTTCCTGCGCCGGTAGCACAGGCTGCCAGCCTTGATCTTTCAAGGAAAGGCACCATGACAGTAACTCATAGTTCAGCTGAGGAGGTGCCCCTTCAGGGAGTCAAGTCACACATTTATCGCGTTGCAGCCATGGATGCTGAAGGCAATTATGTGATACTGGATGAGTTCAGTTCTGCTTTTTCAGATGCAAACTTCTTTAATAACGGATACGATTTTGACGCATGGAAGTCCTGTGTAGATGGCGTTAAGAGCTATGTGAAGGAGAAGAGATTAACTCCTTACAAGGAAGGCGTCTCTGACAAGGAAGGAAAGACTTATTATACAGACTTAGAGCTTGGCGTATATCTTGTGCTTAGTGATAACCTTATTGATGATAAGTATGTACATTCTTTCTCTGCATTTGTTTATCCGATACCTCTTCTTGATAAAGATGAGACCGGAGTTCTGACCTGGCATTATGACGTTAAGGTTTCTCCCAAGAAGGAAAGCGTTGAGAGAATCATTGACGAAGAATTCGTTGTATATAAGCGCTGGAGCGATTCAGGCTATGAGGATAAGAGACCTTCTTCAATCTCAGTAAGAATTTACTGTGATGAGAAGCTCTACAAGACAGTTACCTTGAACGCAGGCAATAATTGGAAATATTCCTGGAGCTATGAGCCGGGACATGACTGGAAGCTTATTGAGGCATCAACAGGAGAGAACTATACTGCTTCACTTTCAACCAGTAAGAAGGATAACGAGTACACCTTTGTATTTACCAATACCTACAATCCACCGGAGACACCTCCCAACGTTACTCCGCCGGAGGATCCTGTAACACCTCCTTCAACACCTGATCTTCCGTCAGTGCTTGGAGCCATCAGAGATCTTCCTGAGGTTCTCGGAGCAAGAAGACTTCCACAGACAGGACAGCTGTGGTGGCCACTTCCTATTCTGGTTCTTTTCGGAGTATTCTTTATAATCAAGGGAATACGTAGGAACGCCAAGGCGTAAAGCAATGTGTGGAGCTGCAACTAAAGGGGAGTCGGTACAGTATACCGGCATAGGTTGCAGGGTATGATGCAGTTTGATTTTGAAAGGCGCATCACACAAATGAAAAAGTTATTAGGATATGTTTATATTTTACTGGGAGTGCTGCTTTTAGGCGCAGCAGCCAACATCGTTAAGAATAACCTGGATGAGAATGCCAGTGCAGGAAAGGCTTCTGATGAGTTTTTGAGCGGTGTTATTGAGCAGGTTCCCGATACAGTTCTCGCCTCTGAGAACCACGGCGATATGCCGGTGGTTGATGTGGAAGGCAGAAGCTTCATTGGAACAGTTCAGATACCTTCTCTGGGACTTCTTCTTCCGATTCAGAACGAATGGGGCAAGGATAATGCCAAGGTTTCTGTTTGCCGTTATGAGGGATCAGCCTATGAGGATGACCTGATCATCTGCGGACACAACTACTCAGAGCATTTTGGTACCCTTAACGAGCTTGCTACCGGAGATTCTATTATCGTAACAGATATGAACGGCAGAAGCTTCTACTACCAGGTTGTCAACATTGAGACCCTTGGGGCCTACGATGTTGAGAAAATGGAAAGCGGTGAATGGGATCTTACACTGTTTACATGTACCGTTGGAGGATCCAACCGTGTAACAGTAAGATGCGAGGCCACAGGAGAGGTCAGCGAGACCGGTGAGACTCCAGATGTCATCAAGGCTGCTGAAGAGAGTAAGCACATTAGAAAGTAATAAAAGAGGTTAAGACCTTCGTTGCAGAATACCGCGACGAAGGTCTTTTTTACACTAATAGTTTATAGTATTATTAGTGTTTTTTTACCACACCGCACTATGCAGTGACTTTTATAAGTAATATAATTAGCTTAAGAAAACATACATTTTTTCGGATTTGTTATATTCAAGGATGAACAGGCAATTTCCACGGAGAGGAGATGATGCGCATGATCATAGTAAAGATGAATGAAACAACAGTTGAATGCAGTATAGCCGCATCAGAACTTCATGAGATAGGACTCACTCCCGAGGCGGTTGTTAATGGAGCTGAGAACACAACATCATTTTTTGCGCAGCTGAATAAAGAGGTTGGACAGCAGCTTGATTATGACCCTGAGACAGAGGTCATGATGATGAGCAAAAATATGATGATGGATGGCAGTGTCCGCATTTTTGCGGTTAAGATGAGTAATGACGATATTCAGAAGGCCACTGACAGGATAAGGGGAGCCGCTGAGACAGTTCTGAAGCTCCTGACACAGGAGAGAGTTGACGAGATCAAGAGAAAAACCGGTAAGGACAAGGGAATAGCCCTTAATGAGGTTATTACCAATGTCACTGATACCATAAACAGGATCTACGGAAGGCCAGGAGAAGAGGAATTTATTTCCCATGAGCCGGCTGCCACTTACCAGCCGCTTTCCGAGTATGCAAGATATATGATGGAATTCGAGGATATAGCTGAGGCCAAGAGGTTCTCCAAGGTTGTTCAGAGACTTCCTATTATCGATTCCGCTTTGTATAAGCATAAGGGAAGATATTATATGCTGGCAGGACTTATGTCCGGTGAAGAGGGAATCATCTATGAGATGAGAAGAGCAGGAGTTGAGTATTCCCAGCTTCTTACAGTGAATTCCCCGGAGTCATTGTTTATCGAAGAGCATGCGGAGTGCATTATAGCAGAGGATGCTCTTATCCATCTGGCCGATCTTTCATAAGTACAGACACTATTTAATGAGGCTATATGAACACTAAATGCTGGGTTTTTAATTTTTCCGGAATATATGACCATGAGAGCTTTTATCTTGAGGATAAAGGCTCTTTTAACGTGCTTGATATGAAGGAAATCTCCGGCACAAACTGTATGTGCGACGACACAGCGGTTTCGGAGATAAAAAGAATTTTTGAAGAGAAGGAAGTAACTCCTGAGGGAATACGTTTCATTGATTCCGGCAATTATCACTATATGTCGGCGCTTCTGGCAGAGCTTGTAACAGAGCCCTTTTCCCTGGTGGTGCTGGACCATCATCCAGATATGCAGCCTCCCATGTTCGGGGATATATTATCCTGCGGCGGCTGGGTAAAGGAGGTTCTTGATAAGAATGAATTTGTGCGGGATGTGCACGTTATAGGGGCCGACAGGGGGCTTATAGATAAGCTGGATGAAGAGGACAGGAAAAGAGCACATTTCTATGATATAGAGGATGTTTTCAAGGAGGGAATAGTGCTTCCCCAAACGGAATATCCTGTGTATCTGTCCATCGATAAGGATGTTGTTACAAGGGATGAGCTGGTTACCAACTGGGATCAGGGAGAGATGACAAGTGGGCAGCTGTGCCTTTTTGTTAAGAAGCTTCTTGCCGAAAGGAAGGTGTTATCGGTGGATATCTGCGGCGAATGCGCACCGGATCAGGAGGGATGCGATATAGAAGAAGCCATATTGCAAAATGACAGATTAAATAAGGCTTTGCTGGAGTGTCTGATTTAGAGTATACTATATATGATATAGGGGAAAAAAGTCAAAATGCGTACATGCTTGCATGTAAAGCATTATGACCTTTTGACCCGAACAAATATGAGGAAGTAGCATGATAATGCGGATTCCGAATATTTGTAGAATTGCGAAAATGACGTAAGTCATGGAGCAATTCGTATATCATATAAATGTTTGCCGCGGTCAAATTGCATACATACAAAGGGGGGACTATGGAGAAGAGGTTTAGGGAGTATATCAGACACTTTGAGAAGCTTGACTATGATGTTTTATCAGAGGAGGAGATTCAGACTGAGAGACAGGGGGTACTGCTTGAAATAAGCATGCTTCATCAGGAAATGGTGAGATGCCTTATTGCAGTAATGGGCTTTCTTATCTGTGCCTGCATCTTTTTGTCAGCGGCCCTGGGAACAGCTTCCTGGGTACATTACATCTGTGCTGCAGTGATGGCTCTTGCGACAGCATTTCTTTCTTTGTCTTACAGAAAACTGGGTGACATTGTTAAAAAGCTTAGCGGATATGCCGATAAGCTGGCACAGATAAAGGTATGACTTCTTAGATGAAATTACAGAAATCCGCACTAGCTGCGGATTTCGTGAGAACATGATACGAGAGGCAAATAGGCCCTTCGACGAAGTCGACTATTAATGGCCTATTTGCGGCATTCTTGAATCTCTGATTCAAGAATGTATAATAATCCGGATTATATATTTGATTTTCAGGCTTCGCTGTGGTGCGCCGCAGCGAAGCTTTTTCTTATGTGTTTAAGAACAAACAGATATAAGATGATGGAGAAAATACCTGCGGTAAGCCAGGCCAGTCCGTCCCCTGCAACAGCCAGGGCGTAGCTGCCTATTTTCATGGAGATGAAGGCAGTGGCAAGTCTTGTCAGGAGCTCGACGATACCAAGGGTAAGGGCTGTTTTTCCATAGCCGCAGGCCTGCATGGCATTTCTGTAGATGAATATCATTCCAAGAGGAATATAGAAGAGAATACACTCATTTACATAGGTCCAGGCATAGGGCATGTATGAGGACAAGTCCACGCCGCTGTCGAAGAAGAGGCTGATGACTTTTGGAAGAAGTACAAGGCTCAGGACTGCATTCAGAAGTGAATATACCACAGCGATCTTCATGGCGTCTTTGGTGCCCTGATGAACTCTGTCAAGGTCTCCGTAGCCGTAGTTCTGGCCCACATAGGCGGCCATGGTCTGTCCCAGAGAGGGCATACCTGCGGTCATGAGATTGATGACTTTTCCTGCTGCGGTGAAGCCTCCTACAGCCACCGAACCGTAAATGTTTATTGAAGCCTGCATGACCATGGTTCCGGAGGCGGTGATACCGAACTGCAGAGCCATGGGAATGCCGATATTAAGCTGCTTGAAGCTGTAGTCCTTATTGAGGTGCCAGTCTGATCTGTGAGGCTTAAGGACATCTATTTTTCTGATGATATAGATGATGCACAAAAGAGCAGATACGCCCTGGGAAACGTCAGTGGCGAGGGCTGCTCCGAAGGTTCCGAGCTTAAGACCTATGATAAACACCAGATCAAGGACGATGTTTAAAAGAGCTGCAAATATCAGGAAATACAGCGGAGTTCTGCTGTTTCCGATGGCGCGGAGAGAAGCTGCCAGAAGGTTATAGCCGATGAGGGCAAAGCTTCCCAAGCATATGGTTATGATATATGCATAGGCGTCATTGTAGATATCCGCCGGGGTATTCATGAGTTTGAGAAGTGGATGCATGATCAGATAGGAGATCACAGTTATGATGGCAGTGCTGATAATGCCCAGAAGTATGGCATTGACAAAGGCGCGCCTTGTGCCTTCCTTGTCCCCTGCGCCGAACTTCTGGCTTATAAGAACTGTATAGCCCGTTGTCATTCCGTTGGCAAGGCCCATTACCAGAAACATTATGGTTCCGGTTGAACCAACTGCTGCAAGGGCGCCGGGACTTACGAAGCGGCCCACTATGACGGTATCTACCATGTTGTAGAACTGCTGGAAAACAAAGCCCAGAAAGATTGGAATCACAAATTTAAGAATTATTGGAAGGGGTTTACCCTGCGTCATTTTATTATTCATGAAAATCGCCCTCTGCCTACAGTACAGGCTCCTGATAACATTTTATACTATAATGCGTGAATAAAATAATTAAATATAAGTTAAATGCATTATTTTTGAAAAAGCTATTGACATAGAGCCAAAAAATCGGTATTATACAATAGTTGCTTGCAGGAGTGGCGGAATGGCAGACGCGCATGGTTCAGGTCCATGTGTTGGCAACAACATGAGGGTTCAAGTCCCTTCTCCTGCACTAGGTTTTTCCTGGTGCAATGGATGAGGTTTTTGATAAATTTCATATGCGGAAGTGTCGGAATTGGCAGACGAGCAAGACTAAGGATCTTGTGATGCTTACATCGTGAGGGTTCAAGTCCCTTCTTCCGCACGAATAAAAAGGAATCAGTTCGCGGAACTGGTTCCTTTTTTATTCCTGCGGAAGAGGTCCTCTCACCCAGCAGCTACGCTGCAAGGGTTCTGGGATTCACACTAGACTCGAAAGGACCTCGTCAAGTGTTCACCCATGGCTCGCACTAAGCTCGAAAGGACCTCGCTAAGTGCTCTGCACAAAGTCCCTTCATTGGCACGAATGAAAAAAAAGGAATCAGTTCTATGAACGGGTTCCTTTTTATTTGTCTCATATTATTTCCAGTCCATCCCCCATACTTCGTGGCAGATGTCAACGCACTGCTGGCGGGTGAAGGTATTGTCCTGGATATCTATGGCATTGGTTTTGGCTTGCTCCTCGGTATAGCTGGTTAGGCGGTAGACGGATACTCCGTGGTGCTGCCTTGATAAGTGTGCCACCAGGGCTTCTACGCCGTGGTCCGTGATAACTGCCTCTTCTTCAGGCATCTTTTGTATGGTGACCTGGGCCATGCCTCCCACCATTCGCTTGGTGATGCCGGGGCCCGAGGAGGAGGTCCAGCTGACAAAGTTGCCGAGAGAGTAGTACACCAGCATATCGCCGCCTCCGTGGTTGTTGCTGTGACCGGGAGTTTCATCCTCCATAAATTCCACAGGCTCTATGACATGGGGATGAGCTCCGATGACAAGGTCTGCGCCACCTTCCCTGAAGATGGCAGCCCATTTTTGCTGCATATTGTCTGTTCCAAGATTGTATTCTGTTCCCCAGTGGGGGCATACAATGGTGAAATCGGCGTTTTCTTCAGCGTAGGCAAGGTCCTGTTTTACCTTTTCTTCCTCCAGAAGATCCACCGCATAGGGCATGCTGCCGGGCATGGGTATTCCGTTGGTTCCGTAGGTGTAGTTCAGGATTGCTATCTTTATACCGTTCTTTTCAATGATATCAACCCGAGCCTTGTCTTCCTCGGTTTCATTTATTCCCACAACTGTTATTTCAGGATGATTGTCCCTCCAATAGTTTATGGTGTTCATAAGCCCTGTTTTTCCCTTATCCAGGGCGTGATTGGTGGCGTGGAGAACAACGTCGAATCCGGCATTAACAAGGGCGTCTCCGATAGGATATGGAGCGTTAAAACAAGGGTATCCGGAGATGCCAAGCTCCTCGCCTCCGATAATTACTTCCTGATTCACAATGGCGATGTCAGCGGCGCTGATCTCGTCCTTCATATTGGCGAAGATGGGATTGAAGTCGTAGTTGCCGTTCTCATCCTTGGAGGCGTTCTCAATGGGCATGTGAAGAAGGATATCGCCTACCATTACTACAGTTACGGTGTCCGGCTCTATAACCGCTTCCGGGACCTCGGGAGTATCAGGTTCCTCTTTTTCCTCCTCTGCTATAAGAGAGCTTTCGGCGGCAGCTTCTTCCGGCTTGGCGTCAGCGCTTGCGGCCTCAGAGGCCAATTCAATTGATGAAATTTCTGATGAGGAATCCGATGCGAGAGTTGCTTCAGCCTCGATGACTGTCATTCTGACAGCCAGGATGCTGGCGGCACCGATTAGAACAAGCGTTATGGCAGTAAGGACCGCCAAAGTGTTCAAGATGACTTTTTTCATACTTTCACCCCATAAAAACTTGATGTTTTTTAATGTCGACTAAGGTATGTTCCTACCCTTTAGTATAACATTAAATAAAGTAAATTTACTCCTTGCCACAGACCCTTTTGAAAAATATAATGTATAAGAATATGAAAAAAGAAATAGGGAGGAATACCATGGCAGCAAGAACTGATATCCACAAAGTATTGATCATCGGCTCAGGGCCCATTGTTATCGGACAGGCCTGCGAGTTTGACTATTCCGGAACTCAGGCCTGTAAGGCACTTAGAAGTCTCGGATACGAGATTGTACTTGTCAATTCCAATCCGGCCACTATCATGACAGATCCGGAGATGGCGGACAAGACTTATATTGAACCACTTAATGTTGAACGTGTTACTTCTGTTATTGAAAAAGAAAGGCCGGATGCTCTTCTTCCGAATCTTGGAGGACAGTCCGGGCTTAATCTTTGTTCTGAGCTGTATAAAGCTGGTATCCTCGATAAATACAATGTAAAAGTTATCGGTGTTCAGGTTGACGCCATCGAGCGTGGTGAGGACCGTACCGAGTTTAAGAAGACCATGGATATGCTTGGCATTGAGATGGCCCGTTCCAAGGCCTGCTACAGCATAGAGGAGGCTCTCGCCGAGGCAGATGAGCTGGGTTACCCTGTTGTGCTTCGTCCCGCTTATACCATGGGCGGTGCCTGCGGCGGACTTGTTTACGACTATTAATATCTTCTGTCTGTATGTTCTAGATGTCTTCTGTCTTCC
>JAEEGF012521827.1_pt1 | contig 17840 bp, 9 predicted proteins | sample 9134171 | NCBI WGS metagenome assembly JAEEGF01 (sample SAMN16246542, study PRJNA631951) | gut metagenome | biome: gut microbiome; feature: rumen; material: AP-attached | host: Bos | place: Iran: Karaj | collected 2018-10 | reverse complement strand
GATTATCGGCCATTTGAAACCGCATCTGTAGAGAGCATTTACGGAAAACCGGTTTTCCGCGCCGAGCATCACCAGATTCTCTCCCCGGCGGTTATTGTATGCCAAAAGCCCCAGCATGGTCTCGTCGGCACCGGCGCTCTTGATCTCATCATTGGCCCTCTTGTTGAACTCTTCGTCCGATATGATATCGATCTCAAATCCATACGCCTTCATAGCATATATTACATCGGCGAAGGTGACTGTGTGATCGTTATAAGCGTGGAATACGCTGTATGCCTTATCGGCACTCGCAAATTTAAGGACTGCCTCTGCGCTTGTGTCTATGGGCGAAAACTCCGCTCTCCTGTCAAGCAGGCTTACAGGAAATGCCTTAAGCTTTTTGTATGCCCTAAGTGATCTCATAAAGCCGTTTGTAAGAAGGTTTATCTGGAATTCTCCGTCACTTACGCGGTTCATCAGGTTGCCCATTCTGACTATGCAGGCGTCAAGACCTCTTTCGGCCTTGGCCTCAAGCACTTCTCTTTCGGCCAGGAATTTTGTGCGCACATATTCGTTTTCCACGCTCTGACCAAAGTAGAGCATGTTTTCCGAAATGGCGGGCACATTTCCTTCCTTTACCTCCATCTCGCCCGCAACAGAATATGTTGATGTCTGCACGAGCCTCTTTTTGGTCTTAAGGCACATTTCTATGAGATTGTTAACGCCGATATGATTTACCCTTTCAAGAAGGTCGCCCTCTGTGAAGTGTTTTACGCATGCCGCGCAGTTTATAACGGTGCCGTATCCTTCAAGGCATGACTGATAAAGGCTTTCCGGCATGGTGATATCACCCTCTGCGCAGAATATCCTCTTGCCGAAAAGATCGAGCATCGGATCGCCGAAATAATAGCTGAGCATGGATGAGAGCCTTTTTTCAACACTTGCGTATTCGCCCTTTCTCATAAGGCAGCATACTCTTCCCGTATAGCCGTCAAGGAAAGCTTTGAGCACATGAATGCCCAAAAAGCCTGTAGCACCCGTAAGGATCATATCGCCAAGGTCATTAAATTTCATGCCGCCGATATTATCCATGCTGTTTGGCGAAAGGACTTTTTTGATCCTTCTGTAATCATACGCATCCGCGTCGCTCTGATTATCTTCCGTATCTGCGCTTCCCTTTATTACTTTTGCGAGCTGTCTTGGAGACGGATTTGAGAAGATGTCTTTATAAACGACTTCATATCCCCTCTTCATAAGCTGCATCAAAAGCTTGGCGGCGATGATGGAAGATCCTCCTATGCGGAAGAAATCATCACAGGCGCCGACTCTGTCGAGCTCAAGTATCTTTGCGTAGATCTCGCAAAGTTCCTTTTCAAGTTCTGTTTCGGGCTCAACATAGCTGTCGGTCTCATCGGGCGCAATTACGGGAAGCTCGCGCTTGTTGACCTTCTGGTTTCTGTTAAGAGGTATGCGGTCTATCTGCATCATTGCGCCGGGAACCATGTAGGGCGGCTTCTTGGATGCGATATAATTCCTAAGTGCCTCCTGGTCTATCTTTGAAGATGATACAAGGTAGGCTGCTATGTATTTGCCGCCGCCCGGCGCATCAAACGCCTGGACCGTGGCATCCTCTATGCCTTCAAAGCTTCTTATTACTTCTTCGACCTCGGAGAGCTCTATTCGAAAGCCCCTTATCTTTACCTGCCCGTCGCGTCTTCCGATGTAATCCACAAGGCCATTTGGAAGCAGTCTTACTATATCGCCCGTGCGATACATCTTTTCGTAGCCCGCTTTATCCGTAAACGGATTGTTTGCAAATACCTCTGCGGTCTTTTCGGGCATGTTAAGATAGCCTTTGCCGACGCATCTTCCCGAAATGCAGAGTTCTCCCATTGCTCCCGGAGGCAAACGGCGCCCCAAAGCATCCAGAATATAGAATTTAACGTTATAATTGCCTTTTCCTATCGGCACCCTGTGGTAGAGCCTGTCGACATGATGTGTCGTAACGCATATGGTGCACTCTGTGGGGCCGTAGATGTTTATGAACTTATGTCCTTCATTCGGGGCTATAGGCACGAGCCTTTCGCCTCCCACGAGAAGATACCTTAAGGCTCCCTTCTCATATATCTCTTCAAACTGCCTGCCCACCTGCGTGGTAATGAATGAATGTGTGATACCTTCGGTCTCGAAATACTCTTTGAGATCCAGGAGAGACAGCCTCATATCCTCGGGTATGATGTGAAGCTGCGCGCCTATGGTAAGGGGCGTATACATATCCATCATATTCGCATCGAAGCCGTAGCTTGCATAAGCCGCCGAGCGGCAGTTTTCATCCATGCCGTATTCGTTATGATACCAGTAGCAGAAGTTTACAAGGTTTGAATGCGTGAGCATGACTCCCTTGGGCTTTCCTGTGGTGCCGGATGTGTAGAGAAGCGTAAAGAGATCATCCCCCAAAGGATGCTCAAGCTCTAGATCCGCCGCAGGAAGCGAGTCGATATCCTCTGCGTAGAGCACCTTGCCCGTAAATTCCGAAACAAGGCTTTCAAGCTCTTTATTGGTGACAAGGAGCTTTGCATGCGAATCGGCTATCATGTAGTTTAATCTTTCGGGCGGATAACCGGGGTCAAGCGGCTGATATGCACAACCTGCCTTCATGGCACCGAGGGATGCAGTCACCATGATCTCGCATCTGTTAATAAGGACTGATACTACATCTCCCCTGCCTAGGCCGGCTCTCTTTGCCGCGCAGGCTATGCGGTCCGTTATATCATCGACCTCGGCATAAGTCAGGCGCTTATCCTTGTATACCACTGCAATGTTGTCAGGATATTTTGCAGCAGCATTCTTAAACATCGTCACGATATCGGTATCGGGCACATAGCTTTCCGTAGCGTTAAAGCCATCTTCCGCCAAAAGTGCCTCGGCAGATAAAACATTCGTTTCCGAAAGCTTTCCGCATTTTAAAAACTCAGCCGCAACCGTCTCCATAAGGCCTGTGAAGCAGTCGATGATCTCTGCAGAATAAAGGTCCGCTCTGTATTCGGAGTCGAGGAAGTAACGCCCTTTCTCCTTTGATGCGGCTATATAGAGACTGAATTTTGCCGTGTCGGTATCGGATGTTAAAAGCTCTGCCTCGCTGCCTTCAAATATAAGCGGTTCAAACAGATCCGGCTGCCATGCAAAATTCATCTCGGGGCTTACACCGTATTCACGCGAGAGCTCCGCAAACGATACTATGTCATTTCCCATGCTGCCGAAAAGCTGTGTTCTGATCGCTTTTAAGTAATCCGAAACAGTCGTATCCTTATCCCATTTTACATATACGGGAAGCGTCTTTACGAGCATGTCCACGCAGCGTGTAAGTCTTGAATCGTCACGCCCCGAGTATATGGTCGTATAAAGGGCGTCCGAGCGGCCGTTAAGTGTGCCGAGCATATATGCAAACACGGCATTAAAGAATACGTTTTCCGATATCTTTTCTTTTTTGCAAAGTGCAAGAACGGCATCTTCATAAATATTCAAAAATTTTTTCGATCTGCCCTTTGAAGGAGCATCGTCATTCTTATCCGGCAAAGGAAGATGGTCTGTCTCGGCGCCTTCAAGGAGGTCCGCCCAGTATTTCTTTGCCTCATCAAACTCATCGCTCTTTCTGCGCTGCGCTTCTTCGGCGGCAACGTCAAAACCTGTAAAGCTTTCTGCGCTTACAGTCTCCCCGTTATATGCAGCCGCAATGTCGGACAAAAGCACCGAAAGCGATGCACCGTCTGCTATTATGTGATGCAGGTCAAGGAAAAGATATACTTCATCGGCCTTTATGATGCAAGCCCTGTATAATGGATCTTTTGTGATATCAAAGGGCTTTGCAAAGGATGTGATATCCTTTTCCGGATCGGCAGCATTTATTTCTGATATGGCAACTTTCTCTTCATCATTTCTGCTTACCCAAAATCCTCCGTCATCTGCCGCTTTAAGGCGCAGCTTGAGATAAGGATGCGCATCAAAAGCAGCCGTCACGGCTTTTTTCAGCCTGACAGTATCTATATCCTTACCGATTTTAAGAAGCGTCGGAATATTGTAAATGGTGGTTCCGGGGTTTGAAAGGCATTCTGTAAGTATGCCCTCCTGCGTCTTTGATATGGGATATGTCTTTGATGCCGGCTTCCCCTCTGTTTTTTCTATGCGGCCAAGGATCACCTTTTCAATACCTGTAACAGTCGCATCGGTTATATCCTTAAGTCTCATGGATACGGCAAATTCATCGCCCAAAAGCACGATAAGACGCATAAGGCTTATGGATGAAAGACCCGCTTCATAAAGATCGGTATCTATTCCAAAAGAATCATGGCCTATCGCATCTGCGGCGCACTTAAATATCCTCTTCTGGACATCATTTTCCGGAGCCCTGAAGGCTTCTTGGCTGATTTGCGGCGCAGGAAGAGCTCTTTTATCGACCTTCTGGTTTCTGGTAAGAGGTATGGCGTCTATCTGCATGATAACGGCAGGTACCATATACGAAGGCTTTCTGCTCTTTATATAATCCTTTAATGCCTGTATATCTACAGTCTCATCCGCAACGATGTAGGCCGCGATATACTTGCCGCCGGCATTTTCATAATCGAAGGCCTGAACCGTTGCATCCTTAATGCCCGCAAAATCTCTTATGACGGCTTCAACTTCTGTAGTCTCGATCCTGAAGCCCCTGATCTTTACCTGTCCGTCGTTACGACCGAGGAAATCGGCATCACCGCTCGGAAGCATTCTTACAATGTCGCCCGAATGATATATCGTTTCATGCCCTGCCTTATCGGAATAGGGATTCGGTGTAAATACGGATGCTGTTTTTTCGGGCAGATTAAGATAGCCCCTGCCTACGCCCGCGCCTGATATGACAAGCTCACCCGGCATACCGGAGGGAAGTCTTCTTCCTTTTTCGTCGATGACATAGATGCCCGCATTGTAAACCGGCATACCGATGGGTATGCGGCCGTAGAGCCTGTCGACTACCTTATATGTGGTGGCAACGGTACATTCCGAAGGACCGTAGCCGTTTACCATGGTAAAATTCTTCGGAGGCCGGATGGGAACAAGCTTTTCACCTCCGCCCATAAGGTATTTTAACTTTGTGCCTTTAAACGAAGTTGCAAACTGCCTTGCCACCTGAGTTGTCATGACAGAGCTCGTAATGCCTTCTCTGTCAAAGTATTCCATAAGATCGGGCATTGATAGTCTCATCTCTTCGGAGATGATATGGACTTCTCCGCCTCGGGTGAGCGCAGGGAAAAGGTCCATCATATTTGCGTCAAAACCAAAGCTTGCATATGCGCTGACCTTTGAGGCGCTGTCAAGCTCGTAGAGATCCCATACCCAGCTGATAAAATTCACAAGGTTTGCGTGAGTCAGCATGACGCCCTTGGGCTTTCCCGTGGTCCCCGATGTGTAAAGGAGCACAAAAAGATCTAAAGGGTCCGGAGGCGCAAGCTCATCGCTGCATTCCGGAAGATCTGCAATATCCTCTAAATACAGCACTTCGCCCTTGTAGGAAGGAACCTTTGATATAAGCTCGCGCGTGGTTATAAGAAGCTTTGCCGCAGCATCGCTTATCATGTATTCAAGCCTTTCGGTGGGATATGCGCTGTCAAGCGGCTGATATGCACAGCCGGCCTCAAGGACTCCGAGAGGTGCTATGGCAATATATTCGTTTCTGGGGATAAGGATGGATACTACATCCTCTTTTCCAAGTCCGAGTTTTACGGTATATCCCGCGATTCTATCCGCTATGTCCTTGACCTCGCGGTATGTATATCTGTTTTCTCCGTATACGACCGCGCCGTTACCCGGATAGTCATTGCATGCTCTGTTAAACAGAGTTACGATATCGGTTTTTTCGACCTCTTTTTCATTATAATTGACGGCATCGAGCCTTGCCTTTTCATCTTCCGAAAGCAAAGAAATATCATCAAAGCTTTCCGCTTTAATCATCTCTTTTGCCAGATGGATATATGTATCCGCTATACTTTTTGCAAATTCGTCCGAATAGTGGTCCCCGCGGTATAGAAGCTGCAGGTCATACCTTCCCCCGCCAAGCTCGGATATCTCAAAGATAAGCTCTGACGAGTTTATGGCAGAAGGAGGATATATCCTTTCTACATCAAGATCCACTCCCTCTATAACTAGGCATTGGCTATAAGTGCCCTGATATGCGACGCTGACCTTGTTTTTAAGCCCGTATTTTTCAGCCACGCGAATAAACGGAAGGTCTGAATATTTCCTTCCGGCCACAAGCTGGGCTTCCATCTGTTTTAAATATTCGGGCACGGATACGGCCGCTTCCCTGTCGCAAACAAAAGGAATGGATCTTACCATCATGCCGGCTGTATTCTTTAAGCTGTCATCCCTCCCATGCCATATGCTCTCGGTGACAGTCTTCTTATTGCCGGAGTAAAGAGACATAAGGTATGCGCCAACGCCCGTAAAGAATGAGCTCTTGCGGCATCCGGTCGATTTTAAAAAGCCTTTAAATTCTGCCTCATCAAGAGAGAATGCTGCGTGCAAAAGACCCTGCGAGGGAATATCATCTTCTTTATCGCCTTCGGGGAAAGCCTCTCCTTCCGTATCTGAAAGCAATCCCTTCCAGTATTCTTCCGCGGTCTTTCGATCATCGGATGCCAAAAATGCTTTTTCTCTTTCGGCCACATCAAAATATGCGACTTCTTCTGCCGCGGGCTCTTCGCCGGCGTATATTTTACCTGCAGCCCTTGAAATTATCGCGTCCGTACTTCCGTCCAGAATGACATGGTGCTTTTCAAGAAATACATAGCTGCCCGAAGGCGTTTCGTAAATACGCACGCGAATAAGCCTTTCACCCGAAAGAGAAAAAGGCTTTGCAAGGTCTTTTCTTATCATTTCAAATTTGGAATTCGAAAGGCGGATCACCGGAATAACGAAAGGCTCGTCAAGCTCTTTCATATAGACTCTTCCGTTATCCTCATAAAGAGCGGTGTTAAGAGCAGGATAAAAGTTTAATGCCGCCTCAAGGCTTTTCCTCACTTTTTCTACGCTTACTCCCTGACCGATCTTTGCCAGATGTACGATATTGTACATTAAATTTTCCGGATCGTTTTTGCATTCCAGATAGATTCCATACTGGATCTCATTTAATGGATGTAATTTCCCCCTGATATCGTCTTGCATTGCTTATCCCCCAAAATATCATTTTTCTATATTAAGCTTTTTGTCAAGGCCTGTAGTCTTCATGATCGTAAGAATATCCTCCGGAACATTTTTAAGGACAAGTCTTCCGTCCATCTTTTTGTACGCCGTGACTACGAGCCTGAGGCCCGATGATGAAATATATTCAAGGTCCTTCATGTCCATGATCAGGCACTTTTCATCACCTGTTATGCCTTCAAGCGCGCTCTTTAATTCTTCCGACGCCCCTGTGTCGAGCCATCCTTCGAGCTTTAAAACGATTCCTTCTTCAACTTCTTCTTTGTTTATCTGCATAATACCCTCCATGTGCCGCGGGCCTTTGTTTTTTAACGAAAATGACAGGTCCTCCGGCTTCTTTGATTAAAAGATCTTACACTATCAATGATAGCATATTTTATATAACAATAAAAGAAAAAATATATAAAACGTAAAACGGGGTGCCCTGCGGCACCCCGAAACGAAACATACTTTTTATTTGCCGAAATATCTGTCCAGAAGGCCCTTTAAAGCCTTTCCGTGTCTTGCCTCGTCGCGCGCCATTTCATGAACGGTGTCATGGATGGCATCGAGGTTGTTCTTTTTAGCGCACTTTGCAAGGTCTGTCTTGCCCTGAGTAGCGCCGAATTCGCAGTCGACTCTCCACTTTAAGTTTTCCTTTGTGGAAGCCTTCATGTTGGGTTCAAGGTCTTCTCCCAAAAGCTCGGCAAATTTAGCGGCATGCTCTGCCTCTTCAAATGCCGCCTTTTCCCAGTAAAGGCCTATTTCGGGATATCCCTCCCTGTGAGCTATCCTTGCCATGCAAAGATACATACCTACCTCTGAGCACTCGCCCTTGAAGTTTGCCATGAGCTGCTCGAAGATATAATCCTTATCAGCCTGTGAAATGTCGGGATTGTTCTTTACGGTCTTAGCGTAAACGCCGTATTCATGCTCTGCGGCAAGGACCATTTCGCCCTCTACCTTTGTAAACTTGCTCCCGGGCACATGGCATACCGGACATTCTTCCGGCGGCTCGGGGCCCTCATGAACGTAACCGCAAACCGGACATACCCATTTTTCCATAACTTTTTCCTCCTTAAGTGTGTTGGTGACTGCAGCACTTGCTGCAGCAGTTGTAACAGTTTTTGTTACCTTTTCAAAATCAGATGCGGGATGCTTGCATATCGGACAGATGAAATCTTCGGGAAGCTCCTCGCCGACATATTCGTAACCGCAGATCCTGCAGCGGTAGATGGTCTTGCCATCTTCTGTCTTTCCGACCGGTTCGGGCTTCGGTTTGATGTTCTTCATATAGAAATCATATGTAACCGAAGGAACCTCGCTCAAAACCTCCATATCCGTTACAACGCCCGCAAACATGGTGTGTGAACCAAGATCCTGCGTAGCCGTTACCTTTACGGAAATGAAAGCATTTGTGCCTTTTGTGATGTAATAAAGGCCGTTTTCGCCGCGCTCACAGTCCGAAAAACCTTCAAATTTGTCGACTGTTTTGCCCGACTGAAAACCGAAATGCTTAAACAAAGCAAATTCAGCCTCCTGACTTATTATGGAGACCGTAAACTTACCGGTCTTCATGATTATGTCGTGGGAATAATTTGCCTTATTAACGCAAATGCTCAGCTGATTCGGGTCCGATGCGGCCTGGATAGCGGTATTGATGATACAACCGTTGTCCTTTGTGCCGTCGTTTGATGTAAGTACAAACAACCCGTAGCTGAGCTTATACATGGCTTTTTTGTCCACCTGACATTCCCCCCTTTCGTCTTTTGGCAGACCCTTTTATTCATTTTGGGTCTTAAGATAAGCATACATTCTTTTCTCTGTTTTGTCAAACTCTATAAAAAATTTTATAAAAAATTTATTCAAACAAAAAAGAGGCTGTAAAAACAGCCCCTGTTGAATCTTTATTATTCGTTGTTTTCAGCCGCTGCTCTCTTCATTGCACGTACTTTAAGTGAAAGTCCGAAGAGATTTATGAAGCCTTCTGCATCGTGGTGGTCGTAAAGCTCACCCGTTGTGAAGGATGCAAGGCTTTCCGAATACAGGCTGTAGGGAGACACAGTTCCCTGCTTGATGATGTTGCCCTTGTAGAGCTTCATCCTGCATTCGCCCGTCATGTATTCCTCTGTGGATACGATGAATGCCTGAAGCGCCTCACGAAGAGGAGTGAACCACTTGCCTTCGTAAACCACGTCTGCAAATCTTGCTCCGACGATCTTCTTGAAGGCAAAGGTGTCGCGGTCTGAGATAAGCTCTTCAAGCTGCTTGTGAGCCTCCATGAGGATGGTTCCGCCGGGGGTCTCGTAAACACCTCTTGACTTCATGCCTACAACACGGTTTTCAACGATGTCGATGATACCGATACCGTTGCGTCCGCCCATTTCGTTAAGAGCTGTGATGATCTCTGAGACCTTCATCTTCTTGCCGTTAAGAGATACCGGAACGCCTTTTTCAAAACCGATGCTCAATTCTTCTGCCGTATCGGGTGCCTTTTCGGGGGATACGCCGAGTACTAAAAGATGATCGTAGTTGGGTGCGTTTGAAGGATCTTCAAGTTCAAGTCCTTCATGCGAGATATGCCAAAGGTTGCGATCGCGGCTGTAAGAGCTGTCTGCCTCGAAAGGAAGATGAATGCCATGCTCCTCGCAGTACTTGATCTCGTCTTCACGTGACTGCATCTTCCATGTCTCATTGCATCTCCAGGGTGCGATGATGCGGATGTCGGGTGCAAGTGCCTTTATTCCGAGTTCGAAACGAACCTGATCGTTTCCCTTTCCTGTAGCGCCGTGGCAGATCGCAACAGCGTTCTCTTTTCTTGCTATCTCAACGAGCTTTTTGGCGATGAGTGGTCTTGCCATTGATGTTCCGAGAAGGTATTTGTTCTCGTATACGGCTCCTGCCATAACGCAGGGAACGATGTAATCATCGCAGAATTCGTCAACGACGTTTAAAATGTAAAGTTTTTCGGCGCCTGACGCCTTTGCTCTTTCCTCGAGCCCGTCAAGTTCCTTTCCCTGTCCGACGTCTATGCAGCAGCATACAACGTCATAATTGTAATTCTCCTTGAGCCAGGGAATGATGGCGGTAGTATCAAGACCGCCTGAATACGCAAGTACAACTTTATCTTTCATGTTAATCCTCTTTTCGATCTGTTTTTTTTATTGAACCTTGATCTCGTTCATAACGAGCTCTCTTACCTTTTCAAGCAAAAGGTCGAATTCGATTCCGCCCTTCATATAGCCGTCATTTTTGAGCGCTTCTTCGTCGTTGTCATATTTTGTGAGAAGCTCGTTCCATTTTTCGTCGATAGCAGACTGCTCTGCCTCTATGCCTTCTTTGGCTGCAATCGCAAGAACCGCGCAGGTCTGGCTTGCATATTCATCCGCTGCAGGCTGTACGGCTGCTTTGAAATCTTCCACAGAATTGTATCCGTAATATGAAAGATAATCATTTATGGAAACGCCGTAATACTGCGAATACATGCTGAAGGTGTAAAGGTATGTGTTGATGAAATCATCTGAAAGCTCTGTGCATACTTCTTTCTTTTCAACGCCCTCTTCCATGACCTTTTTCCAGATGGCATTGGTCCTGTAGGTCTCTTCGTTTTCCGTGTTATAATCGGTTATAAATTCTTCATAGGTCTCATAGAGCGATTCGCCGTCTTTGTTTTTTATCAGTTCCTTTACCTGATCGTCGGTTATGGAATCAAGATCGATCCTCTTTACGGACTTCAGGGTAACTTCAAACTGTACAGGCTTGCCCGAAAAATCGGGGTCGGTCGAATAAGGATCGGGGAAAACAAGGTCGAGAGTCTTTGTTTCTCCCGGTTTAAGGCCTACGATACCCTCCTGAAAGCCCTCGATGAATCTGCCTGAACCGAGTACGAACTCATAGTCCTTGGCACTTCCGTTTTCAAACACCTCGCCATCAACGTATCCGGTAAAATCTATCTTTACGGTGTCTCCGTTAACGGCTGCGTCATCGACCTCTGAAGTTTCAAAGCCCACTGAAGCGAGCGCTTTTCTGAGATTTGCCTCGTAAGACTCCTTGGGCTCGGTGACATCATCCTTTGTTACCTTTACATCCTTCCAGCCCGAAACATCGACATACTTTGAATAATCGATGGTCATGGGGTCAAGGTTTGAAAGAGTGTAGACCTCTTCAGCCTTGGTCTCGCCGTTTTCATCCGTCTCGGCATCGGCCGTTGTTTCCGGATCGGCATCTGTTGCATCCTTTGAAGCATCGTTAGTTGTGTCTTCTTTAGATGCGTCTGTTTCCTTGCCTGCTTCCTGGGAAGCTGCGGAAGACTTATTATCTTCCGAACTACCCCCCGCACAGCCTGTAAGCACCGATGCGAGCATCAGGCCTGAGGCGGCAAGAATGGTTAAACTTCTTTTTCTCATTATTATCTCCTTTTCACTTAGGTTTTACCTCGCGTTTAATAACGCTGAATATAACATAATTTCCTTAAAAAAGCAAATTATTATTCATGTGTCAGTTTTCCGGTATGGAAGAAACTATGAGCTTTTCGAGTCTTGCGTCGCGCTTCTTTAATTTGAGCGCAGAAATGTCTGCAAGCCTGTCTCCTATGGCTACCTTTAAGACATCCTTGGGGTCTAAGCCGTATGCACACGAAACGCTTACATCCTTTGGAAGCTTCACAGCCCTTACGCCCACCGCCGTCTTTTTCTGAAGCGGAAGCTCTGTTATCGCAAACCTTAAGCCGGACCTGTCGTTTGTGACTACCGCAAGATGCTTCTTTATATCCATCAGAACGCTGACCACTCTGTCCTCTGCGGCAAGCTTTGTCGAAGCGGTGGATTTCTTTACGGATATGAATTCCTCGCCTGCAACCATCTTTGCCATACCCTTTTCGGTGACAAAGATAAGGTTTGCGTTTGCTATATCGCTCATCGAATATACGCCGACTATCGTCTCTTTGGAGCTGGTGTAGCCGGAGATGTTGTCAAAAGGCACGCCCTTATCCTTGGGTTTTCCGACCGGAATATCCTTTACGTTTACCTGATGAAGCATACCTGTGTCCGTGAACACGCCCACTCTGCCGGTGCTCATTACCATAAAGCAGGTGCGGTGTTCAAGCTGTATGCTCTCTTCGTTCTTGGCGTATACGGCAGGGTCTATGAGCTTGCAATAGCCGAAACGGTTCATGGCAAATACATACGGAACCTCGACTTCGGGCTCTTCCTCATATACGGGAGCATCCACAAGCTCTATATCCGTGCGTCTCGGATAAGCATATTCCTTTTTAATGGCATCAAGATCTTTTTTGATGGCGGTGAGCATCGCCTTTTTGCTGCCGAGGAGCTTTTCGTAGGAAGCTATCTTTTTTAATGAATCCTCATACTCCTTTTGCAGAGCAAGTATCTCAAGGCCGATGAGCTTTTGAAGTCTTAACTCTAAGATGGCCTTGGCCTGCATTTCGGTAAAGCACAGCTTTTTTGCCTGCTTTTCGGATTCTTTGCTCTTAAAGCGGATGCCTTCTGTCTTTCCTGTCATAAGGCAGTCTCTGGCGGTCTTAAGCTCGTTACTGCCGCGGATGATCTCTATGATAAGGTCGATTATATCGACGGCCTTTATAAGACCTTCCCTGATCTCGGCCCTTTCCTTTTCCTTTGCAAGAAGCGTCGTATATCTTCTTGTGTTGATATCCATCTGGAAATCGACAAACTCTGTAAGGAGCCTTTGAAGGCCTAAGACTCTGGGACGTCCCCTTGATATGACAAGCATGTTGACACCATATGTGTCTTCAAGCTTTGTTTTTTTGTAAAGCGCCTGAAGGATCTTTTCGGCATCGGCGCCCTTTTTGAGCTCTATGACGATGCGGATGGTATCCTTTGACTGGTTTGATATATCTACAATGTCGGGGATCTTCTTTGTTTCGACAAGATCAACGACATCGCTCAAAAACTTGCCTATGCCCGCACCTATCATGGTGTAGGGTATTTCGGTTATGACTATGCAGTCCTTTTCGCTCTTTTTGCTGCCGCGGACTATCTCGGCCCTGCCCCTTATCTTTATCTTTCCCTGACCGGTCTCGTAGATGGATAAAAGCTCATCCTTATTTGTAACGATACCTCCCGTGGGGAAATCGGGGCCTTTTATGAACTGCATAAGCTCCTGCGCGGAAGCATCCGGATAATCAATGATATATTTTACCGCATCGATGACCTCCGAAAGATTGTGAGTCGGGATGGCCGTTGTCATGCCGACCGCAATACCTTCCGAACCGTTTACAAGTACGTTCGGTATGCGCACCGGAAGTACGGAAGGTTCTTTTTCGGTCTCGTCGAAGTTCGGAACGAAATCGACGGTGTCCTTGTCAAGATCTGCCAGATATACATCCTGAGTGATCTTTTTAAGCCTTGCCTCCGTGTATCTCATTGCAGCGGCGCCGTCGCCTTCTATGGAGCCGAAATTGCCATGACCATCAACGAGCGCGATGCCTTTTTTAAAGTCCTGGCTCATAACTACAAGGGTCTCATATATCGAACTGTCGCCGTGGGGGTGGTACTTACCCATGGTGTCTCCGACTATTCTCGCACATTTTCTGTGGGGCTTGTCGGGGCTTAAATGCAATTCGTTCATCGCATATAAGACTCTTCTCTGAACAGGCTTAAGGCCGTCTCTTACATCGGGAACGGCTCTTGATGTGATGACGGACATGGAATAGTTTATATAGCTCTGCTGCATTTCGGCAGAGAATTCGGTCTGGATGATGTTCTCCACTTTAATCAATTCTCCTTATATATCCAGGAAAGCTTCCTTTGCGTGGTTAACGATAAAGTCCCTTCTCGGGCCCACATCGCTGCCCATAAGTATCTCTGTGATCTCATTTGCCATACGCGCATCTTCGATCTTTACCTGCTTCAGATTTCTCGAATCAGGGTCCATGGTCGTCTCCCAGAGCTGCTCCGCATCCATCTCGCCCAATCCTTTATACCTCTGAAGTATGAAATTTCTGTGTTTTTTCTTATAATGTTCCAAGGCAATGTCATCATAGATGTATTCCTGCGGCCCGGATGACGGAACTGCCTTGTAAAGAGGCGGCATTGCGATGTAAACATGTCCTTCGCTTATAAGCTCGGGCATGAAGCGGTAGAAGAATGTCATTAACAAAGTGCTGATATGCGCGCCGTCGACATCGGCATCCGCCATGATGATTATCTTGTCATAACGGAGCTTGCTTATGTCGAAGTCGTTGCCGTAGCCCTCTGAAAAACCGCAGCCGAAAGCCTGCACCATGGATTTTATCTCGGCATTTGCAAGTACCTTGTCTATGGTGGCCTTTTCAACGTTAAGGATCTTGCCCCTTATGGGCATGATGGCCTGGTACATACGGTTTCTTGCCTTCTTTGCCGACCCACCGGCCGAATCTCCTTCGACTATGAATATCTCGCATTTTTCGGCCACCCTGCTTTCGCAGTTTGCAAGCTTGCCGTTTCCGTCAAAGGAATACTTGGGTTTTCCGAGAAGATTGCTCCTGGCCTTTTCCTCCGCTTTTCTTATCTTTGCGGATTTAAGGGCGCAGTCGATCATTGATTTTAAGGTCTCTAAGTTCTTGTCGCAGTAAAGCTCAAGCTGTTCTCCCGTTACCTGATCGACCACCCTTGCCGCATCCGCGCTGCCAAGCTTTGTCTTGGTCTGGCCTTCAAACAAAGGATCGTAATGCTTTATGGCAACTATCGCCGTAAGACCGCACCTTGTGTCAGAACCGGTAAAGTTTACATCCTTGTCCTTTAATATGCCGAGTTCCCTCGCATAATTGTTGATGACCTTGGTAAACCTTGTCTTAAAGCCCGTAAGATGCGTTCCGCCGTCCGCTGTGTAGATATTGTTGCAGTATCCGAGGATCTTTTCCTCAAATGTGTCCACAAACTGCAGAGCTATCTCCACCTCTATGCGCTCTGCCTGGCCTTTGAAGTGGATTATCTCCGTCTTTGTCTCTTTTCCTTTATTAAGTTCCTTGATGTAGGCATCTATGCCTTCCGTTTCATGGAAGGTGATATCCTCTGCCGCATCGGGATGTTCGTTAACATAGTGTATGGCAAGGCCCGGATTAAGGTATGCCGTTTCATGAAGACGGCTCTTTACCGCATCAAGATTATATCTTACCTTTTCAAATATATCTATGTCCGGCAAAAAAGTGATGCTGGTTCCGGTACTTTTTGTTTTTCCCACAACAGGAAGAAGGCCTCCCTCAAGATCCACAATGGGGATGCCCCTCTCGTACGCGTCCATATATATTTTTCCGCCCTGGCTGACCTTTACTTCAAGGTATTCGCTTAAGGCATTTACCACCGATGAACCTACGCCGTGCAGACCTCCCGAGGTCTTGTAGGCATCGTTGTCAAACTTTCCTCCGGCATGGAGAGTCGTAAATACGACACGCTCCGCACTCACGCCCTTTTCATGCATTCCGACCGGGATACCACGGCCGTTGTCGCTTACGGTTACGGAATTATCGTCATGTATCACTACCTCGATAAGGCTGCAATGACCTGCCAGATGTTCGTCGACCGAGTTGTCGACTATTTCATATATAAGGTGGTTCATTCCCGAAGTCGACACGCTTCCTATGTACATACCCGGACGCACACGCACCGCTTCGAGCCCTTCGAGGACTTTGATATTTTTTGCTCCGTATTCGGATTCCTGAGGCATAGCTTTCTCCTTGATACAGTCTGATCTGGGTTTGGACAGCACAAACCAAATGTGATTATACTTTTATTGCGGACAAAAGTCAAGATATGCAAAAGTTTGAGGAGTGCGGGGACAGTCAGCTATTTCCGGTATTCCGCCGGGCTCATACCCACATTTTTGCGGAACTTTATATGGAAATAATCTACGTTTTTATAACCCACACGCTCGGCGATCTCGTAGACCTTAAGGTCGGTCTCTTTCAAAAGCTTGCATGCTTTTTGCATACGTACCTTTTCCACATAGGCGCCGAATGTCTCGCCTGTGTTTTCTTTAAAGATCCTGCCGAGATATGCACTGTTGTATCCGAATTCGGGGGCGATGTTTTCAAGCTTCATATCCATGTGAAAGCTTCTTTCGACATAAGCGATCATATCTTCGATGATACTTCCGCCTGCGGGTTCGCCAAAGACTTTCAAAAGAGAAAAAAGCGCCCTTTCCAAAATATCCATTGCCGCTGACAAAGACCTTGATGAAAGTAGTTTTGTGACCGTATCTCTCCCGGGCATAAGCTCTGCTTCCTTGTAGTTTTTCCAAAACTCGATGGAAATTCCGGCATATACCCTTACTATAAATGCGCGTGCTTCATCCGGTCTCATCCTTGCCTTAAAAAGCGCATCTTCCATGGCTTTTAACTTTTCCTGTATAAGAGGCTTGTTTGCGGCACTTAAGGGCCCCATAAGCGTATTTATATATTCTGATGCATCCGTCCGTAAACTTTCTTCCTGTGCGGCCGGCATCCTTTCAGGCCCGCAGATATGTTCGTCGTCGCGGTAATAAAACCGTCCTTCCATAAGGACCGATGCTATGGAATAAGATTCCGCAAGGCCGGCAGGTGTTTTGGCGGTCTGACCGTATGTTATGAAGAAATGCCCCAAAGGGCTGCTGCCCTGGGGGTTATGATATCTGAAATGATATATTATGCTCCCAAGTCGGTCGAGTGCCTTTCTTCCTATCAAAAGAAGGATCTCCCTGTCACCTTCCCTGAAACAGTATATACGTTCCGGGTCGCCGCCGCCGTAGATCATAAGCTTATGAAAGCTTTCCGGCGAAGCGCCGCCCGGGTCATAGCTTTCTGCGAACACGACCGCCATCGGTTCGTTTTTAAAGCCAAGCTCATCCCATGCATCCTGAAAATGAACGCACTCTCCCTTCATCAAAGCCTTGACGATCATGTATTTTTTTTCTGTATCCCAATCCTTATATAGACTCATATCTGCCACCCTTTCATTAGACAATCTTATAATCTGCCCGTAAATTTGTCAAGAACGCACTTGATAGTATGACTTTAAAGTGCTACAATCAATTGCAGGTCAAACAGATTGGAGCATAAGAATGAACATGAACGAACTTGATAACTGCAGAAAAAAGATAGATGAGATCGACACCGAGATGAAGAGGCTGTTTTTGTGCCGCATGAAGGTCGCCGAGGAGATCGCAACGATAAAGAAAAAAGAAGGCCTGCCCATATACCAGCCGGAAAGGGAAGCCTTTATGCTTGAAAAAAGGTCCGAAGGCCTTGAAGGCGAAATGAAGCAACTTTACATCAGCTTTTTAAAACAGATACTGACTCTTAGCAAGGAGCACCAGAAGAATAATGAAGAATAGATTTCCCGAAGCCGAGATCAATTCCATACAGATCGCCCTTAGGTCGTACTTAAAAAGCTGCGAGCTGTCAACATACAAGCCCGACGGCAGCGTTGACAAAAGGGACCTCAGGATACTCAAAAAGCTTAACAGGCTGAGCAAAAGATATGAGCGTAATTTAAACAGGCTCCTTAGGGGCCGAAAACAATAACAGGGGCTGTAAAAAAACAGCCCCTGTTATGTTGTAAGCATCTCTATGATCATTTGCACGCAGGACAGAGTTCGCTACCCTCACTTCGCGGCGAAAAGATTCGGACGGATGCTCCGGCGACGATAAATGCGTT
>JAEEGF012110055.1_pt1 | contig 17843 bp, 22 predicted proteins | sample 9134171 | NCBI WGS metagenome assembly JAEEGF01 (sample SAMN16246542, study PRJNA631951) | gut metagenome | biome: gut microbiome; feature: rumen; material: AP-attached | host: Bos | place: Iran: Karaj | collected 2018-10 | reverse complement strand
CGAAGAGTAGACGGCAGGGAAACATACTGGGCCTTCGAATAGCGGAAAGCATCCTTACAGATAGTCTCTAAGCCTTCCGGCAGGCTGACAAACAATACTTCGGGGATACTGCTGAAAGCCTTGCTGCCGATTGCGCGTACCGGCACGCCATCGATCTCGGCAGGGACTTCCACCACAGCGTCCGTACCATGATAGGATGTTACAGTGCCTGTGGAAGCATCAAAATCGAAATCCTCACGCACAAATTCCGGTTCGCGCGGAAGCGCATTCCGACCGCTGGGAAGGATCTCCCCGGCACAATTGATGTTTTCCAGCGCTTCCCGGTATTCTTCCAGCTGATCATCAGGAACATACACCTTTGTGGAATAAGGCATTCCCTGGAATGAATCCATGATCACCGGGCATTCGCCCTCGAACGTTACACTCTCCAGACTTTTCGCGTACGTCACAAAGAATTCACCAATATACCGCACACCGGCTGGGATCGTTATGTTCTTCAGGGAATCGACCGACTGGAAACAGCCGTTACCGATATACACCAGGCTGCTTGGAAGCGTTACCTGCTCCAACTTGTCCATGTCACTTCCAAAGTAGTTGATCGCTTCTATGCCATCCGGCACTGTCAGGGTGACAATGTCATTGTTGTAGTTCAGGAACCAGTCCGAAAATCCCCGTACCGGCACCCCGTCAATGGCATCAGGAAGGACCAGTTCAGTTGCGCTGCCGCTGTATTTCTCGATAATACCTTTTTCGGCATTGAATGTATAGTCGCCGTCCTCGGCAAAAGTCATGCCGGGCATTGCCAGCGCCAGCATCAGAATCAGTGCCAGAATCAGATTCAGCTTCTTTCTCATCGAAAAACGCCTCCCTTTGATATTGGGTCTACAGCAACAGATAAAACGCCCTTTTCTATAGACAGGAAGCATCAGGTTATACTGTCATATTGATCTACAGTATCATTATAACAGATATGCCCGCATTATGCCCTATCACAAATGACAGTTTGATACTGGTAAGGTTAATTTCATAACATTCCCAGCAAAGAACTGGAATCGGGGGGTTTACAGTTGACAAATAGTGCACTCTTGATATTGAAATTATATCAGACAAAGCATCTGAATTCAACCGTAAAACCAAAGGTGCACAGTCACCAGCCTTGGTTTCAGGCATAATAACAGGCAGTATAAATCCTGTATTTCCACTTTTTGTGTCTGACATTCTGTGATATACTATCGGAAACCATCGAGCCGGAGGAGAGACTATGATCATTCCTGAGATCGAATATACCCTGAAAGACGGCAGAAAAGCGCTGATCCGCAGTCCACGCGATGAAGATATCCCAGGCATGCTTGATTATCTCTACCAGTCTGCCTGTGAAACGGAGTTCATTCTCCGATATCCCGAGGAATGCGGTAAGTATACCGCTGAAGGTGAAAAAGCATTATTTGACCGAATGAATGCTTCTGACCGCGATGCCATGCTCGTATGTATCGTTAACGGCAGGCTCGCAGGAAATTGTCAGATCTCATGGAGCAATCATTTCAAAACGCAGCATCGTGCTTCGATCGGAATTGCACTGCTGCGCGAATACTGGGGCCAGGGCATTGGGACCCGTCTGTTCCAGGAACTGATCCGTATTGCAGAGGAAAACAAGAACGTCCTTCAGATGGAACTCGATTTCATAGAGGGCAATACCCGCGCCAGGGCACTCTACGAAAAGATGGGCTTCAGGATCTCCGGCGTCAGGACAAACGCTATTCACCTCAAAGACGGGAGATTTCTGAACGAGTATTCCATGGTCCGCGAGATCAAAAGGTAAAGATCCATATTCTGCCGGAGGTATACCTTGGAAAAGTTCTTTTTTGAAGTGCCGTCTATCCGTCGGAAAGAAGACGCCATTGCATTCATTAATGAGTTTTATGAACACCATTCGCAGATCAACGGCGCCGGTGGACTGCACCGGTATCTGGATGACTATGAAGGGTGGCTTCAGAAGCTGGATGCGGACTATAAACGAGTTCCCGACGAGAATAAAGTCCCCGCGCGTACCTTTTTCCTGATTCGCGAAGAGGATGACCGGATCGTCGGCATGATCAATATCCGGCTCGCACTGAATGAGCGGTTGAGCAAGTATGGCGGACATATCGGTTACAGTATCCGGCCAACTGAAAGAGGAAAAGGTTATAACAAAATCAATCTGTATCTCGGGCTCAAAGTCTGCGACCGGTACGGGATTGAAAAAGTCTTTATGGATGCAGATCTTGACAACCCGGCTTCCTGGAAGACCATGGAAGCGTTGGGAGGTGTGCGCATAAGAGAATACTATGATGACCAAGACGCGCACTGCATTGTCGTTGATTACAATATCAATGTGAAAAATGCACTTGCCGGGCATCCCGAATATGAAGAATACATTTCACCACGGGAAGCATGACACGCTGACTGGCATATCCCGCATCCGGGCATTTCTTGCCCGGGTGTTTTTTTATTTTAGCGTTTACTTAATCAAAAATGTACAGTATAATAGAGCCGACTTTAAAGCAGTGGGGTTAGTTTATGGATATTTCGGTCATGCTGAAAGCACTCGGAGAACCGACCAGGCTCTCAATCTTTCAGCTGCTCCTTGACAGAAAGCACTGCATACGCTCGCTTTCCAGGAAACTTGGCATTACCGAGTCTGCAGTATCGCAGCACATGAAAGTGCTGAAAGAAACCGGCCTGGTTTATGGAGAACGGTACGGATATCATATTCATTATCTTCCGAATCAGGAAGCGCTTGACTATCTGAGCAATGCCTTTGGTCGGATGCGGGAACAGTCCATAGGGCTTTGCCGGGACTGTCAGAGCTGTCAGTGCGAGTTCAGGAAGGAGGCTGGCAAATGAGTCTTCTCCTTGATCTTTTCCTATGTTTCGCTAAAATCGGCCTGTTCACTTTCGGCGGCGGATACGCAATGATCGTCCTGATCGGGAATGCCTGTGTAGAAAAGAAACACTGGCTTACACATGATGAAATGATGAACATCACCGTGATTGCTGAATCCACGCCCGGACCGATCTCTATCAACTGCGCCACATATATCGGGTATAAACAGAAGGGATTTGCCGGTGCGCTTGCCGCGACCTTCGGGATCGTTCTCCCCTCTTTCTGCATCATCTTCCTGGTTTCCATGTTTCTGGATCGTTTTCTTGAAATCACTTGGTTCGCGCATGCTTTTCAGGGCATCAAGGCTGCAGTCGGTATCCTGATTATTGATGCAGGGTTCAAAATGCTGAAAAAAATGAAGAAAAAGCCGCTTTCTGTCGCAATCGTAGTTTGTGCATTCATAGTCATGCTTCTGATCAGTCTGCTTTCCCTGAAGATTTCGTCCCTCATCCTGATGCTTGCCGCCGGACTTGTAAGCCTGACGATTTTCATGATAAAGAAGCCATCCCTGACAGGAGGTGCCGGCTCATGATCCTCCTTGAACTGTTTCTCGGTTTTCTCAGAGTCGGCATGTTTTCTTTCGGAGGCGCATACGCCGCGATCCCGCTGATCCATGACATCGTGCTCTCCTACGGCTGGATCGACGATGAGATGCTGACCTATATGATCGCTGTCAGCGAGAGCACGCCAGGGCCAATCATGGTAAATCTGGCGACCTATGTTGGAAGCTCCCAGGCGGGGTTGCTCGGATCCGCTATCGCAACCTTTGCCGTCGTACTGCCGTCGTTCATCATCATCCTGCTGATTACAATCCTGTTGAAGACACTTTTAAAAAATCCTTATGTGCAAGCGATCCTTCAGGGCTTCAAGCCATGCATGATCGGCATAATTCTGGCAACCGGCGCATACATGATCTGGAAAAACGGGTTTATCTTTCAGGATGGTACATTATCCATTCGTCCCCTGCTTCTGACTATTATGCTAGGCGCAGTCTATTTCGGTTCCAGAAAGATTCGTAAGGGCGGCATATCCCCAATTCAGCTGATCTGCCTGGCTGCAGTCGCCGGAATCGCAGCATACGGATTCTGATCTCTTTTTAATAAAAAACACAAGAGGCGCAATGCTTCTTGTGTTTCTATTTCTTTTTTCTCTTACACCTGGATGATATCGAACCCCGCTGCACGTGCCATGCGGTTCATGACTGCCAAGCCAACGCCGTTCTCCGGCCAGCTTTCACTGAATACCCGTGTAACGCCATCCGTATCCGCCTGCCGAAGGGCGGCAAAGATTGCATGTGCTGCAGCCCATGCATCAGGGCCCAGATCTGCAGTCTGTCTTGCTCCATACAGTGCCAAATGATCTGAAGCGGAGAAGATCAGGCATTTCTCTGTTGCTGCCAGTGCGTCATACTCGGCGCAGATGCGGCTGGCTACATCTTCCGCTCTGCCTTCGTAGAGTGTCATATGCGCCTTAGGCGCATAATGCTTATGCTTCATGCCAGGCGAAGGCGCGGCCTCGCCTTCCTTCAGCGGACGCATGACACTGTCCGCCACGTGGACCTCTCCCAGGACTGCGGCCAGCATTTCTGGCGTGATCCCGCCGGGACGAAGCACCAATGCAACCGGCCCCGTCAGTGAGACCACCGTGCTTTCAACACCTACATCACAAGCCCCGCCGTCCAGGATCATAGGGATGCGTCCATCCATGTCTTCCATCATATGAGACGCCAGCGTCGGGCTCGGGCGGCCGCTGCGGTTGCCGCTGGGCGCGGCGATCGGGCATCCGCTTTCCTGGATCAATGCATGCGCAACCGGATGCGAAGGCATGCGGATCGCAACACTGTCCAGACCTGCTGTCACAACAGTTGGAACGATATCCTTCTTGGGTAATATCATGGTCAACGGCCCCGGCCAGAATGCTTCCGCCAGACGTTCGGCTGCTTTGTTTGGATGGCACAGCGGCAGGAGTTCCTCCCAGGCTGCAATGTGTACGATCAGCGGGTTGTCTGCTGGACGTCCTTTTGCTGCAAAGATTGCTCGAACAGCCTGCTCATTGAGAGCATTCGCGCCTAGTCCGTACACTGTTTCAGTGGGAAAACCGACCAGTTCACCCGCACGGATCAGTGCCGCCGCTTCGGCTACACTTCTTTCGTCTGCCTTTACCAGTCGTGTGATCATCATCCGCCTCCCCCTTTCCTGAGACCAGTCCACAGTATAGCCGAGATCACACACAATTTCAAGCCTGATACAGTCCAGCTTGCCATTTTCCGGCAATACGCGTTATAATACGGACAAATTCCGGAAAGGATAATCCAAATGCAAGAACTAACTCCGCTGATCCTGGCCATTCATATGGAACCGTCCCGCCTTATGCGTCTCGCTTTTACTGCTGCAGCTCTGAAAATCCGCGTACTGCCCGTAGACCAGATATCCTGGGGGCAGCCGCTCGGTGCGCTGTGCGGGCTGATGCCCTTGCGCAGCACTTCCTCTTCCGTGCAGGTCGGCGAAGAAATGCTCGTTATGGCGTTTCTGGATGACTCGCAGCTTGATCTGCTCCTACAGGCGCTCCGCGACAGCGGTCTGGCACCCATCCGGCTGAAAGCCGTCCTGACGCCTGTCAATCAGAACTGGAACTGCGGACAGCTGTATACCGCTCTGCGCGATGAAGCGAATGCAATGAAAGCACAAAAAGGGGCAAAAGCATGAAACTTCTTATCACTGGTTTTGAGCCCTTTGGCGGGGATGCTGTAAACCCTTCCTGGGAAGCCGTACAGGCATTGCCCGAACAGGTCGGCCATCATCAGATTTATAAGCTGCGTCTGCCTGTTGTGTTTGGACAGGCTGCCGATCTGGCAATCGCAGAAGCAGAGCGCCTGCACGCAGACGTTGTGCTGGCTATCGGGCTGGCTGGCGGGCGTAAAGCTGTAACCCCCGAGGTTATAGGCATTAATCTGCGCAATGCCGGCATTCCTGACAATGCCGGTCTGCAGCCGCATGACGCCCCCATCATTCCCGGTGCTCCAGCGGCTTACTTTTCAACGCTGCCTGTCCGGACCATGAAAGAGGCGATCTGTGCGGTGGATATTCCCGCTGCGCTCTCCTACAGTGCCGGCGTATATGTCTGCAATGATGTTATGTATTCCCTTCTGCATCATTTTGCGGACACACAGGTAAGGTGCGGATTCATGCATGTTCCTTATCTTCCGGATATGGGAACGCCCAGCCTGCCGCTCGAAAAAATAACGGCCGCCATTAAGGCAGCCGTCGGAGTACTGTAATTCCTCAGTCTTTCAGATTTTTAGGCAGGATCAGGTTGAGCAGGATAGCGACCGCAAAGATTACTGCCACTACGTTCTGCGCGAAAATCGACTGGACCCACACAGGGAAGGATTCCCAGATCCCGGCTTCCGTCGATGCCGTAAAGCCAATGCCCATTGAAAGGGACAGCGATGCAATCAGCTTATTTCTCGGCGTGAATCCGGCTTCTGAGATCATCTGGAAACCCGAAACTACGATCTGGCCAATCACGATCAGCAGCACGCCGCCAATCACCGCTGTGGGAATGGTGCGAACGAAAGCGCCGATCGGCGGGAAAAGGCCGCAGATAATCATGATCAGCGCGGCGACTCTCGCTACCGTGCGGTTGACAACCCCGGTCATGATCGTCAGACCAATGTTCTCTGAATAGGAAGTCACCGGGGATACGCCCAGCAGACCGCCGATCATGGAACCGAAACCGTCCACCGTAAGTGCACCGGAAATCTCATGCTGTGTGACTTCCCGATGCAGTGCGCCGCTGGCCAGCGCGGAAGCATCACCTATGGTCTCAGTAGCGGAAACCAGATAGATAATACAGATGGAGAGAATCGCGTCTACACGGAACTTCGGTGTGTAGGGCAAGATCTTTGGCAGGGCAAACCAGCCGCCATCTGCCAAGCCCTTGAGTTCCACCTTGCCAAAGAGCAATGCAATAAGATAGCCGGCTATCAGACCAATCAGGATGGCCAGCTGTTTTTTTGTGCCTTTTGTGAAGATCTGCCATGCCAGGCATGCAGCCAAGGTCACGATGCCAATCACCAGATTGGCTGTAGATCCGAAGTCCTGTACATACCCGCCGCCAAATGAGCGCGCAGCAGTACTGAGAAGCGACATGCCGATACCTGTCACGACCGTTGCAGAGACAATAGGCGCAATCAGGTTTTTCCAGTAACGCGCTGTCAAGCCGAGGATACCCTCGAATATGCCGCCGATCAGCACTGTACCGACCATCGTGCCATAGCCATATTTACCCGCAATCGCTGCCAGCGGCACCATGAAGGTGAAACTGAGGCCCATGACGATTGGGAGTCCTGACCCCAGGCGCCAGATCGGTGTAGCCTGGATAAATGTTGCTATGCCGGCCGCGATCATGGCATTCTGCACAAGGATAAGAATCTCCGTCTCAGACAGAGCAGGACTTGCCGCTACCGCAATGACGCCGATAGGCACGATATTGGTAACAAACATTGCAAGGACCTGCTGCACCGAAAATGGCAGCGCGGAATGGGCTTACTTTCCCTTTAATGTTTTCAGGTTATTTTCGCTCATGCCTATACCTCATTCAGCCCTGTATCCAGTTTTTCCGGATAGTCAGCACGTTTGCTCCGTCCCTGTATTCATACCGGACTTCATCCATCGTCTTTCGGACCAGGAGAATGCCCAGTCCGCCTTCACTTCTATCTTCTGCCGGAAGTGAAATATCCGGTTCAGCGTTCTCCAGAGGATTGTAGGGTCTGCCCCGGTCCGTGAATTCGAACCGGGCACCATGTCCATCCGGCAATGCTTCAAACCCAACCGTCATTTCCCCCGTTCCGGGAGCGTATGCGTAGTAAGCGATATTGCTGAGGATCTCATCCATCGCAATATCGATCTGCATGCGTGCCTTGACAGGACAGTGCAGTATATCCAATTCGGCGTCGACCCATTCAGTCACCTGAGGGATATTGTGGATCGCCGCTTCTACCGTCATTGTTTTCATATTTTTATCATCTGCAAAACGGTACAATACAGCTAATGCTTTCCTGCCGGTACGTTATTCCGTGATTTTCTTGACGATCGTCACTTCAGCAGTACGGCCCTTGATGCTGACTTTGACATCGTCCGCAACACGCGCGACGACAGATTTTTCCAGTTCATCCCATGCGGCCAGAGCAGCGGCATCCTGACGCTGGATATTCGGGCGAAGCTCATCCTCATAGCGGGTCATCGACCATTCCCAGTCGAGGGCCGGTGTGCTGGACTTCTCGAAAGCACCAGCCATAAGCAGCGGGCTGCCATACGCAGCGATGTCTTCGTCCGCACCGCGATCGAAGAAATCACGTATGTGGCCCATGAAGCCCTTGGCGGATTCGTTCTTACCGCTTGTTGCGGCAGACAGCAGCTTTTCCCTCTTGAGGCTGGTCATGCGCGTAGTCGTCTGCAGGTGCAGCTCATACACGTTGTCCTGATCCTCAATCCAGAAACAGCCTTCCGTCTCACCGGTGATGGAGCGCATCAAGCCCATCATTTCTTCGGTCAGCAGGCGCAGATGCAGAGCGCTCTTATGAGAAAGGCCCTTATATCCAGCGACCTTATCTACTTCTTTCAGGGCTTCCTCCATGCGGGCACCTTTACTGGATACCACAATCACATCTGTCTTCATAATCTGTTTCTCCCTTACTCGATGTTCAGGATATCAGTGAAGCCTGTCACTTCGAATACTTCGCGAACGATTTCATTGATGTTCTTGATCGTCATGCCGCCCTTGGTGCTCATCTTCTTGTGGGCAGAAAGCAGAACGCGCAGTCCGGCAGAGGAAATATACTCTACGCTGGCAAAATCAAAAACCAGTTTTTCCGCTCCGTCCAGCTGTTCGTTCAGTTCCTTCTCAAGTTCGGGAGCGGTCATGGTGTCCAGACGTCCCGCCAATGCTACTTCCAAAACAGTCCCGTTCTTGTTCGCAGTTATAGTCATTCTTTCTTCCTCCTTAATATGCAGCAAAGCCCCTGGCTTTGCGGAAATAACTTTATTTCGTATGTGCACGGTCAATACGCTTATCTCCCGCAGTAATTGCTTTCTGCGGACATACCAGTAAGCACAGATGACAGCCAACGCAACGCTTTCCGTTGAGTACAGGCTGCCGTTTTTCATTCAGGATAATCGCCTGGTGACCGCCGTCCATGCATGAAACCATGCAGCGTCCGCAGCCAATGCAGCGTTCCATTTCAAAGCGCGGAAAAACGACCGTATCCCGTTCCAGCGTGTCCGTGGTCCCGCTCAATGCATCCAGTCCAAGACCGCATACTTCCTTCACGCTGGTAAAGCCTTTCTCTGTTAAATACAGATTAAGCCCATTTTTCAGGTCATCAATGATGCGGTAACCGTACTGCATTACGGCAGTAGTAACTTGAATTGAATTACCACCCAGTAAAATGAATTCCAGTGCGTCCAGCCAGGTCTCGACACCGCCCATCGCAGACAGGTGCATTCCCTTCAGTTTGAGGTTCTGTGCCAGTTCAGCCACAAAACGCAGGGCAATCGGTTTGACTGCGTTTCCACTGTAACCGCCTACCGCGCTGTGGCCGTGCACAGACGGTGCTGACACATAGGTATGCGGGTTAACGCCTACGACTGACTTGATTGTATTGATTGCCGAAAGCCCGTCTGCCCCGCCGCGTCTTGCCGCTTCGGCTGCCGGGCTCATGATCTCCACATTGGGTGTCATCTTTGCAAGGATCGGAATATGGCATGCAGCCCTGGCCGCTGCTGTAAAACGTTCCACCTGATCAGGGTCTTGGCCGATATCGCTGCCCATGCCGCCTTCCGCCATGTTTGGACAGGAGAAATTCAGTTCCACAGCATCGGCACCGTTCTCTTCACACAGACGTGCCAGTTCAGCCCACTCCTGCTCGTTTTGACCCATGATGGATGCAAGAATGAACTTGGTCGGATACTTCGCCTTCAGGCGGCGGAATGTCTCCATGTTCTCTGCCACGCTGTGGTCGGACAGCTGTTCGATGTTCTTGAACCCAACGATACTGCCGTCATTGCCGGTAACCGCCGAAAAGCGCGGAGAAGCCTCATGGATGTCCAGTGTACAGACGGTCTTGAAACATGCGCCTGCCCAGCCGGCCTCAAAAGCACGCGCGCACATGTCATATGTGCTTGCGACGACAGAGGAGGAAAGCAGGAACGGATTCTCCAGCGGGATTCCGCAAAGATCACATTTCAGTCTTTCCTCATTCGCCGGGACCGGTGTTTCACAGGATGGTTTGACCTGGTAATACAGTCTGTTGACCAGGTCACGGATCGGGACCTCACCCGGACGGAGGCATGTGCGCTCACAGGGCGTATCGCAGGTCAGGCAGGGATTTACATCCGGCAGTTTCTGCGCAGCTGTCTGCTCATTCTGAAACCAGATACTGCGCAGCAGCTCAGACGGTTTCAGGGCGGGACAGGCAGTATCACACGGAGCGTCGGCACAGAGTGCGCACCGGGTCATGTCAGCACGTGGAATGCACGGATCACTTCGGATCATACCTGGTCCCCTCCTTCAATTGATCTGCGTGTTCTCAGTTCCAGGGGGAATAGTTGCGCAGTACGATAATCAGCTTGCCGGCATCATCAAACGTGACAGTAGTGTTTTCCTCGTAAAAAAGCACATCGTTGGCGATATCCTCCACGAGCTCGGCAAAAGTCCGGTCTGTGGGCACATCCGCTTCCGGATCGCTCCAATCTCTGTAGATCACACCACTGTCAGCCGGGACGCTGAGCGTGAACAACTCATGCCAGTGTGTATGCTCATCCTCATCGATTGCGATATAGGAACCGTTCTCCAGTTCATAGAAATAAACTGCGGTATATGGAGTGTCAACGTTGATCGTAACACCGAACTCGTCTGTCAGTACGGAAGCTACAGGAGCTTTCGACAAATTGCCATAAACGATCTCATCGTCCACCTGCAGTTTCTGAATGTCTTCCGCAGCGAATTCATCTCGCTCATAGATCGTGATTTCCAGCATCGCATCGCTCATGTTTTCATCGCTGAACGTGCAGCCGTTCAGACGCGCAGTGAACGATTTGCCCGCGAGCAGTTGAAGAATCAGCGGAGAGGTCTGCGGCTGAATCGTTTGCGCGGAAGCAGTCAATGTGACGCATACAAAGAGTAAAATACAGAATAATGCAAATCCCTTTTTCATGGTACTTCCTCTTTCTGTCCTTTTTTCAAAATCCCTCTTCCGGAGACCGGAAGAGGAATGTTTGTTCACACCAGTCAGCCTTTGACCTGCTGACGGATCAGTGCACGTTTCAATTTTGCTTCTGCTATTTCGTACTGAGCATCGTCTTCCTGCATCTCCTGCAGGCGCTTTTCCGCAGCCTGCTGAGCACGGATTGCACGCTCCAGGTCGATCTCATCCTCCCACTCGAATGTGGTGGCGATCACACGGACTTCGCCGTTTGCAACGCTCAGCAGTCCGCCGCTGCAGGCAGCTGCACGCGTTTTGCCGTTCTCGTCAGTCACGCGCGCTACGCCGATACCCAGCGGTGCGGCATAGTCGATATGGCGAGCCAGAATGCAGACATCGCCGTTCACTGTGCGCAGAAGCACGCTCTCAGCCTGTCCGTCAAACACCATGCGGTCAGGCGTTACGATCTGCAGATGGAACAACGCCATGTTTACTCACCCTTCTTGGCCTTGGCCACGGCTTCGTCAATGGTGCCCACAAACAGGAAGGCGCTCTCGGGCAGGTCATCATGCTTGCCTTCAATAATCTCTTTGAATCCGCGAATCGTTTCTTTCAGCGGTACATACTTGCCTTCCATGCCGGTAAACTGTTCGGCAACACTAAAGGGCTGGCTGAGGAAGCGCTGTACCTTACGGGCACGGCTGACGATCAGCTTGTCCTCATCGGAGAGCTCATCCATACCCATGATGGCGATGATATCCTGCAGTTCCTTATAGCGCTGCAGGATGCCCTGCACTGCACGCGCGACCTCGTAGTGCTCATGGCCCACGATCTCGGGCGAAAGGATGCGGCTCGTGGAATCAAGCGGATCTACAGCAGGATAAATACCCAGGGATGCGATCGAACGGCTCAGAACCGTGGTCGCATCCAAGTGCGCGAAAGTCGTGGCAGGAGCCGGGTCGGTCAGGTCGTCCGCAGGCACGTATACAGCCTGTACGGATGTGATAGAACCTTTCTTGGTCGAGGTGATGCGCTCCTGCAGGGCGCCCATCTCGGTCGCCAGTGTAGGCTGGTAACCTACGGCGCTGGGCATACGGCCCAGCAGTGCGGACACTTCAGAACCGGCCTGCGTGAAACGGAAGATGTTATCGATGAACAGAAGCACATCCTGATTCTCACGGTCACGGAAATATTCCGCCATCGTCAGTCCGCTCAGGCCGACGCGCATACGGGCTCCCGGGGGCTCGTTCATCTGGCCGTACACCAGGGCGGTCTTGTTGATAACGCCGCTCTCTTTCATCTCGTTGTACAGGTCATTGCCTTCACGCGTACGCTCGCCAACGCCCGCGAATACGGACAGGCCACCGTGCTGCTTTGCGACGTTATTGATCAGCTCCATGATCAGAACCGTCTTGCCAACACCGGCACCACCGAACAGGCCGATGTTGCCGCCCTTGGCATAAGGCGCGATCAGGTCAACAACCTTGATACCCGTTTCCAGGATCTCAGTCGAAGTCTCCTGCTCCTCAAAGGAAGGTGCAGGACGATGGATCGGCCAGCGTTCCACATCCTCGGGATCGGGCTGGTCATCGATTGCCTGGCCCAGCAGGTTGAAAATACGACCCAGGCACTTATCGCCGACAGGTACCGTAATCGGGCTGCCGGTGTCGATAGCTTCCATGCCGCGTACCATACCATCGGTCGCGTTCATGCTGACGCAGCGGGCAACATTGTCACCCACGTGCTGCGCCACTTCAGCAACGATCTTCCTATCGCCGTTGCGGATCTCTATAGCGTTGAGCAGCTCCGGCAGCTGACCGTCCTCGAAGCGGATGTCGAGTACGGGGCCGATGACCTGAACCACCTTGCCCACGTTCTGTTTCGTCACGTTTCCGTTCTCCTTTCCCGGCGCTTATTGTTCGGCGCCGGCCACGATCTCGGTGATCTCCTGAGTGATCGCGCCCTGGCGTGCACGGTTATAGCGCAGTGTCAGTTCGCTGATCATTGCTTCTGCGTTCTTTGAAGCGCTGTCCATCGCCATGCGGCGGGCAGATACCTCACTGATGAAGGCATCGCACAGCGCTCCGTATATACGGCCTGCAAGGAAATCAGGCACGATGCGCTGCAGCGTCTCTGCTGCATCCATCTCATAAAGAGTCGACGGTGAGTGTTTCTCCCCCGTCTCTTCCGGTCTGACCAGCGGGAGCAGCTGTTCCAGTACAACTTCCTGTGACATCATGGAGCGGAAGCTCGTACCAGCGAGCCATACCTCGTCGTACTTCTCCTCCTGGTATCCCGCAATCACCATCTGGGCAATGCGGTAGCTTTCGCCGACCGAAACGCCCTCGACACGCATATATCGGTCACTGAGCAATTCGATGCCCATGCGGTGATATTTGTCAACTGCTTTGCGGCCCAGGGGCAGCACACAGTATTCCGTACCATCAACATGCGCCGCAACAGCTTTGAACACATTGTTGTTATACCCGCCCGCAAGTCCGCGTTCGCCGGCAATGATGATATACAGCCGACGCTTGAGCGGACGCACAGCAAGGAATGGCGCATTACCGTCTTCACAGCGCGCAACGGCAGCCTGTACCGCTTCACGGCTAATGGCCGCATACGGTTTGCTGCTTTCCATGCGCTCCTTGGCGCGGCGCAGTTTGGACGTGGCTACCAGCTGCATTGCTTTCGTGATCTGCATGGTGCTTTCCACGCTCTTGATCCGCAGCTTGATATCCTTCATGGATGAGCCTGCCATGTCACAGTCTCCTTACTTGGTTTTCAGAAAATCGCGGGTATAGTCCGTCAGAGCATTCTTCAGGCGCTCTTCGGTCTCTGCGGACAGCTGGCCCGTGGTGCGGATGGCTTCAAGCACATCACTGTACTGGGATGCCATTCTCTCATACAAGCCCTGTTCATACTCGGCCACATGGCGCACTTCGACTTCTTTGAGGAAATCATGTGTTACAGCGTAAAAGATGCAAACCTGATCCTCGACAGGAATCGGGTGGTTGCGGTTCTGCTTGAGTACTTCCACGATACGCGCGCCCTGTGCCAGACGTGCCTTGGTATCAGCATCCAGGTCAGAACCAAACTGCGCGAAGGACTGCAGTTCACGATACTGTGAGTAGAGCAGTTTCAGACTTCCGGCAACCTTCTTCATGGCCTTGATCTGTGCATTGCCGCCTACGCGGGAAACGGAAATGCCCGGGTTGACGGCCGGCATGATGCCGCTGTGGAACAGTTCAGATTCCAGGAAGATCTGGCCGTCCGTGATAGAAATAACATTCGTAGGAATGTAAGCTGACACGTCGCCTGCCTGCGTCTCGATGATCGGCAGTGCAGTAATAGACCCCCCACCGTAGTCCGGATGTACGCGTGCAGCACGCTCCAGCAGGCGGGAATGCAGATAGAATACGTCGCCCGGATAAGCCTCACGTCCGGGGGGACGACGGATCAGCAGCGACAGTGCACGGTACGCGACTGCGTGCTTGCTCAGGTCGTCGTAAATAATCAGCGCATCACGGCCCTGATCCATAAAGTACTCTGCCATAGCACAGCCGGAATACGGTGCGATGTATTGCAGAGGCGCCAGTTCACTGGCAGTCGCCGATACAACGATGGTATAGTCCATGGCACCGGCTGCTTCAAGCGTGTCCACCAACTGCGCCACCGTTGAGCGCTTCTGGCCGATGGCCACGTAAATGCAGATAACATCCTTGCCCTTCTGGTTGATGATCGTATCCAGGGCGATGGCCGTCTTACCGGTCTGGCGGTCGCCGATGATCAGCTCGCGCTGGCCGCGGCCGATGGGGATCATGCTGTCGATCGCCTTGATGCCCGTCTGCAGGGGCACGGAGACGCCTTTGCGCTGAATGATGCCAGGAGCATTGCGCTCAATGGGGCGCATTTCCTTGGTATCGATGGCGCCCTTGCCATCGATCGGCTGGCCCAGCGCGTTGACTACGCGGCCAATCAAGCCTTCGCCGACAGGCACGGACACGACCTGGCGTGTACGTTCAACCGTATCGCCTTCCTTAATACCCTCATCACTGCCCAGCATAACGATAGCCACGGAGTTCTCCTCCAGGTTCAGCGCCATACCGTACTCGCCGTTAGGGAAGCGGATCAGTTCATTGGCCATGCACTGATCCAGGCCGCTGACACGCGCAATACCGTCACCGATCATAATGATCGTGCCGGTATCGCTTTGCGAGATCCTGTTCTCGTAATGCTTAATCTGCTCTTTTATGAGCTTGGAAATCTCTTCAGGTTTCAACTGCATTCTTTCACCGCTTTCAGTAAATGGCTCAGGTCTCGGCCGTCAGCGCCTGGCGGATCGTCTCCAGCCTGTGGCGCAGAGTATTATCATAGCGCTGGCCGTTCATCTCCAGCAGCACGCCATCAATTACGCTGGCGTCTACTTTTTCGGAAAGATGAACTTCGCTTCCCGTCATTTCACGCAGCTTCTCCATCAAGCGCGCACGCTGCTTTTCGTCCAGCGGAGCACTGGTGGTAACCGACGCTTCCACGACGCTGTGATCACGGTTGTAGCTTTCACGATAGGCTGCTTCACAGCCCTCAAACTCGTTCAGCGCGCCGCGCTCACAAAGAATTTTCAGGAAATTGAGCAGATAGGGATGCACCTGGCCGCGCAGTGCGTTGTCCAGGATTCCCACGCGCTCTTCCTTACTCAGTGACATGTTGGAAAGCAGGCGGAAGAAATCCGGCTCTTCCCGCAGGCACTTTTTCAGTTCCTGCAGTTCACTGAGCATATCGGCGGACAGGTTTTCCTCCGCGCACAGCGCGTACAGACCGTCCCCGTATTCTCTGGCCAGCTCCGTCACGGCTTCTCACCCACGTTCCGGATAAATTCATCCACGTATCCCTGATGATCATCGGCGTTGATCTCACGGCCGACAACCTTGGAGGCAATGCTGACAGCCAGATCGGAGATTTCGCCTCTTACGTCAGACAGCATCTGGCGCTTCTCTTTCTCGATCTCCTCTTCTGCCTTCTGCTTGAGGTGACTGGCCTGGCTGTTCGCCTCGGCCACGATGGCATCACTGCGGCGCTGCGCCGTCTGAACAGCATTGCGCACAAGACCGTCCGCTTCCTCACGGGCGGTGGCCATCTTCTCCTCATACTGCTGCTTCATGTCTTCAGCCGCTGTACGGCTCTCATCCGCTGCAGCATAAATATCCTCTACCTGCTGCTTGCGCTTGTCCAGCATCTTCTGCACCGGCTTGAACAGGAAGCGCTTGAAGACGAGGAACAGAATCAGCAGGTTGATCAGGGAGATCAGGATATCCCATATATTGACGGATATGATATCCAAAAACTGCATTATTCTCTTATCTCTCTTTCTGCGTGGTCACGGAGAGTATCGGCTGATCAGATGAATCCGTTCTCCTTTGCCCAGAGCAGGCCGTTCTTGAAGGCGTTGATCAGCAGGTTCGGTGCTACGAAAATCAGCAGAATGCCGATGACCAGGCCATACAGACCGGTCGTCTCAGCGATAGCGCAGCCCATGATCATCGTGCTGGTCACGGAACCACGGGATTCAGGCTGACGGCCGATGGCTTCGCAGGCTTTGGCAACTGCGTTGCCTTCGCCGATACCAGGGCCGATACCGGCAATCAGAGCAAGACCGGCACCGATGGCACAGCCGGCAAGAATAATACCGATGGCAAGTTCGATCATAACGGGGAAACCTCCTTAATAGTGGTCCTAATCTATACTCGGGCAGGGCACAGCCCCGCATAGAGTCGTCAGTCTTCGGCGGGCGCGCCGGTAGCAATATAGAGCATCGTCAGCATGGCGAAGATGAACGCCTGCATGCAGCCGCTGAAAATATCAAAATAGATGGACAGCACGGCCGGGATACCGATGCGCAGGAACGGGAAGCTGCCAAGGATGCCGGGCAGCCAACCAAACAGCATCTTGCTGACCGCCTGCAGCGCATGCGCGACCAGTGTGGCGATTACTACACCGCTGAGCACGTTGCCGTAATGACGGAAACTCATCGAAACAGGCGTTGCAAACTCGCCAATCACATTAAACGGCATGAATACCGGGATCGGCTCGAAAAAGCCCTTGATATACGGCCACACGCCGCCCTTGAGCTTGTAATGGGTGATCAGAATGAAGACCAGGATCGCCCAGCCGGCCACAATGTTCATGTCTGAAGTCGGCGGGAACAGTCCCAGCATGCTGGACAGGCTGGAAAATGCGGACAAGCCCAGGATCGCTGCAACAAACGGTGCAAAGCCCATGAAGCGCTTGCCCATATTGTCACTGACCAGGCCATTGACTTTTTCCACGATCCACTCAGCCACAACCTGACGCTTGGAATTGGGCACAACAGCGATGCCGTGTGTCAGGTACAGGCACAGCCCGAGCAGTGCGATGATCACAGCGGCAGAATTGACCTGCGATTCGGTGATATACATATCCTGCAGAGGCATCGGGATCGTCAGATAGACCATTGCACCGGTAATGGAGATGCCCTCCTCAACCGGTTTGTTCACTACTTTGAGTGCGATGGCCAGAACAAAAGGCACGATGATCATGGCCAAAAGCAGAATATCAACGACCCGCGCCTTGGTTTTTTCGCTCATTGCGCGTTCTGCTCCTTTTTCATCATTAATCCTTCAATAAAAACCGTAATCCGAGGAAACAGCTGGACAATCAGTGCAGGTACCGCGTCAAAGC
>JAEEGF012156289.1_pt1 | contig 17844 bp, 13 predicted proteins | sample 9134171 | NCBI WGS metagenome assembly JAEEGF01 (sample SAMN16246542, study PRJNA631951) | gut metagenome | biome: gut microbiome; feature: rumen; material: AP-attached | host: Bos | place: Iran: Karaj | collected 2018-10 | reverse complement strand
TCCTCGTTTTTTTCTATAGGCGGTCTGTTCATCGCAGGATCACGTTCTCCTTGCCGAATACGGCCTGCAGGGTGCTCATAAGCTCCTCGTCCACCTTCACGTTCCAGTCCCGGGGCGCGCCCTTGGCAACGCGCTTGGCGTCCACCAGCACGATGGGGGTCTGGCCCGGGTAGTTCTGGATGATCTTCTGGACCTTAAAGGAATCAGACAGGACCGGCAGCCGGATGAACAGCTTCTTGGAAGCGCCCTCCAGGTCCGTCAGTTCCTCGATCAGCAGGGAGTTGACCCGATCCTCCCGGATGTTCAGCCGCCCCTTCACCAGCACCGGCGCGTCATCATGGAAGTAGCGGGCATACAGCTGCAGTGTTCGAGGGAAGATCACCGTCTCCACGGAGCCTGCCACGCCCTCCAGATTGGCGTAGCCCATCATGCCGGTGTTCCCTTTGGTGGGCCGGGTCTTGCAGCCGGTAAGGAGACCCCCAACCGTGACGTAGGCGTTATCCTCCAAATCCGTCGTGCCGTCCGCCTCCACCAGATCCATGACGTTGATGGATAATCCTGAAAGAACGCTCATGTAATCATCCAACGGATGTCCTGAAAGGTATAGGCCCGTAGCTTCCCTCTCCTTCTGCAACAGAAGCTTATGTGGCATCTCCGCCGCAGGCAGAATGGGGGGATGGCTGGCAATGAGTGTTTCGGTGTCCCCAAAATCGAACAGGGACATTTGCCCCGCATCCCGGTTTTTCTTCGTTTTGGCGGCCAGGTCCATGGCCTGGTCGTAAACTTTCAACAATTGAGTCCTTGTGTAGCCCATGGAATCGAAGCAACCGGCGTAGATCATGTTCTCCACCATGCGCTTGTTGAGGCCGGTGACACGGTCGCAGAAATCCCAGAAATCCTGGAAGGGCCCGTTTTGCTCCCGCTCCTTCACCAGGTCCTCCATGACCCCTTCGCCCACATTCTTCACGGCGGCAAGGCCAAAGCGGATACAGCCATTCTCCACGGAGAACCTGGGCCGGGACCGGTTCACGTCGGGCCCCAGGACCTTGATGTTGCTGCGGCGGGCTGAATATACATACTGGGCCACGGAATCGGAGTTGTACATATAGCCGTTGATCATGGCGGCCAGGAACTCCACGGGGAAATAGTGTTTAAGATAGGCTGTACGGTAGGTAGTAACGGCATAGCAGGCGGCGTGGGCCTTGTTGAAGGCATAGGAAGCGAAGTCCATCATCTCATCGAAGATATGATCCGCCACCTGCTCCTTGACGCCTCGGTTTACGGCCCCCTCCACGCCCTCGGTGCCGTGAACGAAGTATTCCCGCTCCCGAGCCATGACGTCGTGCTTCTTCTTGCCCATGGCCCGTCGCACGATATCTGCGCGGCCCAGAGAGTATCCGCCCAGAGTACGGACGATTTCCATGACCTGCTCCTGGTAAACCATGCAGCCATAGGTGGTGGACAGGATAGGCTCCAACCGCTTGTCCTCATAGTGAACGGAACTGGGATCATGTTTGCCCTGGATATACCGGGGGATGCTCTCCATAGGCCCCGGACGGTACAGGGCGATGCCTGCGATGATATCCTCAAAACAGTCAGGCTTGAGCTGCATGAGGAACTGGCGCATGCCTGCAGATTCCAGCTGGAACACGCCATCCGTGTCCCCCCGGGAGATCATGTCGTAGACCTCTTTATCGGAGAAGTCGTTGGTGGAAAAATCCGGAGCTTCCTTTCCCTGTTCGCGAATGAAGTTGAGAGCGTCGCGTATGATGGTCAGGGTCCTGAGGCCCAAAAAGTCCATTTTCAGGAGACCAAGCTCCTCCAGGGTGGTCATAGGGAATTGTGTGACCAGCACCCCATCGTTGCTCTGCAGCGGCACCACCGTTTCAAGGGGCACGCCGGAGATGACCACGCCGGCTGCATGGGTGGAGCTGTGGCGAGGCAGCCCTTCCAGCTTCATGGAAAGATCCAGCACCTTCCTGGTGGTTGGATCCGACTCATACAGGGTCTTCAGCTCCGGCTGCATCTGCATGGCGTCCTTCAGGGTGATTTTAAGCATGTTTGGCACCAACTTCGCCAGCTTGTCCGCCTCCGCATAGGGTACGCGCAACACCCGGCACACGTCCCGAATAACGGCCTTGGCGGCCATGGTCCCAAAGGTGATGATCTGGGACACATGGCCCTCGCCATATTTTCGTCCCACATAGTCGATGACCTCCTGCCGACGTTCGTAACAGAAGTCTATATCAAAATCCGGCATGGACACCCGTTCCGGGTTCAAAAAGCGCTCAAATAGCAGGGCATATTTCAGCGGATCGATATCCGTGATGCCCATGCAATAGGCTGCAAGGCTGGCCGCGCCGCTGCCTCGGCCAGGACCAACCATTATATTGTGCGACTTGGCAAAGTGGATGAAATCCCATACGATGAGATAATAGTCCACAAACCCCATGTTCTCCACAACGCCGAGCTCGTAATTGAGTCGGTCCCAAGCTTCCTTGCCTGCGTTAGGCATCTTCTTTGCCATGCCCTCTTCGCAAAGCTGGCGAAGGTAGGTCCGGTTGTCCATACCATCGGGAGCGGTAAACTTTGGAAGACGCCGTTTGCCGAATTCGATCTCTACGTTGCACTTGTCCACTATCTCCATGGTGTTTCGCAGGGATTGTTCCTCGCCGGGCAGGAACTGCAGCATCTCTTCAGCGGATTTGCAGTAAAACTCCTCAGCGCCCATGTGCATACGGTCCTCTTCATCCACGAACCGCTGGGTTTGGATGCACAGAAGCACGTCCTGAGCCTCCGCATCCTCCTTGTCTGTATAATGGATATCGTTGGTGGCCACGGTCTTGATACCCAAATCATAGGCCAACTTTTTCAGCTTTGGCAACACTATCTTCTGCTCGCGGATGCCATGGTTCTGGAGTTCAATGTAGAAATCCGCCCCAAACATGTCCTTGAGCCGCTTTGCCAACCGATAGGCTTCCTCATCCCGGTCGTGGAGCAGGTGCTGAGGGATATCGCCGCCGATACAGGCGGACATACAGACAAGTCCCTGACAGTTTTTGAACAGTAGATCATAATCGATACGAGGTTTATAGTAAAACCCGTGAATAAACGCCTCAGAGGAAAGGCGCATCAGGTTCTGATAACCGGTTTCATCCTTTGCCAGCAAAATAAGATGTCCATAGTCTCTATCCAGCTTCCCATCCTTAACGGTATATCCGCGGGCAGCTACATAGGTTTCAATACCGATAATGGGCTTGATCCCCTGCTTTTTGCATTCCCGATAGAAGTCAATAACACCGTACATGACCCCATGGTCCGTGATAGCCATGGCCGTTTGTCCAAGGGCCTTGGCCCTCGCCACCAGAGCCGGAATGCGGGACGCTCCGTCCAACAAAGAATATTGGGTGTGTACATGCAGGTGCGCAAAGGGAATAGACATGGTATACCTCTCCATTGTATTGATATCAGTATATCATACTTTTTCTGTCAATAAAAGAGGAACCTATGTTGCAGAACGAAGAATTCGTTCCCCTCACTTGATCCCGGAATATGAAAAGAGCTGCCGCGAATTCGTCGCGGCAGCTCTTATGTTCATTCCGCAGGATCAGGGATTGACGGTCAACGTCTTAGTATCAGACCAGATAGGATCGGCGTTGTTGCGGGTGATCTTGCAGAAATACTCGCACCCGTTCAGCTTCACCGTTGTCTTGGTAAGGAGCAGGACCAGTTTTGTTCCTTTGGAACACTTGCGCATCTTGGTGGGCGGATCGGAAGGCAGCCTGTAATACCACTGGACCTTGATCTTACCCGTGAGCGGATCCTTGAGCTTCACTTCGAACTGGGCAGGCATTCCAGCCGTAATGGTCAGATCCGAAGGTTGCGTATCGATCTGAGCCGGTTTACTCTTCACCTTGACCTTGACGGCCTTAGAGTTGACGCCCTTGGGTTTCAAGGGGTTCCTGATGATGCAGCGATATTGTGCACCGTCGCAGTCATAGGTGAGGGTCGGCGTATATGTGGCGGTCCTGGCGGAAGCCTCCGAGCAATTCTCCCACTTCTTGCCCTTCAGCTTGCGCTGCCACTGGTACTGAACGCCATCGCCCGAAGCAATCAAGGACAAGGTGGCGACATCATCCTCATCGTAATTCGCTTTATCTGCGTAAGGCTGCATCACGATCTTGGGCGCCAACTTTACGATCGAAAGCGTGACAGTCTCAGAATCGGTAGAACCAATCGTATTGGACAGCACACAATAGAACTGGTACCCGTTGTTCTCCTCGGTTACCTTTACGGAGATAGCGGGCGTTTTTGCATGGTCGGTCCAATCGACTTCCTTCCAAGTCGCCGAACTGTTCTCACGATAGTACCACTGATAGGCTTCAGCGCCTAATGCAGTAACGGTAAACGCAACGCTCTTTCCGACCATATTACCGGCATTTACCGGTTCACTGATGATTTTGGGCGCGCCAGTAATCACCGTGAGCGTCGCATCCCGGGAGGTGCTTTCGCCATTGGAATCGGTCACAACGCAGCGAACCTGTTTCTCGTCATATTCCGCTTTTGCTTTAAATACGTAGGTAGCTGTGTTTCCGCCATCCGAATCAGCCGCTTTAGCCCAGGAACCGTCCTTGTTGGTCCACCACTGGTAGACAAGCGTGCCCGTACCTTCTGCGGTTATCGTAAACTTAGCATCATTGTCTTTTATGGCCCATGTGTCCTGAGGCTCCGTGGTGATGATCGGTTTGATCTCCAAATTCTCAAGGTCTACGAACCAGTAGTATACGTAGCCTTCTATTTCTCCATAGGAAACCTTGATCCAATCACCATCTTGTCCCTTGTACTTGACCACCGTTCCTGCAGCGACAGTACCCAGCTTGGTGCTGGAGGACTTGGGCTTTAGATGGATAGGTGCCGTAGTCTTAGACCCATGTGCCTTGATTTTCACACTCGTTCCTTCGGGAAGGTTGGGAATGATCCGCAGGATCACATCGTTAGGCGCATCCTTTACGCCCAATTTGCCGATAGCATGGATTTTAACGGTGGTAGTGCCAACTTCTGTACGGCTCGGCGCATTGGTATCCCAAGTATTTCCGCCGTCCGTAGAAAACTCCAATGTGAAGCCCGTTCCGTTGATAAGAGAAGCCTGGATATAATGAGGCTTGCCGTCATAGAGATAGGTTGCACCATGAGCCTTGATCTCCACTTTGCTTATGTCGCCGGAAGAGCTGTTATCATAGGGGCGAGCGGTGATCGAAATATACTCGTAGAAGACGAAACCCGTTATCGAACCGTCCGAGACCTCAAACCACTGGCCATCCCGGCTGAGGAGAGAACAGTAGGTGCCCGCATTGATCTCACCCAGCTTCGCGGTGGTGGTGCTGGGACCAGCGTAGACAGGGGCCTTTGTGACGGAACCATTGGCTATGATCTTCACCGCGGTGCCTTCCGGAGCATCGGCAATGACCTCCAAAAAGACCGGCTCACTGTAGACCGTTTCTGCTCCATCTTTTATTGCTCGTATATTGATGACGATGCTGCCGGGCTCGACCAGCTTTGGAGCATCCTCAGTCCAAGTGACCTTCTCATAAACGGAGTAGTAGGAATACTGAAGAGTATACCCTGTCCCGTCCTTGACCTTGGCTTGAATGGTTTTTTCATGGCCGTCGTAATAATACGAACCATGACCGGTCACTTCTATGGATGGCTCTACAGCAAACGCATCCTGGGCAGCCAGCATCGGCATGATGCTGAACACCATGATCGCGGTCAACAACAATGCGATCGTTTTTTTCATTGTGTGTCCTCCCCTTTCCAGGCACAATATGTTGTGTTATCACATAGTTACCCATATTTTATGGATAATACACTTTGACTATACCATGAATTGAATGAAAAATACAGCAATATAAATGTGAAATTTTTGTGAATGCATCGAAAAAACAGCCTGATGTCTCGCTGTTTTCAAAACGCATGTTGAATAATCAAATTGCATATAAATCTATATGCAAACGATGTCCTTCATGGTGTACAACCCGGGCGCCTGCTCCAGCAAAAAGGATGCGGCCTTCAAAGCGCCTTGGGCAAAGACAAGTTTACTGCCCGCACGATGGGTGATGATCAGCTCCTCATCATTGCCCAAAAAACATACGACATGCTCGCCCGCTACGTTCCCTCCCCGTAAGGAATGGATACCGATCTCCGCCTTTTCTCGCCGCTTGTTCCGCTCATGGCGGCCAAAGATCAACTGACTCTCGCCGCTGCGGGCCGCTTCTATAGCTTCCGCCAGCATCAGAGCGGTACCGCTGGGAGCGTCCACCTTCAGATTATGATGGGTCTCCACGATCTCGGGATCAAAGTCGTCTCCCAGCACCCTCGTGGCCGCCTGTACCAGAGCAAGCTGAAGATTGACGCCCAAGGACATGTTTCGTGAATAAAACAGGGGTATGATCTCGGAAGCCTCCTTCAGGCGATCCATCTGCTTTTTGCCGAGGCCTGTTGTTCCTGTGACGAGAGGCTTCCTCTCTCTGAGACAAAGGTCCAGAATCGCCATGGTCGCTTCCGGGCGGGAAAAATCTACAGCCACATCGAAGGGCACGTCCACGTCTTCCGCCGAAGCAAACAAAGTGCCTGGGAAATCCCCTTGCGCAATGTCGATGCCCACCGCCGGGATAAGATCGCTTTGAGACGCCTTCATGGCGGAGAGGATCGCCTGGCCCATATGCCCCAAAGCGCCGTTGATCAGAACACGCTTTTCCATGAAGCCCCCTTATGAGATCAGACCGAATTCCTTCAGCGCCTTGCGCATCTTTGCTTCATCCTCCTGTGTAGGCGGGATGAGCGGCAGACGCAACTCTGGCGAGCACAGATCCATCATGCCCATCATGGTTTTGATGGGGATGGGGTTTGTCTCGCAGAAGGCGGCTCTCCAGATGGGTAAAAGACTGAACTGTAGCTTGCGGGCAATATCCAGCTTACCGGCGAAAAAAGCCATGCAAAGGTTGTGGACTTCTGAGGGCACCACATTGGCGATGGTGGAGATGACCCCCTTCCCACCAACGGACAGGACCGGCAAAATATGGTCGTCGTTGCCGGAATAGATGTCCAAGCCGGGACACAGCGCCGCCAAATTCACGATCTGTTCGATGTTGCCGCTGGCTTCCTTGATGCCCACCACGTTTTCACAGATGTCCATGATCTCCCGCATAGTGGCCGGCAGAACGTTCAGCCCTGTGCGGGAAGGCACGTTATAGACGATGATAGGAATATGTACCTGCTCACAGATAGCCCCATAGTGGGCTACCAGTCCCTTTTGCGTGGTTTTGTTATAGAAAGGCGTCACGATGAGCAGCCCATCCACGCCGAGTGCTTCGGCGGTGCGAGAGAAGTCGATGACTGCGGCAGTATTGTTGCCGCCAGTACCCGCAATGACCGGCAAGCGACGGTTGACCCTGTCCACCACAAAGCGGATCACCTCCACCCGCTCCTCCGCGGACAGGGTGGCGGCTTCGCCCGTGGTGCCGCACACGATGATGGCGTCGGTGCCGCTGATGATCTGTAGCTCAATGAGCCTCGTCAGAGCGGTATAGTCCACCTCCCCGTTGGTGAACGGCGTGACCAAGGCGACGCCTGATCCCTTGAAAATGGTACTCATAGGCCTTCCCTCCATTGGTATTAATTTATATTTGATTGTACCGTTTTCCCTATTCTTTGTCAATTCCTGCCTGATGGGGAATGAGCAGCTTGTAAAAATCAGACGTCTTTGGCTCCGTAAGCCCTGAAGCGCCCGTCTCATCCAACGCCAGGGCCAGGCTTTCTGCCAAAGACGGTACGGCATGAAGGGCCTGTTCCAGGGTGTTGGCGTTATGACCCACCTCTATAAGAAGATTCAATTGCCCTATGTGCTGGTTATATCGACCTGTTTTGACCCGCACATCCCGGCATAGACGCTCATCTATACGCCGTAAGTTTTGCGTCAAGGAGGAAGCAAGGGCATAATTCCGTTCAAAATCAGGCTTCTCTTTGTATTTGGTCCCCTGCCCCACCACGCACATGAGCCGCGCGGTAGGGATACCATCCACCATAACATAATCCGAGGTGTCAGAACTGGCGTCCCGATGGACATCAATGAGCAAAATCAGTGACGGGTATTGTTCAAGATACCGGTGGATCGTTGTTTCGCTCCGTTCATAAGCCGTTTTTAGGCTGGGAGGTTCATGGTTTGTGGTGTCATGGAGAACAGTGAACCCATACTCCATCCGAAGCCGATTCGCCAGCGCCTCTCCCACGGCCAATACGCTTTTACTGGCATCGGCCGTGCGATAGGAGGATGTTTGCTCGTAAGGGGAAGCCTTGGTAGCCGTGTAGGCCTCGGTGGTATGCGTGTGGTATATAAGGATCCTCGGCTCCTTTCCTCTAAAATCGATCCCCCGGGTGAGAGCGTGCGCATCGATATGTCGTATTCTGAGGGGTCCTGGCTGTATCCGAGGCTCCAAAGATCCTGTTTGCTCATTTTTTGTATGGTCAAAGACTGGCCCTGCATGAGAAAAAACCGACTGAAGGCTGATGCCTTCCGGCAGCAGCAGGTCTACCGCTCGTACGATGGACAACAGCAGCAGCACAAGAAAGAGTATCCGAAAAAGGTTTCCCTGACGGACTTGGACTCGTTTGTTCCTTCGACGCATCTTGTTCACACCTCCTTGTCATCACTCTATGCATGGAGGAAATGGATTATCGCATCAGTCCCTCCAGTGTTTCATAATTCTCTCCAAACAGTGCAAGATTCAGTCCATAAGACAGGATGGATGCTCCGTCCTTCACCATGGCATCGATGTCCTTCGGCGTGACGCACATGGACAGAAAACTGCTGCCCAAAAGTTTCTTTGCTTTCACAAAAAGGTCCTGGGCTTCCATGCGTAAAAGGCCCGAATAAAGGATCGCCTCCGCCGTCAGCACCAGAGGGATGCCCACGGCGATGACAGGGATACCCAATGACGCTTTGCTGAGTCCCATTCTGAAATTCCCGACCCCTGCACCGGGCGAGATGCCTGTGTCGTTGAGCTGAACCATGGTCCCCACGTGGTCGCTCTGCGAGGATGCCAGCGCATCCACCGCCACAACGAGATCGGGCCGCAGGACGGAGACTATGCCCGTCACGGCTTCCGCAGTCTCCACACCGGTCATGCCCATGACGCCCGCCACGAAGGCGGCCACGGTGCGCGTATTGGGCGGCAGGAGATCCGGAAAATTGTTCTGTACATGGCGCGTGACAAAGAGGCTTTCAATCGTCTGCGGGCCCAGGGCGTCAGGGGTCACATGCCGGTTGCCCAGACCGACCACCAGCACGTTCTTGACCTCTCCCATCAAAAGGGAGAGTTCCGAAGCAAGGCAGCGACCAGCTTCCTGCCGCACCTCCCGGCTGGAAAACCCTCCCTCCGGCAACGTCAGTGTGATATAGCTGCCCCGAGGCTTGTCCAGCTTTCGCTCTGCTGCCTGGGTACATACACGGATGCGGGATATGCGCATGCGGCCCTTGGATTCATTTTCCTCTTCCACGCCAGAGATTGTCGGACAATGCTGCAGCGCCTCATGGGCCATATCGGTGCGAGTGTTCATAGGTCCTCCTAATGAAAAAATACCGGCTCCCAAGAGCCGGTAGTTAGCGTATCCATTTTTTATAGCAGAATGCAGATCAGCCCGTTGCAATCCTCATTCACCATACGTTCAATGGTGCCCTGCATTTTCTGCTGCACATTCACAGGCATCCCGCCAAGCTTCCCCTGCATATTCTCCGTCACCATGTCCTGCAGGGTCTTGCCGAAAAAGGACGTCTGCCACAGGGCGTTTACATCCTCCTGTCGAGCGGCATTGAGATGCTCAATCAGATTTTTTGCCTGCTCCTCCGAACCTATGAGCGGGCTTACTTCCGTGTCGATATCCACCTTCACGATATGCAATCCTTTCGCTCTGGCCCTGAGCCGCACACCGCAGCGACCGCCCTGTCGGAACATCTCCGGTTCCATCAGCTCCATCTCTTCCATGGATGGCGTGACCACACCGTACCCTGTCTGTTCTGCCTCCTCCAAAGCATTTGCCAGTCGATCATAGGCATGCTTGGCCGCTGCAAAATCTCGTATGGCGGAAAACAGGGCGAAATCGTCCGCGATCTCCACCCCGGTCTCTTCGCTGAGCAAGGTATAGAACATGCTCTCCTCCGGTGTCAATGCCAGCGTAACGGTGCCTGTGCCAAGATCGGCACCATCCCATTCCGCTTTTTTGAAGTGTTCCAGGGAACGCATGGCTTCCACTAGCTTACCGCAGTCGCCGACGGTCTGGACCTGAGGGGACAGCTCCCTGAGCATGGACAATACGCCCTCCATGAGGGGGCTTCCCCCGGACAGAGCCCGCAAAAAGCCCGGCACGCTAATCTCAACCAGCTTTACGGGAAAAGCATACAGGATCTGAGTGATCAGCTCTCTGACCTCTGTCCCGGACATGGCTTTCACGTCCAAGGCCACAGCGGTTACATCGTATTGAGCGGCAATATCCTTCGTCAGAGCTTGCGCTGCCTCGCTCTCCGGACTGGTGCTGTTGACGACGACCACAAAGGGTTTCGATGCAGCTTTGGCTGCCTCAATTGCCTGTTGCTCCGCTTCCTCGTAGCTTTCCCGGGGCAGATCCGTTATGGATCCATCAGTGGTCATCACGATACAGATGGTGGCGTGCTCCTGAATGACCCGGGTGGTACCCACCTCCGCAGCCTGAGAGAAGGGTATATCATGATCGAACCAGGGGGTAGTGACCATCCTGGGACTTTCCCCTTCCCTGTCCCCCACCGCGCCGGGGACCATATACCCCACACAATCGATGAGCTTGCATCGACAGGACACGCCTTCCTCAAAGGTCACGTTCACCGCTTCCGCCGGAACAAACCGAGGCTGTGTGGTCATGATGCTGCGACCGGCGCCGCTTTGCGGAAGCTCATCCACCAAACGTTCCTTGTCATAATCATCGTCCATGTTGGGCAACAAAAGCAGCTCAGAAAATCGTTTGATGAAGGTTGATTTTCCCGTCCGCACAGGACCGGCCACCGCAATATAGATATCTCCGCCAGTCCGCTCAGCCATATCTCGATAAATATCTCTCATGGTTTTCCTCCGCGTGTTTCTATATCTCACTGTATGCCATTTTCGCCAAGGTATGCGGCCTCTTTTCATTCGCCATGGACCGTGATATACTAAGGCCATGAAAAGCACCGTCCGCGCCATTAGAATAGGAATGCCCCTCTTGGCCGCCCTCGTGTTTTGCCTTTGGCTGGCACAGCAGCCCAAGATCCTGTCTGTGGGCACGTTTTTCGCTCTGTTGAGCGTGTCCCTGTTCACGCTGTCGCTTGTGATCGCTCTCTCCCGGCTCGTGGAAAGTATGCAAAGCCAGGAGTCGTTCCGCTTAGCCACCACCGATTCAAGGCGGGATCGGCTGACGGCATGGGGTATGCTGCTGGGGTTCGGCATCGCGGTGTGTTTGCTGGAATACGGCCTCGTATATAAGCTCTCCGATACCGAAATGGACTTTCTGCCCAGTTTTTTTGACCTGTACTATCGCAGCGACGTAGCTCATTATATGGGCATTGCCGAAAACTGGTATGTAAACACCGGAGACGAGCGGCTGCGGCTGGTGTTTTTGCCGCTATACTCCCTGGCGATCCGTTTGTTGACATGGAACGGAGATTATTTTTCGGGAGCTTTCATCACCGCCCTGGTCTTCTCTTTTGCCTGTCTGCCTGCGGCCTATGAACTGTTTCGGCTGGATATGGATCGTTGGGACGCTATGGCTTGCACCAGGTTGCTGTTCCTGCTCCCGGGCGCAGCTTTCCTGCGGATTCCCATGAGCGAGGGCCTGTTTCTGTTTCTGACCATACTGGCTGTATACGCCGCTCGAAAACGTCGTTTCTGGCTGTCAGGCTTATTCACGGCCTTGTCCGCTTTTACCCGTTCCCTGGGCATCCTGCTGCTTGGTCTATTATGTGTAGAAATGCTGTTCGCCTTCCTGGAATCCTGGCGACGGGACCGGCGCGAAGCCGCTCATCTGATCCCCAAATATATAGGCTGTCTCTTGCTGGGAAGCTGCGGTACGCTCCTGTATCTCCTTATCAACTGGCAGGTCAGTGGGGATCCCCTCACTTTTCTGACATATCAACGGGAAAACTGGCAGCAGCAGCTTGGGCTGTTCTTCAACACAGCCGCTTATCAATCGGAATATGCCTTGGAATATTATTGGGCAGGGGATATGGAATCTCTATTCTCCCTGAGCTTGCCCAATCAACTGTGCTGTTTTGGAGTCTTGGGGCTGCTGTGCGCGGATCGGAAGCGGATGCGGATCAGCTACCTGGTATGGTCGCTGATCTATTATGCTGTAGCCGTCGGTCCCTCCTGGCTGCTCAGCGGCCCAAGATATTTGGCCATGCTGTTCCCTCTGACGCCGATCCTGCGACGATTTGCCAAAAAGCCGGCGCATGAGTTTGTCCTGGAATCGCTGCTGCTGTTGTGCCAAACGACCTATTTACTGATGTTGGCTCTAAATATGTACGTCTATTAAATTATTTGCATGGACAAAACAGGGTTCATCCGATATACTGGGCCTATGGAAAAGCTGCGTCGTTTTTTGGCCTATTACAGGCCGCATCTAGGTCTTTTCATCCTCGATCTGACCTGCGCTTTGGTGGTCGCCGCCGTGGATGTGGCGTTCCCGCTGGTGACACAATATATCCTCCGCACCCTGCTGCCCGCCATGTCCAGAGACAGCTCCCTGGTACGGGTGTTCGCAGGGCTCATCGGCTGCCTCGTCTGCGCTTACCTGATCCGAGCCGTTCTTCAGTTTATCATAGGCTACTGGGGGCATAGGTTGGGCACCTTCATTGAGGCAGACATGCGACGGGACATCTTCACCCATATCCAGACCCTGCCTTTCTCCTTCTATGATGGGATCCGTACCGGCAAGCTTCTTTCGCGGGTGACCAACGATCTGTTCGAGGTGACTGAGCTGGCCCACCACGGCCCTGAGGACGTGCTGATCTCCTCCATGACCATCCTGGGTGCCTTCATTGCAATGTTCAGCATCGAATGGCGTCTTGCTCTGTGCCTTCTGATCCTTCTGCCCATCATCGTATACTTCGTGATGCACACCCGTCTAAAGATGCGCCGCACCAGCCGACAGGTGAAGGAACGCATGGCGGAAATCAACGCGGACATCGAAAGCTCCATATCCGGAGCGCGTACTGCGAAAGCTTTCGCCAACGAGACCTATGAGATCAAAAAATTTGAAAAGGGGAACAGGAATTTTCTGACAGCCAAGAAAGAGTTTTATAAGATCATGGCCACCTTCAACAGCGGCACAGAATTTTTTCTGGCCATGTTCAATGTGGCCGTACTTTCCTGCGGCGGGTATTTGATCTATAAAAACCAGCTGGACACGGTGACCCTTATCACCTTCACTCTGTACGTATCCACCTTCACTTCTCCCATCAAGCGGCTGGCCTCCTTTGCGGAGCAATACATGATCGGCATGGCCGGCTTCACCCGTTTTCTGGAGATCATGGACACCAAGCCTGCCATTGAGGACAGGGCAGACGCCCTGCAGCTACAGAATGTGAAGGGTGACATCGTCTTTTCCCATGTATCCTTCGCTTACAACGAAGGTCAAAATGTTCTGCAGGACGTTAATCTTTCCATCCCGGCGGGACAAACATTGGCTCTGGTGGGCCCTTCCGGCGGTGGCAAAACTACCCTTTGCCATCTGCTTCTCCGATTCTATGACATTCGGGAAGGCGGCATCTTTATCGACGGCCACGACATTCGGGACGTGACCATGCGCTCCCTTCGGGAAAACGTTGGTATCGTTCAGCAGGACGTATTCCTGTTCGCAGACACCATATTGGAAAACATCCGCTATGGACGGCTGGATGCCACCGACGAAGAGGTAGTGGAAGCGGCGAAGCGAGCCCATATCCATGAGGAGATCGTTGCCTTTCCGGATGGGTATGCCACCAACGTAGGTGAGCGCGGCATGCTTCTGTCCGGCGGGCAAAAGCAGCGCGTTTCCATCGCCCGGCTTTTTTTGAAGAATCCGCCTGTGTTGATCCTGGATGAAGCCACCTCTGCTTTGGACACTTTGACGGAAGCAGACATCCAGCGTTCTTTCGACGAGCTGAGCGAGGGACGCACCACCCTGGTCATCGCCCATCGTCTCTCCACTGTGCAGAACGCGGATGAGATCGTAGTCATCGACGAGCATGGCATTCAGGAATGCGGGACCCACGAGGAGTTGCTGGCAAAGCATGGTCTGTACGCCGGCTTCTATGAGGCCACGCTCCGGGGCTAAACTAAAGCATCATATATTCTTTGAAAAGAGGAATGAGCTCGTCCGCCTCCCGCGGTGCGTAGCGAGGCGATATGGCAAGTGATATAAAATCGTATGGGGCGGCAGCCTGGAAGCTGCCGTCCTTTCTATATTCCCGATATGGGATCAACGGCTCAGGTCCATTCACCTTTTCAAACAGGTCCGGGAAGGATTGGGGAAGTCGGATGAAGGTTCCGTTCTGAGCAAGGAGTTGATCGGGAACGTCTTTTCTGGAAAAGGGCCGACGCACGTTCTCCAGGGAACCGATTATCCGGGACGCTAAAGCGAAAAGCAGATAGTTGGCCTCGTCCAGTTTGTGTTCCCGATAGAACCTGTCCAGCTCCAAACGCCGTTTGGGAGGCAGGGAAAGCACGTTGTACAGCACATATCCGGGGCCGGGTTTGCCGATGCCGAGATCGCTGTGAGCGTCCACATGGGTGACGTGAAAGGGAGATCGCAGTTTCTTCGCTTCCAGCAGCTCCTTCCAATAGCGAAGGGCCCTGTCATGGGTCTCGAACACTCGTCCGGGAATGGGATGCTCCCGCGTCAAAAGACAGTTGCGTTCCAAAAACGCGCGCACAGCCTCCTCTCCCCAAGGTTCGTGTCCCCTGAGAACAGGCCTCTCGTTCCATGGGGCCAATGGACAGCATTCCGCCAGAAAGAAATCAAGATCGATATCCAATACGCGCTGCATATGTTCCCCTCCTTTCTACAGTATACCACTTTTCTTTCCCCTGCCAACATGATATAATATTATAAAATGTTTTAGGAGGACCAGCATGAGTACGGTATTTGTGATCCTGTATCTCGCTTTGCTGGGGCTATACCTGTTCGTGGAAACCGGAGATAGCTTTCGCCGGCGGGCAGTAAACAAGATCCTCCTGTCCTCCCTGTTCCTCTTTTTTGGCCAATTCTGGTTTTGGACCTGCGGCTATGCCCACGGCTGGTCGTATTTGGCGTTGATCGGCCTATTCTATGCCTGTATGGGCGACGCCTTGTTGCTCTTCAGCTTCGGCGCGGGAGGCGCGGCTTTTGCGGTAGCCAATCTTTGCTTCAGCGGATATACATTCTGTACGCTATATTTCGGCGGCGCCTTTCTCAAAGCTCTCCCCTGGCTGGGGCTGGGGCTTTTGGCGTTCTTTGTTCTATTTTTCCGGGCCATGAGCTCCCAATGGATCGATTTGGGTAACACGACCGGCCTTGCGCTGTTCTATATGTTCACGGTGACCCTTCATGGACTCATGGGACTCATGACAGCCATTCTCCTGCCCGACACACACAATCTGCTTTTGGGCATCGGGCTGGCGCTGTTCATGGTCAGCGATTATTTTCTGGTGATATATAAGTACAGGAGCAAACAAAAGCGGATGCTGCGCTGTAACACAGCCTGCTACTTTCTGGGCATGATGCTGGTAGCGTTGAGCTTCTCCGTGATATCAAAATGATTTGAAAGAAGGCGAATCCTATGAAACACATCTTTCTCTTTAATCCCGCCGCCGGACAGGGCGATGAAGAGGCCCTTCTGAGAGCCGCCGTGACCGATCATGATAATTGCGAGTTCTACGTGACCAAGACGCCCCGGGACGCCACCGCCTATATACAAGAACGGATCGCAACATCACCGAAGGAACAGCTTTGTTTCGTGGCCTGCGGCGGCGACGGCACCATCAATGAAGTGGCATCCGGCGTGGCTGGACACAAAAACGCTTGTTTCACCATCTACCCCTGTGGCAGCGGCAATGACTTTGTAAAGATATTCGGCGGACGTGAGCGATTTTTGGATATAGACGCACTGCTATCGGCGGAGCCGTCCCCCATCGATATCCTGAAAGTGGACGATCGCTGGTGCATCAACGTATTCAGCTTTGGTTTCGACACCAGCGTGCTAAAGACCATGAACGCTGTGAAACGCAAGCCTCTCATGGGCGGAAAGCGGGCGTATTATGTCGGTATCTTGGATGCGCTCATGAAGTCCATGAAGACCGGCTGCAGCATCACCGTGGACGGGGAGCCCTTCTTCGAGGGGGATTTCCTGCTCTGCACTTTCGCCAACGCCCAGTACGTGGGCGGCTCCTTCAAGTGCGCGCCGCGGGCCCAAGTAGACGACGGTCTCATCGAGGTGTGCCTGGTGAAGCCCATCTCCCGCTTCTCCTTTGTGAAGCTCATCGGCTCCTACACGGCGGGGACCCATCTGGAGGACCCGCGCATGAAGGACATTGTGCGCTACACCCGGGCCAGGAAGCTCACCGTTGAGAGCGCCCGAGGGCTGTTGCCCGTATCGTTGGATGGAGAGGTCATCGAGCGGAAGTGGTTTACCGTAGAAATCGTTCCCGGAGGTGTCAACTTCGCTCTGCCGAAGGCGAAGGAATGATGTCATAAGAACGCAGGCCCCCGTCGAAAGCAGGGCCTGTTTTTATTTGCGCTGCATGGCGTTGTGTTCTGCCACCAGTTCTCGATACAGTCTTGCTGGTGTCCAGCTCAGGTTGTACTCCGTGGTCACCGCCTTATAGATCACCTGTGCCTGGAGCATCTGCATCCCATTCAATAGGCCCTGAAACTGTTGGGGATTGAGCCCGTCCAGAACCAGCATTTCGTCCAGGAAAGGAGCGTCCATGGTGGGCGGCGGGAATTGGCCCTCCCTGCCAAGCAGTCGGCCCAGGGGCCGATTGCAGTCTCCCGGCGCGCATTCGATGGGAGCGAGCCCATACTGCATCAGCAAGAACTGTAGCTTCTTTTTCTTCTCTCCGGTGATATTGAACAGCAATACCTTGGCCATGGGGTAGCTCCTTATCAATCTTTTTGTCTAAACTATATCAAACCGAATCCGTTTTCGCAATCAGAAAAGCAGGAAGCCCTTCGACTTCCTGCTTTTTGATTATGCAGCTTCTTCAGCCTTATTTGTAGAGGCCGCGGTTGGTGTAGGTGGTGTGCAGCAGCTCATGGGCCTTGTGGCTGCAGGGCTCGCCCAGGTAGTCCTTGTACAGCTTCTGGACTTCTTTGTTCTCGTGGGACTTGCGGAGCGGCATATTGGCGTCCTCGCCATAGAGGCCGGCAGCGCGAATGGCCCGCACGTCGTGGAAGTTCTTGAAGTTGCTGGGCACGATGGGCTGACCGCCGCCGTTGACGCAGCCGCCGGGGCAAGCCATGACCTCGATGAAGTGATAGTCCTTCTCGCCGCGCTTCACCATGTCAAGGAGCTTGCTGGCGTTCTCGAGACCGGAGGTGACCGCCACCCGGACCTTGAGACCGTTGAGGTCGTACTCGGCTTCCTTGATGGCTTCGACGCCGCGGACGGCCTCGAATTCCACCTTCTCCAGGGTCTTGCCGGTGACCACCTCGTACACAGTACGCAGGGCCGCTTCCATAACACCGCCGGTGGCGCCAAAGATGTGGCCGGCGCCGGAGGCTTCGCCCAGCAGATCGTCCGCTGTCTCATCGGGGAGCTTGTCG
>JAEEGF012203282.1_pt1 | contig 17846 bp, 14 predicted proteins | sample 9134171 | NCBI WGS metagenome assembly JAEEGF01 (sample SAMN16246542, study PRJNA631951) | gut metagenome | biome: gut microbiome; feature: rumen; material: AP-attached | host: Bos | place: Iran: Karaj | collected 2018-10 | reverse complement strand
GGTGCGCCTTCCCGAGGATACCCTTTCTGGAAAGCTGGCCACCTGCTTGGATGCGGCCCTCCTGTACGCGGGTTGTATGGAAGCCGTGGGCCTGCGCCCGCTGGTGGTCCTGCACGAGGGGCACGCCTACGCCGGCGCGTGGCTGGTCGAGAAGTCGTCGCCGTATCCGGTCCACGACGACCCGGCGGTCCTCCGCAAGAACGGCGCGGACGGCATCAACGAGGCCCTGCTGGTGGAGACGACCGGATTCCTGAAAGGGAATGACCGGACGTTCGACGAGGCGGTCTCGAAGGCCGCCGCGACCATCGCCGACATGGACAGTTTCCTGCTGTATGTCGATGTGTGTTCCGCCCGGAACGCCGGCATCCGCCCGATCCCCCAGCGCATCCTGACCCCGGACGGCTATGTCATCGACGAGGAAACGGTGTACCGGCGGGATGTCCCGGAACGGGTTCCTGACACGGATGAAATCGACCTGGACCGGACCGTGACCGTGGACAAGCACACCATCTGGGAGCGGAAGCTGCTGGACCTGAGCCTCCGGAACAACCTGATCAACCTCCGCGCGCGGAAGGGCGTTCTCCAGCTGCTGGGATGCGGCTCGGAGGAGCTGGTCGGAATGCTGGAGAACGGGGCTGGCTTCCACATCTTCGGCATTCCTCCAGGATGGGCGGGCAACATCCGCCCGGACGGCATTTTCCGGGAGATTGCCCCGGAAGACCCGCTGCACGCGTTCGCGTATAAGGAGATGATGGACAAGCGGTTCCATTCCTATCGGCCCGAGGAGGCGACGGTCGCCCAGCTGGACGCCATCCGGAAGGAGGCCAGGCACTACCTGGAGGAGAATGGAGCCAATACGCTATACCTGACCGTCGGTGCCCTGAAGTGGTTGGACGAGGACGGAATCGCGCCGCACTTCGCCCCGATCCTCCTGATTCCCGTGGAAATCACCAAGGCGACCTGGAGCATCAAATGGACAGGCGAGGACATCGTCGCGAACCTGACGCTGCTGGAGATGCTCCGGCAGCAGCACGGCATCAGCGTTCCGGGGCTGGACAAGCTGCCGGAGAAGGACGGGCACGTCGCCGTCCGGCGGGTGATGAACATCCTGCGCCGCGCCGTGATGGACAAGCGGGGCTGGGACATCGAAGAGCTGGTGTTCCTGGGGAATCTCTCCTTCAACAAGTTCATCATCTGGAACGACATCCATACGCACCGGGCGATGCTGGACGCCCATCCGGCCGTCTCCAGCCTGGTCGAAGGGCGGCTCAAGGTGAAGGATGCCGTCCTGCCGGAAGGGTCCATCGACAGCCTGTGCCCTTCCGCCACCGTCCTGCAGCCCATCAGCGCGGACTCTTCGCAGCTGTACGCCATCCGCGACGCCGTCGCCGGCCGCAGCTTCGTGATGCACGGCCCGCCCGGCACGGGAAAGAGCCAGACCATCACCAACATCATCGCCAATGCGCTCTACAACGGCCAGCGGGTGCTCTTCGTGTCTGAAAAGAAGGCTGCGCTCGAGGTGGTGCAGAGGCGCCTGGAGGAAATCGGCTTGGATCCGTTCTGCCTGGAACTCCATTCCAACAAGGCCCGGAAATCCACCGTCCTCGCGAAGCTGGACCATACCCTGAATCTCCGGCGGGAAGCGCAGCCGGCCTCCTTCGGGCCGGACGCCGCCCGGATGGACGAAGCGAAAAACCGGCTGAATGTCCACGCCGAAGCGGTGAACCGGGTCTACCCGGTGGGCGTTTCCCTGTACGACTGCGTGTCGCGGTATCTCCACCTGCCGGAAGAGATCGAGCCCCGGCGGATTCCGGCGTCCGTCCTTGAAACATTGGACGTGGGCGGCTTCCGGGAGATGGAGGCGGCCCTGCGGGACTATGTGACCGCAATCGCCCATACCGGCATCGGGGTCGATTGCCGGCTGTTCGACCTGCCCCCCGTGGAGTACAGCCCCGGTCTGAAGGACCGGCTGGCGGCCCGGTTCGACACCGTCCTCGGAAAGACCGGCCTCCGGTTCTGGTGGGAAGCCCGGAAACTGGAACGGGAACTGGGCCGGCCCATCGGGGTGAAAATGACCCGGACGGCGCTGGAGGCCGTCCGCGAGAAGCTCGAGCGGTGGCGCGCCCACCTTGCCGAGCTGAAGACCTATGCCATCTATTCCCGGCAGAAGGCCCGGCTCTGCAGTCTGGGACTGAGCCTGGTCACGGAGGAATTCGAATCGGGGCGGATGGATCCGGCCCGGCTGAAAGACTTCTTCTTCAAGTGCTTCTACCGCTCCTACGCCATCCATATCCTGAACCGGGAGAAAGGGCTCGGCATCTTCTGCGGGGAACTCTTCGAGTCCTTCGTCAAGAAGTTCCGCGAGGACGACGAGGCCTTCAGGGAGACGACCCGGCTGGAGCTGGTCGCCCGCGTGTCCTCCCGGCTTCCCGATCCGGACGGCAGCCTGTCCAAGGGTTCGGAGATGACCATCCTGAAGAAGGCGATCCGGAACAATTCCCGGGGCGTCTCGCTCCGGAACCTGTTCGACCGGATCCCGCACCTGCTTCCGCGCCTGTGCCCCTGTATGCTGATGAGCCCGCTCTCCGTGTCGCAGTACCTGCAGCCGGAAGGGGACCTGTTCGACCTGGTCGTCTTCGACGAGTCCTCCCAGCTCCCGACCAGCGAAGCGGTGGCGTCCATCGCCCGCGGCAAGGCGCTCATCGTCGTCGGCGACCCCAATCAGCTGCCGCCTACGTCGTTCTTCGAGGCGGGCTCGTTCGACGAGGAGAATGCCGACCAGGAGGACATGGAAAGCATCCTGGACGAGTGCATCGCCCTGTCCCTCCCGTCGGTCCACTTGAAATGGCACTACCGGAGCCGCCACGAGAGCCTGATCGCTTTCAGCAACGCCCATTATTACGAGAACGCGCTCCTGACGTTCCCGTCCAACGACGACCTGGCCACGCGGGTGCATTTCCAGTCGGTCGATGGCGTCTACGACCGGGGCCGGACCCGGACCAACGAGGCCGAGGCCGAGGCGGTCGTGGCGGACGTGAAACGCCGCCTTTCCGACCCCGCAGAGCGGCAGAAGAGCCTCGGGATCGTCACCTTCAACGCCAGCCAGAAGAATCTCATCGACAAGAAGTTGGAGGAGATGTTCGCCAAGAACAAGGCGCTCGCGCGCGCGGCGGCGGAACAGGCGGAACCGATGTTTGTCAAGAGCCTGGAGAACGTCCAGGGCGACGAGCGGGATGTCATCCTGTTCTCGGTGGGCTATGGCCTGGACCGGCGCGGACGGATGACGCTGAACTTCGGCCCGCTCAACCAGGCAGGCGGCTGGCGCCGCCTGAACGTGGCCGTCTCCCGCGCCCGCCAGGAGATGACAGTCTTCTCCTCGCTTCAGCCCGAACAGATTACGGAGAACGGCCTCGTCCCGCGGGGCGTCATCGACCTGAAGGCCTTCTTGAAATATGCCCGCGACGGGCGCGAGACGCTGGATGTCGCCCCATACGCCCGGGGGAAGGTGGACTTGTTGGCGGAGAAGATCGCGGAGGAGCTCCGGGCGCAGGGGGAGACCGTTCACACGGCGGTGGGCTCGTCCGATTTCCGGGTGGATATCGGTGTGGTGGACCCCGACCGCCCCGGCTGCTACCGGTATGGCATTTTGTTGGACGGTCCGGGATACGCTTCGGCCGAGGCCGCCCGCGACCGTGAAATCATCCGTCCCCGCGTCCTGGAAGGCCTGGGATGGACCCTTGTAAGACAATGGATTTTAGATCGATATGATGACTGAATGGACCTGGAACGAGTTCTGTGAACTCTATTTCGATTCCGCAAAGAAGAGTGCGGAGATTTACCTGCAGAAGCAGGCCCGGAAACTTGGGGGCCTGGACCGGCGCGTGGACCTGGACTATGTGCGGGATTCCGCCGTCCTGACCGCGATGGAGAAGGCTTATGCCCATTACGACGCCTCCAAGGGCGCCAAGATCACGACGTATCTGGCGACTCTCGTCCACAACGAAATCGTGGACCTGATCGAGAAGGAGTCGAAGGCGGCGGCCGCCCAGCGGGACATCGACGATGTGAAATCCGCCATCAAGGCCCTCGCCGACGAGGAGTCGTCCGACTCCGGCTCGTCCAAGGCGGTGGTGAAGCTGATCCCGCGGCTGCTGGCGGCCATCGATAAGCTTTCGCCCAGCGACCAGATCATCCTGAACTACTACCTCGAAGACAAGTCCAGCTACATAGCGAAGTCCGTTCACGCGCTCCAGGTCTCGGAGAACTACATCAGCGTCCGCCGCCATCGAATCTTCAAGCAGCTGCCCTCCCTGATGGAAATGACCAAGGCCGACTACAGGCGGTTCTGTTACGAGTACGAAGGCGGCGCGTTCGCCGGCGGCGAGCCGGACAGCGATACGACGCTGTTCCAGATGACGCTTTCTCGCCGACCGAAGGTCGTGATTTCTGTCAATCCCATCCAGCCTTCGCTGGATCTGAAGTTGATGGCCTTGCGGTTGCTGGCGGAGTGCTGGGAGTAGTTCCTGGAAAGCCCGCCCGTCAAACGGCCCTGGCTGGGCCGTCCGGGCGGGAACCGAGAATCATTTCGCGGGTCACGAGAATCTCCCGTTCGCCTTTCATATAGGCGGCTTTCGGGGCCGTGAACATCAGGTCGCGCATGGCCTTTTCCATAATGCTGCGCAGTCCGCGCGCGCCTGTGCCCAGGTCCGTTGCGAGCTGCGCAGCCGCCGTAATCGCCTCTGGCTCAAAGGTCAGCGCGATTCCGTCCTCGCGGAAAAGCTCCGTGTACTGGCTCACCAGGTTGTTCTTGGGCTTGGTCAGGATATTCTCCAGCGCCGCCGTGTCGAGCGGGTCGACATACGTGACCACCGGGAATCGACCCACGAACTCGGGAATCAGTCCGAAATCGCGCAGGTCCTGGGCAGTTACGTCGGCATAAGGGTTGCCGCCGTCCTGGGTGCCCGCCGCATTGCCAAAGCCGATTCGGTTCTGGTCGCGGCCCGTCCTCCGCTCCACAATCCCGTCCAGGCCCACGAAAGCACCAGAGCCGATAAACAGGATATCAGTCGTGTCCAGGTAAATGAGCGGCTGCTCGGGGTGCTTGCGCCCGCCTTGGGGCTGGACGCCCATTCGGTGCCCTTCGACCATTTTCAGGAGCCCCTGTTGGACACACTCGCCCGACACGTCCCGCGTGATCGACACACCCGCCTCGCGCTTGGCAATCTTGTCCACTTCGTCGATAAAGACGATTCCAGTGCGGGCCCTTTCCACGTCGTAGTCGCAGTTCATAAGCAGCCCCGAGAGCAGGCTCTCCACGTCGTCCCCGACATAGCCCGAGGCTGTAATCGAGGTCGCGCTCCCGATATAGAAGGGCACGCCGAGCATTTGGGCAATGGTCTTGACCAGCATGGTCTTGCCGCAGCCCGTGGGGCCCAGCAGCAGGATATTGCTCTTCTCCACGTCCGCCCCACGCTCGGGGTCGTCCTTGTGGAGAATTCGTTTGTAATGGTTGTACACCGCCACGGAGAGAGTCCGCTTGGCCTCCTCCTGTCCGACCACGTGCTTGTCAAGGTAGGCCTTGATCTGGTCGGGTCTTTTCAATTGAATTTGTCTCATACTTCTATTCTTACTCCGTCTGCTTGAAACTATTTCAAAACCGGTCTTGAATCTGCGTTATAGGGTAATACGGGGAACGAGGGCAACAATTTCAGGAAAGGATGCTCCGGGAAATGAAATAAGGTGTATCTTTGTAAAAAGACAGGAGATAGCCACCAATAATAACCTTTGGATTATGAAGATCGACCTTGACTTCAAGACCTTTTGCAATCTGTATTATGAGGATGCCAAGAAAGCCGCGGAGCGGACCATCGCCGGACAAGTTGCCAAGCACGGCAAGCTGAATGCGGCCATCGATGTCGAACTGGTCAAAGACCTGGGGGTCTCCTATGGCTTGGAGCGGGTGTTCAACACGTATGACGTGGACCACGAAAGCAAGGCGAGGGTCCGTTCATACCTCTATGTCGTGGTCCATAATTGCGTGCTGACGGAATTGGGCAAGGAATCCACGGCCGTGCGTGCCAAGAAGCGGAAGCAGTCCATGGCCGACTTCACCCAGGACGATTATGCGCCCGGGCGTCCCGGCACCAAGAAAGGATTCCGCGACTATATTGAATACAGTGGTAAATTCGAGCGAAAAGAGGAACTGATCGCCAAGATGCTGGAGTGTCTCAAGAAATTGAATGGCGTCGACCAGGTCATCCTGGACTGCTGGATGAACTATCCCAAGGCCAAATATGCCGAGGAAGCCATCTATCAACTGGGGCTGGAGGACAATCTTCGCACGCGCAATATGATCAGCGTCCGCTGTTTTCGCGCCATCGAGAAACTCCAGAGTATGATGAAGGGGGTCCGGACCGATTATCGGGACATCTATGTTCCGCTCCGTCAGGATGCCAATTCCGACTTCAATTCCGACTACAACTACATTCGTCGCCGCAAACGGGCGGCTACGAAGAGCATCGCCCGGGGGATCGATTATCAGAGTTTGTCGAACGTGATCGCGTCCTACTATCCCGAGGATTCAGTGTCTTAGGCACTGAACCGAAATCCTTCCGGGACCAGTCCGAACAAGTTCTTGAACTGGTTCGAGACGTTGCGCTTGGTATGGAACCGGGCGCCATTGCCGGCCAGTTTGTCTGGACGTCCGTTCTTTCTCAGGCGTTGCGCTTCGCGCTTTTCCACAATGCGCCGGATTTTCCGGCAGCAAGCATTGTCTTCAATGCGAATGCTTACGTCTCCGAGCCGTTTCCCGTCCATAAAGGCGAGACGCTCGTCCGCGAGCTTGCGGGTCTGGTTGAGAATGAACTTGGTTTCGGAGAAACGGATGATTTTTTCAGTGTTATTATCCATGGCGGTTTCGTTTTAATGGTTCGTAAATGGGGCCGTTGATCGCCCGACATCTATTTGTACATCATCCCGTTGAAACTCTTTCAAAGGAAAATTGCAGTTTTCGCAAAAAAAAGAACGCCGGACTGTTTCCGGCGTTCCTGTCTTATAGGTGGCGTGGGTCACGCTTGCGACGAGACAAACATATCGGGAAGATAGTAGTTGGTGATCGCGGTTCCGTCTTGGAGGGCCTTCTCCAGGTCATCCAGGTACTTCTTCATTTCCTGACGGACGGCTTTGATCTGCTGGTCGTCCAGATGGAAGCGGTATCGGATGGGCTGGATGCCGCCGATGACGTGGTGAATCAGGACCCGGAAGAAATACTCGACCTCTTTCCGTGCCAGGCGGAACCAGTCCTGGGTCTCCTGGGCGGTTTTGGGAAGCAGACCGGTGTCCGCCAGGAACGTGTAGGGCGCCATAAATCCCCCCATCATCCGGTCCATCATCGGCCAATGGGAGACCTTCGCGAAGGTGAAGAGGTCCTTCGGGACGCCGCTAACTTTCGCCAGGGCCTGGGGGACCAGGACCGTATAGAAAAGGCCGACGGAAAAGTCGATGGGGAGGGACTCGCAATGCATCTTTCTGACGAGATCACACTTGGTCACGATGCAGGTTTGATAACCATCCTCGGCGGCGTAGCGCCCGAAAGCTTTTTTCATCACTTTCGGGAACTCGTGTTCGAAGAAGGCCTCGAATTCCGTGGGCGCCGGATTGCACACGGCGCGGTCGTCGCAGAACGATTCGAGACCGAAGCAGCGGAAATAGTCGTCGTTGGCATCGACAAAGAATACCTTGTCCACGGCGTCCGGATGCGCGTCGAGCCAGTCGACGGTCGCTCTCAGGGCCGTCTTGCATTGCGGCCAATCCTCCGGGGCGTGGATGCCGATGGTCCGGCTGCCTTGACGGGCCAGCCAGCCCAGATCCCTTTGAACCGTATACCGGACCCGGGAAGGTTCGGTGGACTGGGTATACACCCGGTGGGGGCAGTCGAGCCAATGCTCTCGCAGGACCGCCTCCGCGTATGAGCAAAAAGCCCCTCTTTCGGCAAATGCGAGATAACCGTCAAATCGGGAGCGGCTCTCCCTCCCGAACAGGTCTCCTCCCGCGAAAACGATTTTCGGATGGCAGGTAGGATGGAGGGTCAGGGTGTGAGGAAGGTTCGAGCCTTCGAAATAATAGTCGTTTTCAGCCATAGTGTAGCAATTTGGAAACGGTATGACGCCGTTCATCGGGTTGTACTCTTTACTTTGTATTACTGGGAATGGGAAATGGTTTTTTCAAGGGAGTGGATTTTTGCGGCTTTTTCCGCCCTTTCGCGCCGATATCTTTCTCTTTCGGCCCTTCTTTCCTCCTTCCTCTGATTGAAGAGATCGCCGTTTTCCTTGATCTCCTGGGCGACTTTGAAAACGGTTTCGTCCTGCCGGCTTTTGTCCAGCTCGCACTCCCACACGATGACGACGCTCCATCCTTTCGCTTCCAGCTTCCGCCATACCTCCTGGTCCCGCTCCTGGTTCCGGCTCACCTTCGCCGTCCAGAACTCCGTGTGGGTCTTGGGAACCGTATAGTTCTTGCACCCTTTATGTCCATGCCAGAAGCATCCGTGGACGAAGACGACGGTCCTGTATCTCGGCAGGACGATATCCGGGCTCCCCGGCAGCCGCTTGTCATTCACGCGATAGCGGAACCCCAGCCGCCAGAGGGCATAACGCAGACGCAACTCCGGCTTGGTGGAGGAGGAGTGGATCTGCGACATGACGTGGTGTCGCTGTTCTGGAGTTAAGATGTCGGGCATTAATTTGTGGTGGCGTTTTCCTTGAGCGAAAATAACGAATTCCTGCGAGAATACCAATTCGGTGGGTGGTGGGAAGGTCGACGGGCGGCGGGGCGGGCCTGCGGAATGACGGATTTCAGCGATTCGCGTAGGCGGGAAGGCGCTTGACGTCGAACTCCTCCTTTTACGGGACCGGCCCGCCGGTCCCGTAACGTCGTCAAACAAACTCCGTCATCCCGTTCCGGGACCGCTGCCTTCCCGCCTGCTCACTAGCCGCTGAAATCCGGATTCCGCAGGCCCATCCCCGCCGCCACGATCTGACCTTCCCACAAAACAAGTGGCAGTCTATAATGGGGAAAGACTATCCTCCGATGTGTCGAATCCTCTATTTCTTATGATTGCTTGAAAATATCCCAGTTGGCCTGGATGTTCTGCCCAGCTTGATACCTAAAATAAACAACGAACTCTTTTACTACCTGCTCGTAATATTTGGAGTCTGTTTTCATAAAATTACTAACGCTGCTTGTAAGGCCGGAGCGATAGGCTTTATCATACAGCTCATACAGGATTGTAATTAACGTTGTGACGATGGCTTCAAACTTTTGATCCAGATCATCTTTCTTATAGTTTGATAGAATCGGCCCATAAGCAAAATTATCTATTGATAAAGCATTCTGTCCCCCCGCAAGTTGTTCTTTCGTGATTTGCTGATTGACAAGCCTATAGCAAAGACCCAATAAGGCAATAATTGTTTGCCGACCATTTTGGAGAATCTCCATTTCTTCGGATCTCAGATAGTGGTCTTTGTCATTAGGGTCTTTGAAGGCAGCATCTAAAGCATCGTATTTCGCCTTCAGGTCGATCAAATCGATAATGAAGGTTTTCTTGTTAGAATCTTTTTGATAGTTAACTCTAAAGAGCTTCCCATAGTACTCGGCATTATCAAAAATGGTTTTCTTCCCTGATCTTGATGTACCGGGTTGTTGATGGACGAATGACAGCAAGAGTTGCCCCAATTCATCATTCTTTAAGCTGTATTTGAATTTGGCTTTTGTTTTCTTGTCTGCGGTTCCTCTTTTGATTTCAAGAAAAATGTTCTCATCTTTCAACCAATGGGCTAGAGCAACCATCTCCTTTGAATTCGCACGCAAGTCTCTTGGGAGAATTGGCTTTTGTGAATTAGAAGCTTGAGCAATTTTGTTGAACAGTTCTGGGGCTGTTTTGTTATCCTTAACAGCTACGATTTTGCAAGGAATGACAAAGTCCTCTGTAGCCTTACCTTTATACTCTCCAATTAATTGAGTTGTTTGTCCTCCATTAACAATTGAGAAATTTGAGAGTGTAATCTTATATCCGTCAATAGAATAATCCTCACAAGCAATAATGATCCCATTGTTTAAGAACCAAAAGTTGATCCTATCTTTATCCAGTGTTTTTTTGATAGCATCGTCTACCAACTTGTTCTTGATAAACCTCCTGATATTAAGATCAAACAGCCCAGAGTTCTGATATAGATTATAAAGTTTTACGATAGAAGAAGATTTAACATTACACATAATACCTTCAAGAGAATTAGACTCATATGACAGGTAATTCTTCGGCTTGTCAATCAATATGCTTCCCTCAGAGACAATATCGATGTTCTGCTGTGAAGCTTCTATGGCATTCTCTATTTCGGCTTTGTCAAATACTTTTGCTGAGTCTATAGGGAAATCATCTGGCATAGTTTGCTCCATTCTTATTGCCACTGCTTCCACATCAAAGCTCTCGGCTTTAGTATATAAATGATACTCGACAGTGCCGGAGTTGTCGTCAGGCATCTGATCCATAGCGTTGGTTAGTTCTTTCTTCAATGCTTCATTATAGATGCCAGTGTTTTGTTTTTTAAAATTCTGATATGTGGAAAACATCTTATTGAATTCAGCAATAACTGCATTCGCATCTAATGAAGCAGTATACTTAGACTGACCTAGGATAAGTTTAGATTCGTCATCATTATAAAAGATGAAATCGATCCCACCATCATTTGGACCATCAGTAACGATGCAGTCGGCATAATTCTGTTTGAACACAATGTTTAAGAGCATATAACTAAAGGCTCTATCATCCATTATTGATTCTCCTTTTAAACTCTTAATGGCGTCTTTCACCAACTTGATTTGGGATTCAATCATTTCACTCATGGCATCTAAATATTAAAAATCTACATTTATAAATAATTCAAGTACAACTCAAAACAACGGCGTTGGTTTCGATTCATCTCGTCCCGAGAAGGCCCTTTAGCTCCTCAAGGGATAAAACCTTATCTTTATACCGATGAACCATTCTATGGCAGTTGGGACATAGGCAAATGAGATCGGTTTTGGGATCAACCTCGACTACCTCGTCTTTGCTATATAGAGGTTTAATATGATGAACCTCTATAAACCCCTTCCCGATCTCGCCATAAACCTTTTCGAAGTCAAAGCCACAAGCCATACACTTACAACCATGATATTTGATGGCGAGCCTTCTGTTATTTGCGTTTCTTTCATATCGGGTTGAGTAATACATCTTCTTTCTCCCTTCAACGCCATTCTTCACATCGAGAACCTCTACTTCTGTTTCGATATTGTCATTTTGATCATTAAACACCGTGGATCTAGGAGTGTCGATGATTGTCACATCGTATGAGTCTTCTCCGACCTTCGTGAAAATAATCTCAGGATAATTGTCGGCTTGGTGAGGGTGCTGGTTATACTTTTCCGCCAGAGCAGAATGCCAAAACATCCGGATTCTTCCGTGTTCATCAGTCCTAAACAAGCCATTGTACTCTTTGCCTTCATAGTAAAGTTTAATATCCCTTTTTTCGGGGTAACGGAGGTTCTCCACATTCCAGAAGGCATAGGTGTTTTGGGGGATTCCAGTTCCTCGATGTTCAAAGAAGGACTTATCTCCATACTTGATGGCCTCGGTTTCATTCAATATTTCAAAAGAATAATAACGACCGGTTTCCATATTCTCTTCTTTTTCATGTATGCAACAAACCCCGGGATCTCCGTTTTTTGATAGGGGAAGAATAGATAATAAGGCACTAAAAACGAGAGACCAATGAGTTGTTCTAATAGCTAAAGAGCTCACTCTTCGAAATATTGAGTGCTTTGGCGATTTTTGCTATTGTATTAAGGGTGGGGCTTTTCTCTCCGCGCTCAATCGTACCAATGTAGGTGCGATCCACTTCGCATTTATATGCAAACTGTTCTTGTGAGTAGCCTGCAGATTTTCGTAATTCTGCGACGCGTTTCCCAAAAGCAATATTCTCACTTGTTTTCATATTGCAACATTAGCAAAATGCTACCTTTAGCACAACGGTCTAAAGGTAGCATTTGGCCGGCCTGGTGATCGTCTTCCCACTATTCTCAATAGGACATTGTTTTCAGTTTAGACTTTAAGAGAAATCATACTCTTTCGGTCTTTGTCATAAGCGGAAAAAACTGTTTTCCTTCCCATTGGTACACTCATTTTTTACTTTTCTTAGGAAAATAAGAAGCAGGCTGAAGCTACGGAAGAACCGCTCCAACCTGCTTTCGATTTAGGACTGTTCGCTTAGGATATGTGGGTCACTTCCGTGGACCCGCATGAGATCATTGTTAAAAGGCTACGGCCAGGTCACTTTGCTGAAGAATAGGCATTCACCAATTAAAACATAGATGAGATTAATTAACGAATCATTTAGCAGAGTTCATCGAAAACCTCTCCACCATCCCATTCTCGCCCTATAGCCAACGTGAAGAACTTTTGACCTCCATCTTCTTGGAAGAATGAGCCTTCGTTTGAGTGAAGGAAGAATCCGTCCTGAAGGGTTATTTTACTTAAGGCCCACGGTTTCATAGAATTCCCACCTTTTGTAAGAACATAGATTGCATCCTCCTGCTGATTATAACCGGCTTCAAGAACGCTACTGGTCCCATATTGAGTACGACAGAATGCCTTTCCTGGCTGAAGATTGTTCAAATACGCTTGAAGGGTCCGTTCTTCTCCATCTTGGGGACAAGACAGGAATTCGGCAGGTGTTTTCCATTCAAATTGCTTGGCTCCAGGGGTTAGGGAATCTTTCAGACCATACTGTTTTTCATATTCTCGGCGGTTCATTTCTTCAATCTCGGCTCTCTGTATGGCAAACTGCATTCGATTCCACCTCGTTGTTTCAGACATTTCCTCGTTGGAGAAGATCCAATCCCCGAGTCCTTTTCCCGTGGATTCTTGCTTAGAATCCTCCTCTGCCCATCTCTCCATATGCTTTTTACAGGCTGCGGCTTGTTCTTTCGTCACTGTCCTCATCCAGCTGACATCCGAAGAAAGTGCTAACCCTCGAAGGATTGCAGGATTATCAAGGAAGGGTTGTATGCTTCCCCCACATAAGAAGGCAATCTTCTTCCTGGTGACGGGATTATTCAATGCGTTTTCAATTCGGGTAAACCACCGAAGATTATCTGGACGATTATTACATCTGTTGTTGTCAATATGATCAACAACCATATTTGGTTCAGGCTCCGGTCCATGAAAAGCAGTACAAACGACCTGGTGAACTCGAATTGTACCAGCAAGAATCATATACCCGTTTTTCTCATCCTTTGTTCCAAAAGTCCAAACACTATCATACTTACTGGCCCGACATCCTTCTTTCGGGAGTCGAAGGATAGCACCATTATCTCGGACCAGGTACTGACGGTCCTTGTATTCACAGGATTTCTCCTCGTTGAAATCGTTGATATTAGGCTTTTCCATTGTTATAATTACGTATTTTAAGAGGTATTCCCCAGCTGTCCAGAAGATAGACTATGATTTCACCCCACTCTTCCTCCGTTTTATAATCCAGTTTAACGTCAGCGAACCACATATGATTAATTGTATTGTGCCAGATGTCGACCACATGATTCTTATATGCAACACAGGTTTGAATGTCCCAACACGCTAATCTTTCTTTGTCGAAGCGGTCCAATAGTCTCTCCCCGACAGTAAAGAAGATGGCGACATCGGAGAGCCCATAGTCCGGAAGAGGATCTTCAAATTCGTTTTTCATAATAGGCATGACGATGCTGATTTCCATATTCAGATTCTTAAATACTGTAGGCATGACATCGAAGAACTGAGCTACAGCCCGCCGGTTAAGCAGGTCCTTCTTAACTTCTGGGTTTGATGCGTCAGCCAGCTCTGGATTCTCTGCTAGATCCATAAAGAAATTGTGATCCAAAACCTTAGAAATGATTTGAAGCTGGGCGACATCCATCCTATTCCGCTCAAAGATGTTATATACATTTGGGCGGGTACAACAAATCTTTTCAGCAAACTCAGTGATATTCCAGCCTTGCCGTCTCACTTCCTCTTCTATCAATTGTCCAATTGTCGTTGCCATAGCGATAGTGGTTATCTGTTCTGTTGCAAAGGTATTCACAATGAACCCAATGACAATGGATTCGGTGTCAAATTGTTTTTTACAATCGTCATATCATCTTCTTCAGGCGGGTTCGATAGCAATTATTTCTAGAAATAATGTACTTTTGCAGGCTCACTGAATTGATGGCTACCTCACGTATGCTCATATTTGTTTTGAACTGGTCTAACCTAATACCGATACTGGCGTTTGTTGCTCTTATAGTTCTGGCCATCCTTTGGCGGAGGTCGAAGGGTAAACGGGGTGAGAAGCAGGTCGCGACACTGCTCACACTCCTCCCAAAGGATAAGTATAAGGTCATCAACGACCTCTTGATCAAGAAGGGTGGATACAGTACACAGATAGATCATGTAGTCGTATCGATTTATGGGATTTTTGTTATTGAGACCAAGTATTATCGGGGCTGGATCTACGGCGGGGAGAACAGCGAGTTTTGGACCAAGAACGTATTTGGCCACAAATACGAACTGCGGAATCCTCTATGGCAGAACGAAGGGCATATAAGGACCATCACTAAACTGCTTGATGATCCTGGTCTCGTTCCCATATACAATATAGTTGCCTTCTCCGGCCAGGCGACGCTTATGGTAGACAGGTCGCTCCCTGTTATGTACTGGCGGCAGGTTGTCCCCTATATTCGAAGGTATAAAGAGCCGATGATGTCGGAATCCTACGCTGAAGATATTTACAATACACTGCTTGCTGCCAATGTCGAGGATAAGAATGCCCGGAAACAGCATGTCCAAAGTGTGAAACAGAATAGGCAGCGACGGGATAATGCTGTGGCTTCTGGCAAGTGCCCCAGGTGTGGAGGAAAACTAGTTCTCCGGGAAGGACGATATGGGAGATTCTATGGTTGTTCCAACTATCCAAAATGCAATTATACGTTAAACATTAGATGATTCTAACTATGAAAAGAATTTTCCTACTCTGGTTTATCATCGTGATGACGATACCTGTTATGGCTCAATCTCCATCTGAATCGACATCAGTCCCAATGTCTAGGAAAGACACCTTGATGCTTGGTTACCTTATGCGTATTTCTCAGCATACAGCACCGGCATACAAACTTTATCCGACCGAGAATATATGGACATTCCTGGAACTTGAGACCTTCACTGGCAAGATTTGGCAGGTCCAGTATTCTGTTTCTGGCGATCGCTTCAAGGTCCCTGTCAACAGTGTGGATCTAAGTTTCGATTTTACGGGGGATTTACAATATGCTGGACGATTTGAGCTTTATAGTACGAAGAATATGTACAATTTCCTCCTCCTAGATCGTGAGAATGGACAGGTCTGGCAGATACAATGGTCTACTGATCCAGATAATAGAGGCCTTGTGGGCGCGATAAATACTATTGAATGACGAAGTAGCCCACGATGGCCATTCTTTTTCAGAAGGCGTATAGCGTCTTTTTTTGGTAAAGCATCCATTCTCTTTATGATCGAGCCGAAGCAATCTTTCCTGCGCTTTTTGTGCTTTCACTTATGTCAGAATAAAAGAGCTTTATCGGCATTGACAACAGAAAGATGAAAAGCAAAAAGCGGGGCAAATGGACATTGAAGTGCCTGGAATGTGGCGCGGTGCGCTTTAGGGCCTTTTGAAAAGGGGCCTAAAGCGGGTGGGATGGCCTTGAAGGCCTAGGAATCGAGATGGGTCCGCCCTCGCTTTTCAAAATACGAGGACTAATCCGAAAATGTGGCTCCTCTACATTTTGATGCGACACGATGATCCTATTGACAGTGACAGCAGCAAACTTTTACCCCAAACCCCTGAAATAGTTTCACCTTCCCAAGCACTACTACCTAGAACAACCAAACACTCTGAACAGGGAAACAAGAAATCAGATGTCCCGGCCAAGCAGGCCTATGTGAACAAGCCGAACGAGTCCTACAACGCCTTGAAGTAGGGCTCGTTCAGCTTCGATACCATTTTGACCGGTAGATTGGACCTTCGGCTTATTCCCGCTTGACAATGTCATACCCCAAGGAGACCACCAATTTGAGGGTCTCCAGGGCGGTATTACGGTCGTAGGCCTTCTCCTCTTCGGGCAGTTCTTCGTAGGGGACAAGGCAGGGGGTCTGGCGCTTGGCGCTATCCCGGACTGGCCCCAATGTCCATCCCTCCGCGATCCGGTTTGCAGCCCAGACTTCGTGGACGTTTTTGGCAATCGCCTCCGAGAGTTCCAGGAGCTCGGGAGGAAGTTCGACATCAAGAACGGCCGGGGAGGGCGTGTACGGCTTCTTTATAGACTTGCTTTTGCTTTTTCCAGCCATTGCTCAGTTTGTTCAATTGCATCTTTGCGCGAATCAGAGAATCTAGAATAATCTTTGTAGTTATTCAGGGCCTGTTCTAGATAAACAGTGGCCGCTGCCGGATTACCTTGGTTCAAATAGAGCAGACCCATATAGCTTTGGTTTTCAGCAAGTCTGGCGAGAGCCAGCGAGTCCTTCTTATCAGCCCCATCAAGGTATGTAAAGGCTTCCCTTAAAAGCTTCTCTGCCTCATCATATAAACCGATGCTGGCATAAAGCCTTCCCAAATTGTTCAGAGCATTTGGTCTATCTTCTTTCCCGGACAGTTCCAGCGCCTTTTCCAAAGGTTTCCGGGCATACTGATACTCCTCAAAATACATCAAGAACCAACCTAATTGTGTATAATACATCAACAGGTCGTCTCTATTCTTCTCATCAATGGAGAGGCAATTATCTATGATGAATTGTTTGAGGATGTTTACGGCCAGATCAAGATGTGACGATTGCAACATCTTGGCGACATCGTAAAACATAGACATCATGTGAGAAGATCCCAAGTCATCCCGGCTATTCTCCAAAGCAGTATTCAAACACGACAACGCTTCTTTTTCCATGCCAATCAGATAGAGGCACTGAGTCTTCCTGGCTGCGAGCCAAAACCGTGTCTCTGTAGGACGAGGAACTGAATTTGGCAGCTGTAGCAGTTGTTCGCATTCTTTAAAAAATGACAATGCTTCTGAATAACGTTTATGGTCAAACAACCAATCAGCATAGGACTCATACAGATTGCCTATCCGGGCACTGGAAGTCTTGGCTGTAAACAGATCGACTTTGAACTTGGCGATTGCCAACAAGAAGCAGTTATCAACCTCATCGTCGCGTTTTATACTATCTAAATACGAGGCCACTTCATTCACGACATCCTCTGTCCGCAGTGAGAATGCATAATCCAGGAAGCTCTTTTTCATTACCAGTTCAAAACACTGGTTATATGTGGATATCGCGTTGACCTGTATATCCATCCTCTTGTACAGACGAGCCAACTCCATTAGAGCTTCAAGATATTCATTGTCCAGAGAAATGGCTTCTTTCAGATAGCGTTCAGCATTCGCCAAATCTCCATTCTTGATACTGGACTTGGCAAATTCATACAACATCTTTCCGAACCCGCGATCCCCTTTTTCATTGTTCCGAAACAAAGATAATACTTCATCATAAAGGTTGACGGCTTCTATCCCCTTTCCCTGCTGTCTTAAGAGGTCTCCCCACAATTCACAGAGTTTTAGTGCTTTTGGGCTTATAGAATAAAGACTAAGTGGACGTGAACCCGAAAGAAGATCTTTGATTTCCAAACAATGCTCCTCCGCAAGGCTATATTCTTTCTTCTCAATTCTAATTTCCACCAAACTTAGCAAGCAATCAATGAGAGGATCTTTACGG
>JAEEGF011993566.1_pt1 | contig 17846 bp, 15 predicted proteins | sample 9134171 | NCBI WGS metagenome assembly JAEEGF01 (sample SAMN16246542, study PRJNA631951) | gut metagenome | biome: gut microbiome; feature: rumen; material: AP-attached | host: Bos | place: Iran: Karaj | collected 2018-10 | reverse complement strand
ATCACAAAAAGAATACTGCCGCCGTCGGGTTATTCGGCGTTTGTGCAGGTATCGAGAGGCGGGAACGACTACCGCTTCCTGATGCTATTCCTCGTTATGACCATCAGCGTTGGAATTTACAGCTCCGCGTCGGCAAGAATCATCAACAGCAACGTCGAAAACACGGTCGAATTCACGTACGGCGCAGACGCGATAATCCACCCGGACTTCTCGGAGTATTCGCCGTACATCTACAGAGACGACGGCACGCGGGTGGTCGTTCCCGAATCCTACAGGCCGTTCCCGATTGAGAAATACGCCGAGAACGAATACGTCAAATCCGTGTCGAGGGTGCTTCACTGCGACGACGTTTACGCGTTTGACGAGGACGGAAGGCCGCACTACGACTTCTCGCTGATGGCAATCGACCCGTACGAGTACGGAAGCATCGGCTGGTGCGGAAAGTCGCTCAACGGAATCAGCTTCAACGAGATGCTTAACGCGCTGGAGCTTTCGCCGATGTCGGTCATCATTTCTTCGGCGGCCGCGCAGGAGGTCGGAGTCAAGGTCGGCGACACGATAACGCTTGAAATCAACTCGAGCAACCAGTACCCCGACGAATACTGGCGTCCGATGGCGTGCTTCGTGGCCGCGATCATCGACTACTGGCCGACGATGGGCGACGGTTCCAGCCAGGAAGTCGAGTACAAGAACGACAGGGGCGAAGTCGTCGGCTCCTACTACACGGGCAAGAGATACGTTATCATGAATTTCGAGTATCTCTACTCGGTGCGCAACACGACGGAATACGACCTCTACCTCGGGCTGAAAGACAGCGCCCACAAAGGGTACGAGAAATTCGTCGACCAGGCGCTGGAGTCGGGTCTTGTGGAGGACGAGTCCGAGATACTGCTCTACCGCCCCGACATTATGGAGAACGCTAAGAGCGACTCGATGCTGCGCGGCCTCAACGGCTCCTACTCAATCGGCTTCGTATCGACCCTTACTGTTGCGTTTGTCGGCTTCCTGATCTACTGGATCATGAACGTCCGCAACAGGAAGCTGCAGTTCGGTATTTTGAGGGCGATGGGTCTCACGAAGGGCAAGCTGACGCTCATGCTGATCATCGAGCACATCCTGACGACCGGCGTTTCGGTCCTGATGGGAATACTGATTGGCGCGCTCACCGTGAAGATTTACACGCCGCTGCTGAAGATCGCGTACTCCGGAAGCGCGCTGCCGCTCGAGATCGTCTTCAACAGAAGCGACAACCTGAAGATTTACGCGGTCGTTATCGCCATGCTCGTGACGGGCATCGTGGTTCTGTCGATGTTCATTAACAAGCTGAAGATCAACGAAGCGGTCAAGATCGGAGAGGAGTGATGGCTGTGGCGGAAAAATTTAACGAAAATGAAGTGAACGAGGCGCTGCAGAACGCGGAAAACGCACTTGAAGCGGAAGTAGCCGAAGCGGCAGAGGTTGCAGAGGCTGCGGAGGTTGCCGAGAGTTCTGAAAACGAAGCGACCCCGGAAGCCACGGAAGAGAAAAAGCTTCCCGAAGGCATCGGAGAAACTCTTGTCACCGTCGACCACGTCACGAGGGAATTCAGACGCAAAGAGCAGCTGATCGTCGCGGTGAACGACGTCTCCATGGAGATCAAGCGGGGCAGCTTCGTGATTCTCTGCGGTAAATCCGGCTCCGGAAAGACGACGCTTCTCAACCTGATTGCGGCGATTGACATGCCCACCAGCGGCTCCGTTTCGTTCGAGGGCAAAGACTACGGCAGCCTGAACGAAAACGGACGCGACAATTTGCGGCGGGTCAACATGGGAATCGTCTTCCAGAACACCGCGCTGATGTCCAACATGAGCGCGATTGAAAACGTCGAGTTTGCGCTGTCGATTGCCGGTATCCGCTCGGAAAAACGGAGAAAGAGCTCGATTACATGGCTCGAAAAGATGGGAATCAGAGACCGCCGCAACCACATGCCCGCGGAGATGTCGGGCGGCGAACAGGCCAGAACCGCTATCGGCAGGGCGCTGGCGCATTCCCCGAAACTGCTTCTCGCCGACGAGCCGACCGCCGAACTCGACACAAGAACGTCGTTCGAGGTGGTCAAAATGTTCAGAAGCCTCGTGGACGAGGAAGGTCTTACGATTATAATGACGACGCACGACGTGAACATAATGGGCGTCGCCGATATCATTTACACACTTGAGGACGGGAGGGTTGTCGATGTGCGCGAAAATAAAAAGTCTGGCTGAACTTACGTACGGCAAGGATGACTACCAGCAGGGATTCACGCCGCCCGAAAACGCGATCGTCTACTGCGAGAACCTGATCAAGCTCTATAAAATAGGCGAAATCGAGGTAATGGCGCTACAGGGCCTCGACCTTATGATCGAAAAGGGCGAGTTCATTGCGATAATCGGTAACTCCGGCTCCGGAAAATCGACGCTGCTCAACGCAATCGGCGGCCTCGACAGGCCCACCGCCGGCAGAATCTACGTCAACGGCATCAACCTGCTCAAGCTTGACACAAAGCAGATGAGCCGCTACATGCGCGAGACGGTCGGCTTCGTGTGGCAGAACACCGCCAGGAACATGGTTCCGTACCTCTCGGCCATCGACAACATTAAACTTGTCATGCAGCTGGCAGGGAAGGTCGACGAGGAACGCGCGCTGATGCTTCTCGACGAGGTCGGCCTCGCGGACAGGAAGAACAGCAAGATGTTCGAGCTGTCGGGCGGCGAACAGCAGCGTGTCGCAATCGCCATTGCGCTCGCGAACAAACCGCCGATACTGCTCGCGGACGAACCCACCGGCGCCGTCGACACCAAAACGACCGCCCAGATCATGGACCTGTTCACGCGTCTCAACAAGGAACTCGGCGTCACGGTGATCGTCGTCACCCACGACAGGCAGCTGTCCCACATGGTGCCTCGCGTCGTCACGATAAGCGACGGCCGAATCGGAACCGAGTTTATCCGCACGAAGGAGATGGCCCACAGCAGCGAGGAGATGCTCAACGCAACCGCAGGTCACGACTCCGGGTCGCACACCGAGTACGCGTTCATCGACGGCCGCCACAGGGTGTTCATCCCAGAGGCGTACCTCGAAAGGGCGGGCATTTCCGCCAAGAGCAAGGTCGCTATCTCGATGCAGGGCGAGAAGATCATTCTCGAAAAGCTGAAAGTCGAGGAGCCTGCCGACTCCGAATAAACCAATAATTAATTCCCTTTAGAGGGGAGGCCGGCGCCGGGCGGATCGCGAGCTGTTTCCGCCCGGCGCTCATTATTTCTCTATTTTTGGATGAAAAAAGAGTGTTTTCCCGGCGTTTTCCTTTATTTTCTTTTAAAATAAATGTTGACAAGGCGGTTGAAGAAGTGCTATACTTTACTCCGTTCCGCTCTGGCGAGGCTCCTAAATCGGAATTCCGGTAATTCCGTGCCTTATGCAAGCGCCGCTCTCCATTGGCGGTGCGTGAAGGCGTGACCTGAAGACTGATATTTCAGATAACTATTACGGGAGGTGTATTCAATGGAAAAATATGCTGTTATTCTTACGGGCGGCAAGCAGTACAGAGTTCAGGCAGGCGACGAGATTTTCATAGAGAAGCTCGAGGGCGAAGCTGACGATGTCGTTACTTTTGATCAGGTGCTTGCGGTTGCTGACGACGAGGCGAAGGCGTTCGGTGCTCCTTATATTGAGGGCGCGACGGTCACCGGCAAGATCGTGAAGCAGGGCAAAGGCAAAAAGATCAGAATCATTAAGCATAAAGCGAAGAAGGGCTACCGCAAAAGGCAGGGCCACAGACAGCCTTACACAAAGGTTGTTATCGAAGCTATTAACGCTTGATTGTGACTTATGGTTGAGGTCAAATTTCAAAGGGCTCCTGATGGACTGGTGGAGCGCTTCGAAGCCAGGGGTCATGCGGGATATGCGAGAGCGGGACGCGATATAGTCTGCTCGGCCGTTACGGCGGTTCTGTTCACTGCGGTGGGCTACGCCGAGTCGGTCTACAATCCCGAAGGCTTACCGGAAAAGGTCCGCTACAAAGATGCCGACGGCTTTCTCGTCTGGGAATGCCCCGAGCTGAGCGACGCGGACAGACAGAAATTGATTCCTGTTTTCGACGCAATGATTTTGGGACTTCGACAGATACGTGAAAATGCCGGAAAACGGTATTTGGTTGTTAACGAATTGGAGGTGCGGTTAAATGATTAAGTTTAATTTGCAATTGTTCGCTCATAAGAAAGGTCTCGGAAGCACAAAGAACGGCAGAGATTCCGAATCGAAGCGTCTCGGTGCGAAGAGAGCAGACGGTCAGTTTGTTCTCGCCGGCAACATACTCGTGAGACAGAGAGGCACTAAAATTCATCCCGGCGCAAATGTCGGTTGCGGAAGCGACTACACCCTTTACGCGCTTAAGGACGGCAAGGTCTCTTTCACTCGTTTGGGCAAGGACAAAAAGCAGGTTTCCGTTATTACCGACTAACCGGTCGTCTTGCGGGAACGGTAAGTATTATACTGAAATGCCCGGCGCCGTGAACTACGCGCCGTGAGGCATAGATGAGGCGGCGAAAATCGGGTCTGGTTTGGTAAAACACACCAAAGAGAACGGTTTCCGCCGCTTTTTGAGATTTGTTGACTTATTTGAGATTTTCAAAGGCGTTTTTGAGAGTTTTAGAGGCGTTTTTGGCGAATTTTGAAACGCAAAACCGGGGTAGAGCAAATGAAGATTATATCCGAAAACTGGAAGGATTTTGAGTTGATAGACTGCGGCGACGGCATGAAGCTGGAACGCTGGGGCGACGTCGTGCTGGCGCGCCCTGACCCGCAGGCGGTCTGGAAGAAACAGTGCCCCGGGGAATGGAAGCGGGCCGCCGCTATCTACCACCGCTCAAGCAGCGGCGGCGGTTCCTGGGAATACCTGAGAAACCTGCCGCAGAAGTGGACAGTTTCAAGGGGAAACCTGCGCTTTTACGTTGAGCCGACCGGGTTCAAGCACACGGGGCTGTTCCCGGAGCAGGCCGCGAACTGGGACTACACTGCGAAGCTGATCACAGAACGTGTCCGGGGCGGCGGGACCGTCAGGGTGCTCAACCTTTTCGGCTATACCGGGGCGGCAACGGTCGCGTGCGCGGCTGCGGGCGCCAAGGTGTGCCACGTAGACGCCTCGAAGGGCATGGTCACGCGCGCAAGGGAGAACGTCGAACTGAGCGGGCTTACGAATGCCGAGGTGCGCTACCTTGTCGACGACGCGTTCAAGTTCGTTGCCCGGGAGAGAAGGCGCGGCAACACGTATGAGGGAATCATTATGGATCCGCCTTCGTACGGGCGCGGGCCTAACGGGGAAGTCTGGAAGCTCGAGGACAACATTTACGGGTTCATCGAGGAGTGCGCCGGGTTGCTCTCAGATAGAGCGCTGTTCTTCATTTTGAATTCGTACACGACGGGATTTTCGCCGGTTGTGACCGAAAACATGCTCAATGTTCTGATAAAAGCGACCCGCGGCGGAACGGTGACTGCGGGCGACCTGTGCCTTCAGTGCTCGAAAAGCGAGCTGCTGCTGCCGTGCGGCTCGACCGCGAGGTGGCAGGCGGAGAACTGAACTGCATGACCGATAGCGCAAAAGGCGGCTGAAATGGAAAGAGAAATCTACTCCGGAATCACATATTCGAACGGCCCCGTGAACGTAATTTACGAGGATAACCACGTTCTTGCCGTCGTGAAGCCCGCGGGAATACTCTCCCAGAGCGACGCAGGCGGGGACGAGGATCTTCTGACGTTGCTGAAAAACGACGTCGCGGTCAGAAAGAACAAGCCCGGGGCGGCATATATCGGCCTCGTTCACCGGCTTGACCGCAACACGGGCGGCACGATGATCTTCGCGAAAACGTCTAAGGGCGCAATGCGGCTGTCCACGGAAATGCGCGAAAAAAGGTTCAAAAAGTGCTACTTCGCGCTGGCGGAAGGGCTTTTCGACGCGCCGGAGGGCGTTTACCTGAGAGATTTTCTCAAGAAAGACGAGAAGAACAACCTTGTTGAAAGGGCCGCTGACGGGAAGGAGTGCGTTCTTTTTGCGCAGTCGCTGGCGTTCAGGGACGGGTTCACGCTTGTCGCGGCGGTGCCTGTCACGGGGAGAACTCATCAAATAAGGGCGCAGCTTGCGCTTCGCGGGAATCCGCTCGCAGGTGACAAAAAGTACGGCGGGCGCGAGATTAAAACGGACGGCGGCGAGCCGTTCCTGGGGCTCTGGTCCTCGGTGGCGGCGGTGAAGCATCCGGTGAAGAATGTCGAGACCGTTTTCGAGAGCGTGCCGTACGCAAGAGGCGCGTGGAGCGTGTTCACGGAGCGGGAGTACAGGACGTTTTTGCCGGAGATGCTCGAGATCTGCGAGCGGGTCAAGGGTTGAGCGTTAGAAAGAGGTTTGTTTTGAAAGAGTACGATCTGATTGCGACGACAACGTTCGGTCTGGAGGCGGTTCTCAACAGGGAACTCGACCGGCTCGGCTGTACGGAGCACACTACCGCAAATGGAAGAACATATTTCAGAGGCGATATAAGAACGGTCGCGAGGGCGAATCTGTGGCTCAGAACTGCTGACAGAATTCTGCTAAATTTAGGCAAATTCAAGGCGCTGACATTTGAGGAGCTCTTTCAGGGCGTCAAGGCGGTTCCGTGGGAGGAGCTTCTCGAGAGCGACTCGGCGTTCATTGTGAACGCAAGGTCGGTCAAGTCAAAGCTTTACAGCCTCCGGGACATCCAGTCGATCTCCAAAAAGGCTATCGTGGAGAGGCTCAGGAGCGCTTACGGCGTCGAAACGCTGCCGGAAACGGGCGCCCGCCACATGGTGGAGATCGCGTTCCTCGACGATGAAGCGACGGTGACGGTCGACACGTCGGGCCACGGACTCAACAGGCGCGGCTACAGGCAGGAGGTCGGAAAATCGCCGATCAAGGAGACGCTTGCCGCGGGTCTTATTATGGTCAGCCGCTGGCGTCCGGACCTTCCTTTTATGGATCCTTTCTGCGGCACCGGGACGTTCGGCATTGAGGCGGCGATGATCGGAATGAACATGGCTCCGGGGCTTAACGCGACGTTCGACGCGGAGAACTGGAAGATTTCCGACCCGGCGACCTGGGACAGCGAACGGCGGGAGGCAATTCGCGCAATCAACAGGAACGCGAGTCTCAGAATCTACTGCTCCGATATCGACTATTTCCAGCTGAAACTGGCCGAAAAACACGCGGAAGCGGCTGGTGTGAGCGGTTTCATTCACTTTCAAAAGCTTGACTACGCCGAGACCGGGTCGCGGTTCGACTACGGATGCATCGTGACGAATCCGCCGTACGGCGAGCGGCTGCTCGAGAAGAAGGCGGCCGAGGAAATCTACCGGGGCATGGGGAAGCATTTTGCCTCTTTCGACACCTGGTCCGTCTACGTGATCACTTCCTGCGAGGACTTTGAGCGCCTTTACGGGAAGCGTGCCGACAAGAAGCGCAAGATCTATAACGGCGGTCTGAAATGCGATTTTTACCAGTATTTCGGCCCCAAACCGCCCGCACCGCGCGACACGAAACCTGCCGGCTCACAGATAGATTCCTGAAAAAAGGTTTAAAGAGTGGAAAAACGCTGAGATATTTGCTAAAATAAACCAGACTCTGAAAACCTTAACTGAAGACGCGGGCGGACAACGTCCGGGAAGGTCCGAATGAGCGGACAGAAAGGAAAAGCCATGAGTTTTGAAGATTTCACGCTTGAAGATGAAGTGAACAAACTGTTCGAGAGAATGACCGACCGCAAAGGCGACGAAAAAAAGAACGCGGACGTGAAAAAGGAAGACGCTCCCGAAGAGGCCGCGGAGAACACGGCTGAAGCCGGAGTGACAGGAACGGACGGCGATGAAAAGAAAATGTCCTACGAACAGGCTTTTGCCGAGCTTGAGCAGCTTGTCAGCAAAATGGAGAGCGGCAAACTGACGCTCGACGAGTCGATCAAAGCGTATGAAGAGGGCACGAAGCTTGTTAAATACTGCGAGAGCGAGCTTGCGCGCTACGAGGCGGTTATCAAGAAAATGACCGGGCAGTGACGCCGCCGGTTTTTTGCCATGGAAATGAACGGGAAGGCCGGCGAGGCCTTAAAAAGGAAATTTAAAGAATACGCGGAAGCGGTCGAGAAGGCGATTCTCTCTTATATCGAGGGAACAGGCACAGGAACCGTGCTCGGGAAGGCGATGGAATACTGCCTCACCGCGCCCGGGAAACGCATCAGACCTTCACTGACGCTCGCGTTCTGCGATATTTTCGGCGTGGATTTGGAAATCGCGATGCCTTACGCGGTAGCGCTGGAGATGATCCACACGTATTCTCTCGTTCACGACGACATGCCCTGTATGGACGATGACGACTTGCGGCGCGGGCGCCCGACCTGCCACAAGGTTTTCGGCGAGGCGAACGCGCTGCTCTGCGGTGACGCGCTGCTCAACCGGGCGTTCGAGATAGTACTTGAGGCGGCTGTGCGGGACGGAAAGTGCGGTGCGGCGGCCGGAAGAGAGATTGCGCGTCTTGCGGGAAGCGAGGGAATGCTCGGAGGGCAGGCGCTCGACATCGCGAACGAGAACACCGAAGCGCCGGCGGACGTCCTTCTTGAGACATATAGACTGAAAACAAGCGCGCTCCTGGATTGCGCGGCCGCAATCGCGGTCGAACTCGCGCGAGAAAACGGCCGGTATTTCAATTCTTCCAAGGAAGAATTCGAAAAAGCGGCTTCCGCGGCGGTCTCGTTCACCGGGAACCTCGGACTTGCGTTCCAGATCAAAGACGACCTTCTTGACATAACAGGCGACCCGGGCACGCTCGGGAAACCGGTCGGAAGCGACGAAAAAGATTCAAAAAGAACATACGTTGCCGCGGTCGGCGTCGAAAAAGCGACACGCGACGTGGCATTTTATACGGAAAAAGCCGTTGAGGCGGCGGCAGTCTTCGGAGAACGGGGACAGATCCTCCGCTGGCTCGCGGCAGAGCTTTTAGACAGAAAACGCTGACAATTCGAAAGGCACAGTTCCATGTTGTTTGAAAAAATGCCCGTGCTGCCGGACGACCTGGCCGCAATGGACGAAAAACAATTGAATACCCTTTGCGAAGACATCCGGAAGAGGCTGGTTGAGACGGTCTCTGTCAACGGCGGACACCTGGCGTCAAACCTCGGGGTCGTCGAACTGACAGTGGCGCTTTATTCCATTTACAATCCGCATCGCGACAGAATCATCTGGGACGTTGGCCATCAGAGCTACGTTCACAAAATCCTAACCGGACGCGACGCCGGCATGGACAGGCTCCGCAGACCGGACGGCGCCGCGGGATTCCCGAAGCTCAGCGAAAGCGATGCGGACGCGTTCAACACCGGACACAGTTCAACCTCGATTTCTGCGGCGCTCGGATACGCGCGCGCGTTTAAATACACCGGCGAAAACAGGGCGGTCATCGCGGTCATCGGCGACGGCGCTCTCACGGGCGGAATGGCCTACGAGGCGCTTAACGACATTGCCCAGTCGCAGTGCCGCGTTATTGTGGTCCTCAACGACAACGGAATGTCCATCGACCGTAACGTCGGCGGCCTTTCCAAGTATCTCGCGAAAATCCGCAGGCGCCATTCATATATGCGCGCGAAGAGGAACGTCCGCGGATTCCTGCTGAAAATCCCGAAGATCGGCAGGCCGCTTACCCGCGTGATCAGCAGAGCCAAAAACCGCGTCAAGCACTGGGTTGTCGAGGGCAAATTCTTTGAGAACCTCGGGCTGTACTACCTTGGGCCGGTGGACGGTCACGACATCTACGCCCTTAAAATGATTTTCGAGAGGGCAAACGAGATCGACGGACCGGTGCTGGTTCACGTTCAGACGCAGAAGGGCAAGGGCTATGAGCCGGCCGAGAAAGAGCCTGAAATATTCCACGGCGTCGGCGCTTTTGTGGCTGAAACCGGCGAGATAAAGAACAAAAACTGCGAATCTCTTTCGAAGGTCTTCTCCGAGGAACTTTGCAAGCTCGCAGAAACAGACGACAAAATCGTCGCGGTGACCGCAGCGATGTCGATCGGAACGGGGCTTGACGGCTTTGCGCAGCAGTTCCCGGACAGAACGGTCGACGTCGGAATAGCGGAGCAGCATGCGATAACAATGGCGGCGGGAATGTCTCTCGCGGGAATGAAGCCCGTTGCGGCTATTTATTCGACTTTCCTGCAGAGGGCGTACGACCAGCTGCTTCACGACGTGGCGTTGCAGAAGCTTCCGCTTGTGGTGGGAATCGACCGCGCGGGAGTGTGCGGATACGACGGTGAAACGCACCACGGTATTTACGATTTTGCGTATCTCAGCGGAATTCCGTTCACGACCGTCGCTGCGCCGTCGTCCGCAAAACAGCTCAGGGAGACGGTCAGGCTTGCGATTCACGTTTACGACGGCGACACGGAAGTAGAAAACAATCCTTTGCCGGAAGACGCCGGAAAACTGTTCGCGATAAGGTACCCCGCCAAGGAGAGGGCGACTTTCTTAGAGGATGAAGACTACATCGACGTACCGGTCGCGTACGGCCGCGGCGCGGTCTGCTTTGACAAACCCGGCGAGAACGGATTGTACGACGTGGCGCTGCTCTCGATCGGAGAGGTGCTCGAAGAGGTGTTTGCCGCTGCTAAAATTCTCGCTGCCCGCGGGCTTTCGGTAACGGTTTTCGACGCGAGGTTCTTTAAACCTCTTGACGTTGCGGCTGTCTTCGGGATTGCGGACAGATCCAAGCTGGTCGTTACAGCCGAGGATGCGATTGCGGACGACGGCTTCGGGGAGCACGTAAGACTGGCGCTGGCTGACAGCGGACGCAAAAACGCGATCATTTCGCTGGCTCACAAGAACACGCTCATTCCCAACGACAGTATCGCCAACCAGATGAAGGCGGACGGGCTGGACCGCGAGGGAATCGTTTCGAGTTGCCTCAACGCGCTTGAGAAGCTCAGCATTGTTGAATAATCAGGAAAATGAGACTTGACGCCTACCTTGCCGAATCGAAAATATACGCAAGCAGAACACGCGCCGAACGCGCAGTTAAAGAGGGCTGCGTCAGGGTCAACGGGAAAGTCGTGACAAAGTGTTCGTTCGAGGTCTCGCCGGAGGATAACGTGGAGTGCCTTCCGGATCCGCTTCGCTACGTGTCGAGAGGAGCGCTGAAGCTCGAGTACGCACTTAAAGTGTTCGGGATCGACGTAACGGGGCTTTGCGCAATCGACGTTGGCTCGTCAACAGGCGGATTCACGCAGGTGCTTCTTGAAAACGGAGCGGCGTCGGTGACCGCGGTTGACGTGGGGACGGGCCAGCTTGATAAAAAACTGGCGGAGGATCCGAGGGTCGTGCCGATGGAGCAGACAGACGTTCGCGCGTTGAGACCGGAGGAAACGGGACTGTTCGATATTCTGACGTGCGACTGTTCGTTTATTTCGCTGAAAGCTCTTTTCGGTGCGTGCTACGAACTGATAAAGGAAGGCGGAACCGGAGTGTTCCTGATAAAGCCACAGTTCGAGGCGGGGCGCGGAGCGGTCAAAAAGAACGGTATCGTCAAGGACGAAAAGATAAGACTCGCGTGTGTTGAGAGCGTTGTGGAGGCCGCAAAGGCGGCGGGGTTTGAGCCGTCAGGGCAGGTCGTGGAGTCTCCGGTAAGGGGCGGCGACGGGAATTTAGAGTACATTTTAGCGGTGAAAAAATAGACTTTTCCGCTTCTGAAACCGGCCTTTTGAGACCGGTTTTTTCACGCCCGAAATCCCGCATAATTGTTCCACGTGGAACAATTGAGTTTTCGTCTATTTATAGGCAAAATTTAATGTTCGAATCTGAAACCGGCCCGCAGCACAAAACGGGGGCTTTAAATACCTTAAAAGAAAACAAAAAACGGTTGGCCCTTGAACTTTGATGAAAAACATGGTATATTTGAATTAACGAGGAAACCCGGGGCGTCACGGGACGCCAATGAATATATTTTTGGGAGGTTTTGTTATGACAGTAAAATTCAGCACCAAGGACGCAACCGTTTACGACAAAGACCGCAAAGCGATGGAAAAGAAACTTGCGCAGAGACTTTCCAGGTATTTTGCGAACGACGAAATTGAAGCGTTCGTTAAAGTTTCGGAGGCAAAGCTTGGCTTTAAGGTAGAAATCACACTCCCGTATTATGGTTATCAAATGCGCGCGGAAGCGTCTTCGAACGACGGTCTCTACGCGGCGTTTGACGGAGCGGTCGACTCGCTCGAGCGCAGAATGAACAAGCACAAGGACAAGATCATTTCGCGCAAGACCAAGGCTGCCGTTGACGACCATCAAGACATTCCCGAGCAGGAAGAGGTCAAAGAGGAAGAGTTCAAGATCGTCAGGGTCAAAAAGTATGAGTTCAAACCCATGACGACGCAGGAAGCCATCCTCAATATGGAGGCGCTCGGGCACGATTTCTACGTATTTTTGAACGCAGAGGACGACAAGATCTGCACCGTTTATAGAAGGAAAGACGGCGGATACGGAATGGTAGCGCCGGTATAAACCATACAACGGACTTATAACAGTCCGATGCGGCGCCGCTCCGGAGACGGGGCGGCGCCCTTTTAGATAAGGAATTTTGCGGTACTACTTGAATTTTCGGCTGCGTTTCTGTAAAATACGGGTAAACTGATAAGTATGCCGTCAAAAACGGCAGCAGGCCTTTCGGGCCGGGATAGATTCCGGCCGTATGCAAAAGAGGAGTTCGCAATGAGCAACAAAAACAAGAACAAAAACGATATTCCCGAAAAGATCGACCGCGCGGTTGACGAGAGCGATTCCGTTTTTGATATTATTTTCAATCTCGATGACGGAACGTACACGACGATGTCGCACGAGGAAACGGCAGGCGCGGCGGAGGCTTTTGCCGAAGAAGCGGTGAACGAGGCGACGGACGCGGTTGAAGAGACCCGGGAACAGATCGAAGAAAAAGCCGTAGAGCTTGCGGAAGAAGCGCGCGAGGCTGAAGAGGCGGTTTCGGAAGCGGCTGAGGACGTAAATGACGCGGTTGCGGAAGGCGCTGCGGTTGCGGCCGGAATTGCGGCAGCTGCGGAAATTCCCGACGAGAACGACTTCGCGGCGCTTGAAGGTTTTGAAGACGACATCGAAGGGGAGGATATCCTTTCCGAAGCCGGCGAAGAACTGAAAGAAAGGCTGGACGAAGGCGAAAAACTCGCGGAGGAAGCGGCTGAAGAGGCGGAAAAGTCGGTTGATGCGGCGAAAGACGCGACAGAGGCGGCAGCCGGAACCGTAGCCGAAGCCATTGACGAAGGCGCAAAATCCGCGGAAGAGCAGGCGGAGAAAATCAATAAAGAAGCCGAAGAGGAAATTCGTGAAGCCGGCGCGGAGGCGTTCAAGGTTCGTGACGAAGCCGACGAAAAAATCGCGTCGTTGAACGGGCGAATGAGAGAAATCGCGTCCGAAGCCAACGACAAACCGCAAAAGAGCACGGTCAAGGGACTGGCGCTCGGAGGAATGCTTGTCATCAGCGAAGATGAGCAAAACGTCGGCGAAGATGACGCGGCCGACGAGTTCAGGGAGATGAGCGAGAACGTTACCGAATCCGACGACTCGGTGCGCGCGGAAAAAATCAAGGACCTGGCCGAAAACGGTGACGGAAAGAAGGACAATGTTGCAACCAAGCTTCGCGGCATTTTAGGGCTTTCCGGAACGGAAGGCGGCGGCAAGACGCTGCTGGGAATGAACTACGCGATGTGGTCGATGATCATTCTGCTCGTGTTCGTTTTCGACGCAGTGCTGATGAACTTCGTGCTGCACAAAGTGATCTACCCGATCGTCAGCAACGTTATGACGGCGTCGGGAGCCGCTTCGCTGAAGCTTGACTCGTACGAGACGCTCTACACGGGAATCTCCTACGGAATCGCGTTTTTGATCGGCGGGCTGGTGCTGTTCCTGATTGCGAAAATCGCGCAGATGCTGATGGAGGAAGTCGAAACCTCCAACCCGGGCAACCTGATCAAGATAGTTCTGTTTGGATTGATGATCATCTTCGGAATCGGCGGACTTATCGCGATGTTGGTGACCCATAAAGGACTGTTTTCGCTGGCGGCTTACAGGTGGATCTGCCCGTTTATGGGGTACGCAGGCGGGCTGCTGTTCTTCCTGTTTTCGGAGATAGGGAAGAAAAAGAAATAACCTGATAAAATGAATACAGACGCAGAGCGCCCGGCAATCCGGATCGGATTGCCGGGCGCCGCTTATTTTAAGGCAGATACAATCAGGTTCCGCGTTTTTTCTTAATGCAAACGGCGGTTGCGACGGCTGCGCCGGCGACAGCGAGAGAGCCGGCGCCTATCAAAACTGCTGCCGTGAGCTTTCCGCAGCCGGAAGGGTCTCCGGATGGTTGAGAAGCGTTTTCGCCGGCGTAGAGCTCGATTTCAGAGATGGATTTGTTCGCGTTGTTGCTCCCGACGTTCAGCCAGAGAAGCTTGACGTAGCGGTATTCGCCGGAAAGCGGTTCACTGACGACGCGCTGCCCGCCGGATTCGAAAACGTTCCTGTCGCGGATAGTGGCGTCGGCCAGAACGGTCCAGACGAGGCCGTCCGCAGAGCCTTCAATGCGGTATTCGGGGATAATCGCGTCGGCGTCGACACGGATATTGATGCCGTGAAGCGGCGAAGAGGAGCCGAGGTCCATGGTGATCGTTTGGGAGGCAATCGGCGCGAACGGAACCCAGAGGGTGTTCACGTCGCCGTCAAAAAGATTTGAAACCGTGTCGGTTCCGTTTCCGTCCGCGTCGTAGACGTAACTTCCCGTGCATTTCACCTGCGGAAGCTGCTTCGTGCCTTCGTATTCGGGAAGAGAGCCGCTGAAACCGGACATATACGCCGCCGCGTCGACGACTGCCGCCCAGTTCCCGACGACCTTGGAGAAGGTGACGCGGAGGTGACGGCAGGTGTATTCGTGCGGCAGAAGGCAGGTGAAGGACGAGGTGGAGCCGAAAGCCTGCGCGATTTCGTCGTCGCAGGAATAGACTTCGGTCCAGTTTTTGCCGTCGTTCGAGATTTCGAGGGTGTAGCCGGCGGAGGAGGTGCCGCGGTAGAGGTTCATCGAAAACGTGTTGAAAGTGCGTTCTTCGGGAAGCTTGTAGCATAAAATCTGCGGGAACGAGCCGTCCGAGGCGCACCACCAGGTGTCGAAGTCGCCGTCGACGGACTTCGAGGCGTTGCTCTCCTCCGTGCTGAAGCTTGAAGCGGTGACCGAGGAGCCGGTTAAAATGTTGGAGCCTTTTTCGTTGGAAACGAGGACAGCGCTCTCGGCGGTCCGGGTGAGCGTGAGACGTTCGTCGGTGTAAGCTTTTTCGGTGACGTACCTGCCGAGGTCGGTGCGGCTCGTGACAAGAAGCGCCCAGTCGCCGGGAGTGGGCTTTTCGGGAATCGTGTAGCGGCCGTCTTCAGCGGTAATCATTCCCGGAATTTCGACAAAACAACCGGTCAAAGGGTTGTACCATTTGGCGGAGTACTGTGCCGCCGGGTCGAGTCCGCGCAGCTCGCCGGTGGAAAGGTCGCGGTTGTAAAAATATGCCACGTAGGTGTCGGCGTTGTCGGAGGAGGCGACGGCCTTGGTCTCGGCGGTGAGGTCGGAGAACGCCTCATTGTTAAAGCGTGGCACGAGCCGGCTGAAATCCGCGTATTTAAAGAACGCCGCCAAGTATTTCATTTCAAGAGAGCCGGGCTTGTCGATGCCCATGTACCAGGGCTCGAAGCTGTACGAACCGAACCAGCCCGTGTTCCCGGCCGTAGAGTAGTTGTTAGCCCAGACGCCGGTGACGCCGTACGTGAACCCGTAACTGCCGCACAGGTTCGCCTTCCAGGCTGAAATTCGCGAGGCGATGTAGCCGTTGAACGCGCCGCAGGTTATGTCCTCGTAGTTCGCCTCGGTTTCGACAAAAGGCTTCGCGGAGCCGGCGCGGGTGTTGTTCCAGTAGCCCCCGTAAAGGGATTTTGCGGAAATCAGGCCGCCGTGGCCGCCTTGAAGCGCGTAAAATGAGTGCCAGGATTCACTGTCGAGCCTTTCGACAAATTCGTTTTCGACGGGAAGCGGGTACTGGTGCGCGCTTTGGGGGTGGTTGTAGCCGTCGCCGGTGGAGACAATTCTTGCGGATGAAAGCCAGGCGTCAAAATGTTCCGGCCCCGTGATTTCCTGCGCGGTGATCCAGACGACAGGGTAGGCGGCGTAGCGGGCGGTGAGGTAGCGGGAAAAACGCTCCAGCGCTTCAACCCCCATTGCCTGAACAGTGTTTGCGTGAACGCCGAACCCGAGGGCGACGACCATTCCCCGCTCCGCCAGGTAGTCGAACATTCCGTCAATTTTGCCGGAAAAAGTAGCGGTGTCGGGAAGATCGTACTTGCTGAGCCACAGGCCGGGTTCATCCGTGGTGGAGCGCTGACCGCCGCCGTCAGACTCGCCGCTGTCGAAATAGGTCTGGTAAACGGTGAACCTCTTGGCGACCCGGTCGTCGACTTCGTGCTTGAACTGGTTTCCGCACACGCAGCCGGGATAGTTGCACTTCGTCACGGAGACGTAGTTCGGCGCCTGCCAGTTGGTGTCGCCAAGCCAGTAAAAGGGCGTTCCGTCGTCGTGAACGAAATACCTGCCGTTTTCGGAGATCTTCACGAAGCCGTGTCTGTCGACGTCGGTCGTGCCGGTGTTTTCGACGGCCAAAAGACTTCCCGTGACGCCGTTGAGGGAGGCGTTGGAGGCATCGGAGCACGTAATGAGGTACGTCCAGACGCCCGCTTTGGTGGGCGCAAAACGGACGCGCCACTCGTTCCCGCCGTTCCAGAAGCCGTAGAGGTGAATGGATTCGCCGCTCTCATGGGTGAAAACCGCGTCGACGTCGACGTCTTTGTAGGGGTTTTCGTATTCTTTTTCGCTTGTCAGCACGATATCGGTGCGTTTCCAGATCATAACGGATTCAATAATGTCAAAATTGACTTTTTCGGACGCATGCGCGGCCAGCATGGGAATCATCAGCCCCACGCCAAGCAGTAAAAGAATGTTTTTCAGGTTCTTTTTCATAGAGCGGGGAATCCGGAAAGTTTTATTTGCGTTTTTTTCTGAACACGAACGCCGCCGCGGCAATCAGAAGAGGTGCCGCGCAGGAAAGAACCGCGCCGCCGCAACCCTTGTTTTTGGAGGGCTTTTCGGTACTTTCAGCAGGCTTTTCGGTGGCTTCGGCAGGTTTTTCGGTATTCTCAGCAGGCTTTTCAGTGGCCTTAACAGGATTGTCCGTCTCGGCCGGATTCGCGGGTTCGGCCGTCGGAGTGACCGAACCGGCGAACTGGTCCGCGTCGTAGATGGCGGTGTTTTTCATCTGGACGCCTTTAAAACCGCCGGTGAAACCGTTCGGGAGGAAGTCCATGCAGAGAATAATGTCGGAAAAGAGGTCGGATTTCAGCAGGGCCGAAGAGATGAGGATCGGGTCGGATTCGAAAACCGTCCAGTCCTCGCCGTTGATCTCGACGTTTCCGGGGTTGACGTAGGACATGACGTTAACGCCGCTGTCCTGCTCAAAATATAGGAACCCTTCGCCGATCAGATCGTCGTAGAGCTCGTTCCAGGTGTAGCTGGTATCGTTCCAGTTGTCCATATCCTCCGCTTTGAAAGAGTAACCGTTCGAATGGGGATCGATTCCGCGAAGAATAAATTTGATCGTGTTTTCGGAATCTGCTTCATCGAAAACGCCGCGGACTTCAACATAAAAAACCGCGTTGATGTATTCGCTGCCTTCCGCGAGCTTACGGAGATCGTCCCAAACGCTGAGCTGGGG
>JAEEGF010925811.1_pt1 | contig 17852 bp, 15 predicted proteins | sample 9134171 | NCBI WGS metagenome assembly JAEEGF01 (sample SAMN16246542, study PRJNA631951) | gut metagenome | biome: gut microbiome; feature: rumen; material: AP-attached | host: Bos | place: Iran: Karaj | collected 2018-10 | reverse complement strand
GACGGAGAAGGTGATGGACCAGGTGCAGCGTATGCTCGATAACAACCCTGCCGTGGATGTGGCACTTCGCATCTCAGGTTATAACTTCATTGCCGGACAGGGTTCCAACCAGGGTACGTTCATCGTCAAGTTGAAGGACTTCGACGAGCGTAACCGCTCAGAGTCATCAATGATGGTGCTGGGTATGATATACAAGCAGACAGCTGTGATCAAGGGAGCGCAGATACTGGCGTTCCAGCCACCTATGGTGATGGGCTTCTCTGCTACCAACAGCATGACGTTTGCTATGCAGGACCGTACCGGCGGCTCGCTGGACAAGTTCTTCGACATCACGAAGAAGTTTATCGCTGCACTTAACAAGCGTCCTGAGTTCTCTAACGCCATGACAGCCTTCAACTCTTCATATCCTCAGTATATGATACACGTTGACGTGGCTAAGTGTAAGCAGGCAGGCATCTCGCCTTCTGCCGTGCTGACAACCATGCAGGGCTACTATGGCGGTATGTACTCAAGTAACTTCAATAGCTACGGTAAGCTCTACCGTGTATATGTGCAGGGCGACCCGAAGATGCGTGAGGACAAGGCGTCATTGCAGAATATATTCGTGCGCACGTCTAATGGCATGGCACCGATAAGTGAGTTCGTTAACTTGGAGAGAGTGTATGGACCGCAGGTTATCGAGCGCTTCAACCTCTTTACCTCTATCAATGTCAATGCTTCTCCTGCCAGTGGTTACTCATCAGGTGACTGTATCAAGGCTATGGAGGAAGTGGCAAGTGAGGTACTGCCTGCCGGCTATACATACGAGTTCTCTGGTCTGACACGTAACGAGGCCGAGTCTTCAAACTCTACAGCCATCGTGCTTGTGCTCTGTCTGGTATTCGTTTACCTCATTCTGGCAGCACAGTATGAGTCATATCTGTTGCCGCTGACAGTCATACTGTCTGTGTCGTTCGGTCTGGCAGGTGCATTCCTGTTCACCAACCTCTTCGGCAAGAGTAACGATATCTATATGCAGATTGCGCTCATCATGCTTGTGGGACTGTTGGCAAAGAACGCCATCCTTATCGTACAGTTCGCCCTTGAGCGTCGTCGTCTTGGCATGGCTATCTCTTGGTCAGCCATCCTGGGTGCGGCAGCCCGTCTGCGTCCTATCTTGATGACGTCACTGGCTATGATTATAGGTCTGTTCCCGCTCATCATCACCGGCATACCAGGACTCAACCTGTTCCTGCCGCCATCTGTAGGTGAGAATGGTTACACCACCCTCGGTGCAGCCGCTATCGGCGGTATGCTCATTGGTACGTTCTGCCAGGTAATGATAGTGCCTTGCCTGTTCGTTATCTTCGAATGGTTGCAGGAGCGTATCAAGCCTATAGAGTTCAACGATGGCAATGCAAAGGTTGATACTGAGCTGAAGCAGTATGCCATATCTGCAAAACAGATAAACCAGCAGCCGACAGATTACGTGAAATAAACATTCTGTGAATTAATTGATATATGAATAAGATAATAAGAAATATAGGCATTCTCGCCCTTACGGCGTCTTTGACAGGCTGTGGCCTCTACAAGAAGTATGAGCGTCCCGGGGTGGAGATGGACTACGCCATGCGTAGCGATGCAGCTAGTGCCGTCGGAGTGAACACTACCGACAGCACAGGCTTCGGTGACGTGGCATGGCGTGAGGTGTTTACCGACCCGCAGTTGCAAAGGTTGATAGAACAGGGACTGGAGAATAACGTTGACATATTCTCTGCCGCTGCAAACGTAAAGAAGGTGGAGGCTGCTCTGGAGTGCTCACGCTTGGCTTTCCTGCCGTCCGTGGCTTTCAGTCCGCAGGGTACACTGTCAAAGGTGCTTAGCGGCGACCTCAAGGGTGATTGGTCTAAGTCATACACACTGCCTGTCAGTGCTTCGTGGACCGTTGACTTGTTCGGTACCATCCTTTCGCAGAAGCGCGGTGCCGAGATGCAGCTCGAGATGACAAAGGACTATGAGCATCTTACACGCTCAAAGGTCATCTGTGGCGTAGCAAACTGCTACTACACACTGCTGATGCTTGACCGCCAGATGGAGATACTTAATGACATGGAGACTCTGACCGGCGATACCTATGAGATGATGAAGTTGCAGAAGGACCTGCGTGGCGCAAGAGAGACTGCCGTGGTTAGCGCAGAGGCATCAGTGTTAGGCGTAAAGTCGCAGAAGATAGAGATGCAGCGCCAGATATTGGCAGTGGAAAACTCTTTGTCATTGTTGATAGGCCAGAATGCGCAGAAGATAGCCCGTGGCAAGCTTGAGGATCAGCGCTTGCCGGAGAAGTTCAGCATGGGCTGCGCCATAAATCTGTTGACAAACCGTCCTGACGTGCATGCGGCAGAGATGAACATGGCAAACTGCTTCTATGCGGTGGAGACGGCTCGCAGTCGCTTCTATCCGCAGCTTACCATCTCTGCAACTGGTGCATATACCAACGATTTGGGACAGGTGGTAAACCCAGGACAGTGGCTTGCAAGATTCGTGGCAGGACTGGCACAGCCGATATTCAGTAACGGAAGGCTGAAAGCCGGACTGAAGGTAGCGAAGCTGGAGTATGAGGTGGCAGAGAAGGAGTGGGAGCACTCTGTACTCAATGCTGGCGCAGAGGTAAGCAATGCCCTTGTGGAGTATAACAGTGCGAAGATGAAAGGAGAGGTGGACCGCCAGCAGGTGGAGGCCTTGACAAAGAGCGTTGACTATACCAAGGAACTGTTCCAGATGGGCTCAAGCTCATACCTGGAGGTGTTACAGGCACAGTCACAGTTGCTCAATGCACGTATCTCACAGGTTACCGACGACTTCAACAAGATGCAGGCAGTGGTGAATCTTTATTCAGCCCTCGGAGGCGGACGTAAATAACATAGGAGGACTAAGATTATGAGTAACATTAGCGACAAGGCGGTTATATCGCCAAATGCGAAGATAGGACAGAACGTTACCATTTACCCGTTTGTCTATATAGAGGACGATGTAGAGGTAGGTGATGACTGCATACTATACCCAGGTGTCAACCTTATGAACGGAACACGCTTGGGACGTGGTAACAAGGTGCACCAGAATACGGTGATAAGCGCTATACCGCAGGATTTCAACTATGCCGGTGGTAATACCCTCTGTGTGATAGGCCATGACAATATCATCCGCGAGAACGTGGTGATAAACCGTGCCACCTATGAGAGTGGAGAGACACGTATAGGCGATGGTAACTTCCTTATGGAAGGCGTACACCTTTCACATGATGTCCATGTGGGCAACGAGAGTGTCATGGGTTATGGCACAAAGATAGCAGGCGATGTGGAGATAGGCAACCATGTCATCTTCTCATCAGGCGTTATCGCCAACCCGGGAGTGCGTGTAGGTGACTGTGCGATGATACAGTCTGGCTGCCGCTTCTCAAAAGACGTTCCGCCATACATCGTTGCGGGCGGACATCCTATTAAATACGGCGGTATCAATTCGTTCGTGATAGAGAAGAACGGCATAGACGAGAAGGTAAGGGCACACATTGCCAATGCCTACCGTCTTGTGTTCCACGGCCAGGATGACATCATGAATGTATGTGCTCAGATAGAGCAGCAGATACCATCATCGGTGGAGATTGACAATATTGTTAATTTCCTCCGTACATCACAGTTAGGATTGATAACAAAGATGTAATTTTCAGACAATTATATCTTTGCACTTTTTGATAAATGTAGAGGCAGGCTGTCGTGATGACATCCTGCCTCTTTCTTGTTTGTTCCTCGTTTTGCCGCTTTTTTCATGTTTTCGTTAAATATGCAGAGTAAAAATTTTGCTGTTACGAAGAAAATTTGTAACTTTGTGCATCAAAAAACAACGAAACCGGTTCATTTTATTTTTACGTAAAAAGCAATGGCAGAAGCAAAAAAGATTAAGACAGCCTTAGTGAGCGTTTTCCACAAGGACGGTCTTGACGAGCTCTTGAAGAAGCTCAACGCAGAGGGAGTGAAGTTTCTCTCTACAGGTGGTACACAGAAGTTTATTGAATCTCTCGGCTATGAATGTCAGGCCGTTGAGGAGGTTACTACATATCCGTCAATACTGGGTGGCAGGGTAAAGACTCTGCATCCAAAAATCTTTGGCGGAATACTCGGCCGTCGTGAGTTGCAGGATGACCTCGACCAGATGGCTAAGTATGAGATACCAGAGATAGACCTGGTAATTGTTGACTTGTATCCGTTTGAGCAGACAGTGGCAAGCGGTGCGTCAGAGGCTGATATAATAGAGAAGATAGATATAGGTGGTATTTCCCTTATCCGTGCTGGAGCCAAGAACTTCAAGGACGTGGTGATTGTACCGTCAAAGGCAGAGTATGGTGTGCTCTTGGATATCCTTAACAAGAAGGGTGCCGAGACAGATATCGAGGACCGTCGTGTGTTCGCTCAGCGTGCCTTCGGTGTGAGCTCGCACTATGATACTGCTATCAACGCTTGGTTTACCAAGACCATGTAATCAAGACATATAAATTCTATTATTGATTATCAATTAGAAAAGACATGGGATTTTTCTCTTTTACAAAGGAATTAGCGATGGACCTTGGCACTGCCAATACCATCATTATGCACGACGGGAAAATCGTGGTTGATCAGCCATCCGTCGTTGCAATAGACCGTGACACCAACCAGATGGTGGCTGTAGGTGAGCGTGCGAAGAGCATGTATGAAAAGACCAATGAGCGTATAAAGACTGTACGTCCTCTGCGTGACGGCGTCATTGCAGACTTCTCTGCATGTGAGATGATGATGCGCGGACTTATCAAGATGGTCAATACCGGACATCACCTTTTCTCTCCTTCACTTCGTATGGTCATCGGTGTGCCTTCAGGTTCTACTGAGGTTGAGCTGCGTGCGGTGCGTGACTCTGCAGAGCATGCTGACGGACGTGACGTATATCTTATCTTTGAGCCTATGGCAGCTGCTGTGGGTATAGGTATAGACGTTGAGGCACCAGAAGGTAACATGATAGTAGATATAGGCGGTGGTTCAACAGAGATTGCCGTGATATCTCTCGGTGGTATCGTAAGTAACAACTCTATACGTGTGGCAGGCGATGACTTGACAAACGACATACAGGATTATATGTATCGTCAGCATAATGTCAAGGTGTCTGAGCGTATGGCTGAGCGTATCAAGATAAACGTAGGCTCTGCCTTGACAGACCTTGGAGAGCAGGCGCCTGATGACTATATCGTGCGTGGTCCTAACCGTATAACGGCTCTCCCGATGGAGGTGCCTGTATGCTATCAGGAGATAGCACACTGTATAGACCGCACAGTGTCAAAGATAGAAGATGCGGTTCTCTCAGCATTGGAGAATACTCCGCCGGAGTTGTATGCTGATATCGTCAGAAACGGTATCTATCTCAGTGGTGGCGGTGCTCTGTTACGCGGACTGGATCAGCGCCTTGAGACAAAGATAGGCATACCGTTCCATATCGCTGACGACCCACTGCACAGCGTGGCACGTGGTACAGGTATAGCACTGAAGAATATCGGACGTTTCTCATTCCTAATGCGATAATACCGAAAAGAAATTGAGAATTGAGGGTTAGTTGTTAATCCTCAATTCTCAATTATTGTATATGAACAATCTCCTTGACTTCATAAGAAAACATTATCATTGGTTGCTCTTTCTGTTGTTGGAGGGCATCAGCATGGTGCTGCTGTTCAGCTATAACAGTTACCAGGGCTCAGTGTGGATATCCTCTGCTAACAGTATTGCCGGCTATGTCTATGACAAACAGGCCGGGCTTAACTCATACTTCTCTCTCTCACAGATGAACAGAGAGCTGACTCAGCGTAACACATATCTTGAGTATCAGCTGCAGGAGTTGCGTGAGGAACTGGGTAAGCAGGGTAGGGACACTGTCCATATTGCGGGTTTGAAGGATGCTGCTAACTATGGCATCATACCGGCTCGTGTGGTACAGAACAGCGTGGACAAGCGTGATAATCTTATGACGATAGACAAAGGAGCGGCTGACGGTATAAAGAAAGACATGGGCGTCGTAAGCGGAACAGGTGTCGTGGGTATCGTATATCTGGTAGGCGAGCACTATTCTGTAGTGATACCGGCGCTGTCATCTAAGTCAAGTATCAGTTGTAAGATAGAGCACACCAATTACTTCGGCTATCTGCGCTGGAATGGTGGCGCAAGCAATATGGCTAACGTTGACGAGGTGCCCCACCATGCTCATTTCAAGCTTTATGACCGTGTGGTTACATCTGGTTACTCAGCAGTGTTTCCGCCGGGCATTCCCGTGGGTAAGATACTCCATGTGTATAACTCACCTGACGGATTGTCATATCAGTTGAAGGTACAGCTATATACTGATTTCGGAAACTTGCAGGATGTGTGTGTGATAGACAATTCACGTATGCATGAGCAGTTGAAACTGATGCGTGCTGCTCAAGACTCATTGATGATACAAAAAAGGGGAGAGTGAGCCCTCTTACAAAATCTTAGACAGTGATATTCGTAATACTGATAATAGTCTTTACGCTTTTACAGGCGTTGATAGTAGGTAATATCCACATTATGGGTATTGCCACTCCGTTATTGTATGTATATCTCGTGCTACTGTTCCCCAAGACCTACGCACGTTGGTTGCAGCTGTTGCTCTGTTTCTCCATGGGACTGTGCATAGATATGTTCACCAACACCCCGGGACTGGCAGCTGCTTCGATGACCTTGACAGGTTTTGTGCAGCCTTACATACTGGATTTATATCTGAGTGAGGAGGATAACCATGACCTTATGCCGGGATTCAAGACCCTCGGCAATATGAAATTTGCCACTTACGCATTTATTCTCGTAACGATATACTGCCTTGCATTCTTCGCTTTGGAGGCATTTACCGTAGTTGACTGGCTTGACTGGTTGCAGAGTATGGGAGGCAGTATAGTGCTTACACTTATTTTTATTTATACCATAGACAGCGTGAGGAGGTAAACGATGGTGTACGACTATACTAACAGAAGATACGTCATCGGTGGTGCGGCTATCATCATTGTGATAGTGTACATAATAAGGCTGTTCACTCTGCAGATAATGAGTGAGGATTATCAGAAGAGTGCAGACACTAACGCTTTCCTGAAACAAACGGAGTATCCGGCGCGTGGCGCCATATTTGACCGTAACGGCAAACTGCTTGTCTATAACCAGCCGTCGTATGACATCATGGTGGTGATGAACGAGGCGCGTGAGCACCTCGACACTCTGGAGTTGTGCGAGGCCTTGGGTATTACCCGTGAGTATTTTGACAAGCGTATGGCCGATATCAAGGACCGGAACAAGAATCCGGGATACTCCAGCTATACCCAACAGACATTCATCACCCAGCTTGACGAGCAGGACTTCGCCGTATTCCGTGAGAAGCTGTTCCGCTTTCCTGGTTTCTATGTGCAGCGCCGTACGTTGCGACAGTATCAGTATGCCTGCGGAGCCCATGTGCTGGGCGATGTGGCAGAGGTATCGCAAGGTGACATTGACAATGACGACTACTATGTGCGTGGCGACTATATAGGCAAACTCGGCGTGGAACGCTCATACGAGAAACAGTTACGTGGAGAGAAAGGTGTGCAGATACTTCTGCGTGACGCTCACGGCAGGGTGCAGGGACACTACCAGAACGGCAAGTATGACCGCAAGGCAGTGGCAGGCAAGAACCTCACACTGTCTATCGACGTGGACCTGCAGGCGCTCGGCGAGAGGTTGATGGAAGGAAAGATAGGCGCCATCGTAGCCATAGAGCCGAAGACTGGCGAGGTGCTGTGTATGGTGTCATCACCGTCATACGACCCGCGTATAATGACGGGCAGAAAGCGTGGTAAGAACCATATGGCACTGCAGCGTAACGTGTGGAAACCGTTGCTCAACAGAAGTATAATGGGACAGTATCCGCCGGGCTCTACGTTCAAGACTTCACAGGCACTCACATTCCTTACGGAGGGAGTAATAACCCCGCATACCACATACGGCTGCTCACACGGCTTCTCCTTTAAGGGACTGCATGTAGGATGTCACGGCCATGCATCACCGCTGCCCGTTGTTCCTGCATTGTCCACTTCTTGTAACGCCTTCTTCTGCTGGGGACTCTATCACATGATAGGCAACAGGAAGAAATACGGCAGGCCGCTGAACGCTATGAATGTATGGCGTGACTATATGGTGTCAATGGGCTTCGGCTATAAGACAGGCATTGACCTGCCCGGTGAGAAGCGCGGCCTGATACCTAACGGAGAGTATTATGACCATGCATATAAGGGCTCTTGGAACGGACTTACCATTATCTCTATATCCATTGGTCAGGGTGAGGTAAACCTTACACCTCTGCAGATAGCCAATCTTGGTGCCACCATAGCTAACCGCGGATATTGGGTAACACCTCATGTGGTGAAGCATGTGCAGAACGAGCGCTTGGATACAGCATACACTAAGAAACACTATACCAAGGCGTCGCGTGAGGCATACGACATTGTCGTTGCCGGTATGCGTGCCTCTGCCACAGGCGGCACCTGTCATGCGCTGAGCCGCTATCCTTATGTGGCATGCGGTAAGACTGGTACTGCGCAGAACAGAGGCAGGGACCACTCGGTGTTTATGGGCTTTGCTCCGATGGATAATCCGAAGATTGCCATTGCGGTATATGTGGAGAACGGTGGTTTCGGTGCTGACTTCGGTGTGCCTATCGGTGCAGTAATGATGGAGCAGTACCTGAAGGGTAAGCTCTCACCGTCAACGTTGGCTTATTCTTATCAGCTGCAGGCACGTCATCTGTCATACGGCGATGCTGACAGATAAGTGTCATTTTTTCAGCCGTTGTGATTTTAGCGCTGAATAGGACATTTTGGTGATTTGGCTTTCCGAATTTTGTCAACGAAAAAATGCAAACTAGGAGAGAAACAGACATAAAAAACAGTTAGGGGACGCAAAAAAACAGCTTTTTGCGTCCCCTTTTTCGTGAAAGCATAGCTTTTACCATGAGAAAGCATAGCTTTTACAGTGTCATTCGATAGCTTTTACAACGTAAAACGATAGCTTTTGCAGCGCAAAAACTATCGTTTTTTTATGTATCAGCAGATGCTTATGCTGATTATCAATGAGTTACAACCTTTCGTAGATTTCGCTGTACGCGACCAGCGGGAAATTATTTTGAAATATCGCAAGCACGGGGCGTTAACGGAAGGCTGCAAATAGGACATTTTGGTGATGTCCCCCTTTTTCGTAGCAGAATATCAGGAAGGTCTTGTGCCATCCAAGTGACATTCTGTCCGCTATTCTTAGTGGTGGAAAAGTCTTACACCAGTGAATGCCATTGTGATGCCGTACTTGTCGCAGGTCTCAATCACATTGTCATCACGTACTGAGCCGCCAGCCTGTGCTATGAACTCTACGCCAGACTTGTGTGCACGCTCGATGTTGTCGCCGAATGGGAAGAATGCGTCAGAGCCTAAGGCTACCTTGGTGTTCTGTGCTATCCATGCCTTCTTCTCCTCACGTGTCAGAGGTTCAGGCTTCTCAGTGAAGAACTGCTGCCATGTGCCCTCAGCCAGTACGTCCTCATAATCGTCAGAGATATACACGTCGATGGTGTTGTCACGGTCGGCGCGGCGTATGTCAGCCTTAAACGGCAGGTTCATCACCTTAGGACACTGGCGCAGCCACCAGATGTCAGCCTTGTTGCCAGCCAGACGGGTGCAGTGTATGCGGCTCTGCTGTCCGGCACCGATGCCTATGGCCTGTCCGTCCTTTACATAGCAAACAGAGTTTGACTGTGTGTACTTCAGTGTGATAAGGGCAATCATCAAGTCGCGCTTAGCCTCCGGTGTGAAGGTCTTTGACTTTGTTGGGATATTCTCAAAGAGTGCTGGGTCGTCCAGCTTTACCTCGTTGCGTCCCTGCTCGAATGTTACTCCGAAACACTGCTTTGTCTCTACAGGTGCAGGTACGTAGTCAGGGTCTATCTTAATCACGTTGTAAGTGCCTTTGCGCTTCTCGCGTAATATCTGCAGAGCCTCGTCGCTGAATGACGGAGCAATGACGCCGTCGCTCACTTCACGTTTGATGAGAGTAGCTGTTGCTGCGTCGCACTCGTCAGAGAGGGCAATGAAATCACCATAGCTTGACATACGGTCGGCGCCGCGGGCACGAGCGTAGGCAGAGGCGATAGGTGTAAGAGGCAGCTTTACATCGTCAACGAAATATATCTTCTTCAAAGTGTCGCTCAGCGGCAGTCCTACGGCTGCTCCTGCAGGGCTTACGTGCTTAAAGCTTGCGGCTGCCGGCAGACCGGTAGCGGCTTTCAGCTCTTTTACTAACTGCCAAGAGTTCAACGCATCAAGGAAATTGATGTAACCTGGACGACCGTTAAGTACTTCGATGGGCAATTCGCCCTCGGTCATGAAGATACGTGATGGCTTCTGGTTTGGGTTGCAGCCATACTTCAGTTGTAATTCTTTCATCTGTCGTGAATTTGTGATTACTATATATAATATGTATGCAAAGGTAACGCTTTTTTCTCAATTGACCAAAGAAATGCGGACTTATGGTGGGATTTCCTCCTCAGAGATAGGGATTTTCTTTTTCTCTTTAGGGAAAAAGAGTTTGTTACATGAGTTTTATGACGTAACTTTGCTCTCAGAAAAAAGAAACAAAGAGTATTAACAACTAAAAGATTGAAGATTATGAAAAAGACTATATTATCACTCGTTTGCCTCATTATGATGAGCGCGATGTCAGTATCAGCAAAGAGAGTAGTTTATGTATCAAACCATCATCCGGCTCAGCGCACAGAGATGGTAGTGGTGCACAAAGACAAGCAACATAAGAACAAGCATCTGAAGAAGCATCACGGCCAGCATGCTGACTGCAAGAAATGCCTGAAGTGGCGTGCAAAGCATGCTAAGCATAATGCAAAGATGCATCATCATAAAACACACAAACACAGCCATCGTTAAGTGAGACGAATGGAACAGACATCAGACGGTAAAGACTGTTACGAAGTAGTTTTTGTAGTATATTGTTTAGGTTATTGATTTGTTTGGTTAGTGAAGATAATACAACACATTGGTTTCAATTCTGATTTTGAATACTGTCTGATAATTTTTGATAGTGATTAAAAATGAGAGGGCGGCAAGTCGTGATGACTTGCCGCCCTTGTTGTTGTGTGTATTCAGTTTGGTCTTATCAGTGCCTTAGGCCTTGCATACCTCCCTTGTCATTTAATTCCATACACTGATGCGTGTTAGGGGAATGCACTCGTTATTCGCGTAGAGCTTGAATAAGAGCCTCCCTGAGCTGAGCACCCTCTTTTACCTTCTGTGAGTAGAGGGCTATGTTTTCTTTTATTGCCTTTAACTGGTTGTCACTAAGAGCACGGATAGTCGGGGCTATGTCATTAAGGGAGTTTACTGTAATTCCAAGTTGATATTTTTCAACATAATACGCCATGGCACTTTCTTTCCATACTATGACAGGAAGTCCCTTTGCAAGATAAAGGGAGAGTTTGAAAGGCGCATTAATCTTAAGATATTCGCCGAAGTTCCCGGCGCAGGTGTCGGTGCTGTCACCATCCCACACAAGTCCCCAGGTACCCTCAATGCCTTCAATGTCGTCATTCTGGAAAACCCCTTTGTATATGACATTATCATTCGTTGTAAGCTCGCCACTGTATTTGCCGTAAAGGAAGTAACGTGTGCCAGGCACAGGAGCCATGTTATGAAGCTTCCTGACGAATTCGCTCTTGTCAAGATTACCCGCAAATACGATGTCTATATTATTCTGAATGTCTGTTGCGGATTCTTCTTGCTTGTAGTCGTTCAGGTAGTCGAAGAACTCAAGAATGACGATGTCTTTCTTGTAGCCGATGTTGCGTAGCCGCTCTTCCATAGGCTTGGAGTGGACAATAGCCACGTCAACGGATTCTATCAGTTTCTTCTCGTTTCTGATTATCTTGTCGCGATAAGTCTTGCTGGTGCTGGACCCCTCGCTTGCGACTCTGAATGTGTCAAAATCATGTATGAGTAGTATGATTCTGTTGCCGTTACGTTTGAGCTTCTTTATAACGGAGAACATGGCTTCGGTGGAGAAACCGTACTGCAGGAATATGTATGAATCCTTTATGCTGTTTAGTTTGTGTGCCTGCCACAGTACATAAGCTTGCCAGCAGAGGTTGTATGCGTGCAGCAATACCTTCTTCCATATAGGCTTACCCAGTTTGGAAAGGCGGCAGCCATAGAGGTACTTAGGCTCAAAACCAAGTCTGTATGCTATTTCCTCTGCATCGGAATGTGGTTTTGAACATGCATCATAATACTTTACTCCATACGTACTCTTGTTGAGTGCGTCTATGTAATATTTCTTTTTCATTGTTGTTATAACACCTCTGTTTCTCCTTTGCGAATGCGCTCTCTTACTTCGTCAATTGTTAATCCCTCGCGAAGGTTGATATAGTAGCATCCATGTGTTGGATGACGCTTTTCTTCCGGTGGCAACTGCATGTAGTCGCCGTAGATGCGTTTCAGGTATTTATCATACATTGCCGGCACGCGAATAGTGAAATCGGCAAACGGCATCTCGACATAGTCTGTAAAAAGTTCTTTCTCGAAAGTCTCAAGACCATATACCCAGCTTGCAAAGTTTACGAGTCGCTTGCCCCCGGGTTCGTTCAGCGTACTTTGAAACTCATCAAGTTCCTGCTTGTACTTATCCACGTTTCTTGTTGACCATGCCCATTTTATGTTTCTAAGAAGTCCACGCAGATGCTTGTGCTTAATATTCTCAAGGAAGTTTACGAGAGAGTATTTCTGGTTAGCACGCTGGTAACGCCATGTGAGTTCCAGATTCTTGTTAAGCATGTGTTCTAGTGTGGCATTGTCTTCTATATTCGTTTCATACAGAGGGAAGATGTCTATCTGCGTACCGAATACTATAGGATTTATGTAATTCCTCCATATTGTGGTACCCTTGTCTGTTATTCTACATACGGGGTCATAATAGCCTGGAGTCTCAGGAGTAAGCAGCTTATAGTCTGGCGTGTTGTCTATCTCTGCTTTTAGTGACAGAAGTTTCTGGTAGTCGTCATAAGGCATGAATAGGTCCACGTCATCGTCCCATGGAATTATTCCATGATGCCGGACGGCTCCAAGGCACGTTCCTCCACATGCGAAGTAACGCAGATTGTGTTTGTTGAAGAAGTCTATTGTAAACTTCAGTGTTTCAAGAGTCTTCTTTTGCAGTTTATCTAAGTATTCCTGTGTCATCAGATGATTAGTTTTTTATTAGTATGTGTAAATGGTATGGTTCGTCTCTTTTATGTTGACAGCTAATAGTTTGCGAGCGTTACGCAAACTGCGTAATGCAAGAACTATTGATTTGCTTAATTACTTAACTACATATTAAAGTTGAGTAATCTTCTTATTTATAGCAGTATCCTCCGTTTACTTCTATCATGTTACCGTTGACGAGCGGATTATCTAACGTTTGATGTCTTTGAGTTGTCAGTCGTTTCTCAGACAGCTTATTATTGCTTTGATATTCTCGTACATGTTACCTTTAGCCTTCCATCCTAAATCCTCGATTTTCTTTGTAGAGAATACTGATTTGTCCACTGGGTTAAATACTTTTTTCTCTTCCTCTGTGGATGATTGCATTATGACCTTGCAGCCGGCGATAGATGCAATCATTTCTGCGAGTTCACGTATAGTATAATTTGATTCCGGGTCAGCCACGTTGTAGGCTTCCCCAGACTTGCCTTTTTGTAAAATACAAACAATAGCCTCTGCACAATCATCCACACTACACCACGAACGCAGTTGCTCACCGCTGCTCTTCATTATGATGTCCTCGCGCTTTAGCACATTCCTTATAAACTGGGCAAAGACTCTGTTGTCCTCATTAGTGAATTCTGCTCCGTAAACGTGGGTTGGTCTCGCTATTACGAAATCCACTCCATATTGTTCCGCGTATGCTGCACATAACGTTTCTGTAGCTCTTTTTGACATCGGATAACAAGAACGTGCAGAACCTATATCTACATAGCCTTGATATGTCTCATCAAATACCCTGCCGTCCCCTTGACCGTAAATTTCTCCTGTACTAACAAATAGGAAACGCTCCATGTTATGCTGTCTGCCATAATCAAGCAGATTCTTTGTTCCCAATATGTTGCTCATCATTACATCTACAGGATTGTTTGCGAAAAATGATGGAGAAGCATTGCTTGCCGCGTGAATGATATAATGGAATGTGATGTTTTCTTGCAACGGTTGTGTTACATCATGGCATAAGAAATGGAAGCGGCAGTCTTTCTCATAAGCGGCAAAGCGCTCGTGCGCTCTTTGCTCATTCCTGCCCACTGCATATATATCGTAGTCCGCATCGGCATTGCTTAACAGATGTCTTACTATAGCTGTGCCTATCAGTCCGGTGGCTCCTGTAATCAGAATGTTTTTTCTTTCCAATTCTTTCATTTCAGCCAATCATCTTTTTTTGTATGCATCAGAGCTTTCAAAATCTCTATATCTTCCACCGTCGTCACCTTTATGTTCTTTTCAGAGCCTGGCACGATGTGCATGTCAGTACCTCCTACCTCAGCAATAAGAGTGCAAGAGGCGACACTGTCTGTTATGCCTTGTTGCTTTGCTGCTTCATGCACTTTGATAATGTTGCCTAACTTGAAGGTCTGTGGCGTCTGGGTACGTATCAATTTGTCACGGGGGATGCTCTTGTTACTTACAAAGCCATCCTGACTTTCTAATATGGCCTCACGACATTGAATACCAGTGATGGCATAACCATAGGCTTTGCAGATGGCTATGTTGCTGGAAATAATATCCTGGCTAAGCAATGGACGGATGGAGTCATGTATCAGCACTAAGTCCTCGTCCTTGCATCCATTCTCACGCAGTCCGTATATACCATTGTGTATAGACTTCATGCCGCTTTCTCCACCCGGGAATATCCACTTCAGTTTCGTGATGTTAAACTGGTTCGCATACGCTTGCAATACGGTGTCCCATCCTTTAAGACACACTACAGCGATGGAATCAATGTCTGGATGTTGCTGGAAACACCGCATAGTATGGATGATGATAGGACATCCATCTACATGTATGAATTGCTTGGGGATGTCTTGCCCCATTCTGTTGCCAGAGCCTCCGGCTATTATTAGTGCTATATTCATTTTGTAATGTTTTTACTACCTGATATCTGTCTTTATAAGTGATATGTGGCTGTTATTCTTAGCCTCTTTAGCTCATAACCCTGAAGGAGTCAATGATTCCTACCACATGGTCATGCTCGTCGGTTACTACAAGGGCGTGGATGTTATAGCGGCGCAGTATCTGGTCAACCTCGTTGAGGCTCGCCTCAGGACGTATGGTCTTCGGGTGCGGCGTCATGATGTCTGTGACCATGAGGCCGAACATCTCGTTTCTGTATCGTTGTATCGCACGGCGGACGTCGCCGTCGGTTATTATACCTACGAGTAAACCTTCATGGTTCATCACTATGGCAAGTCCAAGCTTGCCGTTGCTGATGGTGATGATGGCGTCCATCACGTTTGTGGTAGGTGTTACGATGGGAAGGTCTGTGCTTACCATGTAGTCGCGTGCACGGGACAGCAGACGTTTGCCCAAGGTGCCTCCCGGATGGAACTGCGCAAAGTCTTGTGTGCGGAAATCCTTCAGTCTTGCCAATACACATGCCAGTGCATCACCCATCACCATGGTGGCGGTGGTTGAGGTGGTAGGGGCCAGGTTCAACTGGTCTGCCTCATGGTCCACCTGTATGTTCAGGTGGCAGGCGGAGTACTGTGCCAGCAAGGAGTTGGGGTTGCCACTTATGCCGATGATAGGAATGTGGCGCTCTGTCAGCAATGGCACGAAACGCAGAAGCTCGTCAGTATAGCCGCTGTAGCTTATGGCTATCACTACGTCGCCGTCAGATATCATGCCCAGGTCACCGTGAAAGGCGTCCAGCGGATTGAGGAAGAACGACGGTGTGCCGAGTGATGCCATGGTAGCGGCCATCTTCTCGCCAACATGACCGCTTTTGCCTACGCCTGTCACTATCACCTTGCCGCTGCACTGCATAATCATCTCTACGGCCTTCACGAAGTTGTCGTCAATGAGAGGAATGAGTGCGGTGAGTGCATCAGCCTCGTCACTGAAACATTTGCGTGCATAATACAATATGTCATTTCTCGGGTCTTTTTCTTGACACATGTCTTTCTTTATATGCTTATTTGTTTATATGTTACATTGATATGCGCAGACATTCATGCGCATGGATAAAGTCGAGTAGCTGGCGGTTGACCTTTACCCCCCTTATGCCCGACCTCATACGCACGGGCTGGGTGCTCAGTCGGGCGTCGCGTATGGAGAAGGACAGTTTGGTGGTACCTGGACTGTCCTTTATTATTGACGCAAGGTCGGCAAGCAGGCTTCCTCCGGTACTGTTGACTTCTTCTTCTAATTCCTCGTCAGCAGGGGATGCAGAGTCTTTGCTCATAGTGTCAAGGTCTATGTGTATGGTCAGGTCGGTCATCTCCTTGTCTGCCACGTCGCGCAGGAAGTCCACGCCATAGACGTTGAGTGTGTAAGTTCCGGTTCCGCGGTATCGCTCCTCGCACTTCATCTTGACGAAGACCGCAACTCCCTCAGTGAACATACCCTTGTATTGTGCCCATTGTTTGTCAACCATGAAGATTTCTCCCGCACCCTTAAAGTCCTCCAATGTGACAATGCCCATGGGTTTGCCAGCCTTCGTGAGCCTGTCAACGACATTGGTTACAATGCCTGCCACGGTTATCTGTTCACGATTGGATAGTACGTCCATGTGATTATCTTTGTATTCACGTGATATCTCTTCGCATGATGTGTTACACATACACTCCATTACGATGGCAAACTCATCAAGCGGGTGGGCGGACAGATATATGCCCACCAGGTCGCGCTCGCGGTTCAGTTTCTCAATGGTACTCCACTCCTCCACCTGCATGGGCTTTGGTTTGTTAATCTCGATGGAGTCAAAGTCACCGAAGAGAGAGTTGACAGCCTCTGCCTTGCTTGACTGATATTGTGAACCGTAGTTTGTCAGTGCATCGAGGAATACGTTGTATTTTCCTGATGGCGCAAGGTATTGCTCGCGCTTTATGCCGAAGTTGTCCAATGCGCCTGACAGTGCCATCACTTCAAGTGCCTTCTTGTTCATTGCTGATGCAGGTACGCGCTCAAGCATGTCGTAAATGTCCTTGAACGGTCCGTTAGCCTCGCGCTCCTCTATTATTGCATCAGCAGCAGCGGTGCTCATGCCTTTTATGGCAGTAAGTCCGAAGCGAATCTCACCCTTCGCGTTAACGCCGAAGTCGGCAAACGACTCGTTTACGTCAGGGCCCAGCGTCGGTATGCCGAGTGCCTTGCATTCATCCATCAGTTTCGTTGTCTCCTTGATGTCTGAGCAACGACGCGTGAGCAACGCAGCCATAAATTCGGCAGGGTAGTGCGCCTTGAGGTATGCCGTCTGGTAAGCCACCCAAGAGTAGCAAGCTGCATGTGACTTGTTGAAAGCATATGACGCAAACTTCTCCCAGTCAGCCCATATTTTTTCCAACACCTTCGGGTCATGGCCGTTCTTCTTGCCGCCCTCGATGAACATAGGCTTCATCTGGTCAACGATGTCCTTCTTCTTCTTACCCATCGCCTTACGCAGGGCATCAGACTGTCCACGTGTAAAGTCTGCCAACTGGCGACTCAGCAACATCACCTGCTCTTGGTACACCGTGATACCGTA
>JAEEGF010081977.1_pt1 | contig 17852 bp, 14 predicted proteins | sample 9134171 | NCBI WGS metagenome assembly JAEEGF01 (sample SAMN16246542, study PRJNA631951) | gut metagenome | biome: gut microbiome; feature: rumen; material: AP-attached | host: Bos | place: Iran: Karaj | collected 2018-10 | reverse complement strand
GGCGGGGACAACGCGCTCGCGCCGCTCTTCATGGACGCCGCCGCGGCGCTCGCGGACGGCGCCGCAGCCGGCCCGCTCGAGCTGGCGGGAAAGTCCTACTTCGTGCACCGCATCGAGTCCGAGGCGGCGGCGACCGTCCCGCTCGCCGAGGCGTGGGACTCCCTCCGCGAGGAGCTTGTCGCCGCGAAGCGCGAGGAGCTCTACAAGACCTGGACCTCCCGCCTCCGCGCCGCCGCCGCGATCCGCGAAACCCTCCCCTGGAAGGAGTAGCCCCGCGCCCCGTCCGCCATGCCCGCCTCCGCCGACTGCATCCGCATCCGCGCCTCGAAGGGATGGTTCGACATCCCGTGGCGGGAGGTCTTCGCGCACGGCGAGCTGCTCCGCCTGCTCGCGCGGCGCGACATCTCGGTCATCTACAAGCAGACGATTTTCGGGCCGGCGTGGTTCCTCATCCAGCCCGTCCTCACCGCGCTCGTCTTCTCGGTCGTCTTCGGCCGCATCGCGCGGATCCCGACGGGCGGCATGCCGCGCTTCCTCTTCTACATGAGCGGACTGCTCGTCTGGAACTACTTCCGGGGCGTGATGGAGGGCGCGGGCCGGTCGTTCGAGAGCGCCCGGGCCCTGTTCACGAAGGTCTACTTCCCGCGGCTCGTCGTTCCGCTCTCCTATCCGCTCTCGCACCTCGTGTTCCTCGGCCTGAACGCCGTCGTGTTCCTCCTGTTCTACGCCTGGCACGTCCTCGCGAAGGGCGTCGAGCTCCGCCCGACCTGGTGGCTCCTCGCCGCGCCGCTGCTCGTGCTCTGGGTCGCGGCCGCGGCGCTGGGGTTCGGACTGATCGTGGCGGCGCTCACGACGAAGTACCGCGACCTCCGCCACGCGCTGCCCTTCATCATGCAGGTCTGGATGTTCTCCTCGGCCGTCATCTTCCCGGTGAACGGCGTGCAGGACCCGCTGTTCCAGACCGTGCTGAAGTTCAACCCGCTCGGCGTCGCCATCGAGGCGATCCGGTACATGCTGATGGGGCGCGGGACCGTGACCTGGGACGCCATCGGCTGCAGCGGGGCCGTGATCGCCGCGGCGCTCGTCCTCGGGCTCGGCGCCTTCAACCGCGCGCAGCGCAACTTCGTGGACACGATCTAGCCATGGACGACCTCCCCGAAGACCTCGCGATCCGCGTCCGCGGCGTCGGCAAGACCTACCGGCTCGGCGTCATCAGCCGCCGCACGCTGCGCGACGAGCTCGTCTACCGCTGGCTGCGCCTGCGCGGCCGCGACCCGAAGGACTCCATGGGCCGCGTCGGCGGCCGCGAGCTGGAAGACCCCGGGCTCTTCCACGCGCTCGACGGCGTCTCGTTCGACGTCCGCCGCGGCGAGACCGTCGGCCTCATCGGACGCAACGGCGCCGGCAAGTCGACGATGCTCAAGATCCTCGCGCGCATCACGACGCCCACGACGGGCGAGGCGTGGATGCGCGGGCGCGTCGGCGCCCTGCTCGAAGTGGGCACGGGCTTTCACCCCGAACTCACCGGCCGCGAGAACATCTACCTCAACGGCACGATCCTGGGGATGTCGAAGAAGGAGATCGACGCCAAGTTCGGCGAAATCGTCGAGTTCTCCGAAATCGGCGAATTCCTCGACACGCCCGTGAAGCGCTACTCCTCCGGGATGTACGTGAAGCTCGCCTTCTCGATCGCCTCCTCGCTCGACAACGACGTTCTCCTCCTCGACGAGGTCCTCGCCGTGGGCGACGCCGCCTTCCGCCGCAAGTCCCTCGCCCGCATGAAGGACATCGCGGCCTCCGGCCGCACCATCCTCTTCGTCTCCCACTCGATGGGCAACATCCGCGACATCTGCTCCCGCTGCCTCTGGTTCGACCATGGCCGCGTCCGCATGGACGGCCCGACGAAGGACGTCGCGGACGCCTACGAGAAGTCCTGAGCCCCCTCCCCTTCCCATCCCCCAAGGAACACACCACATGAAATACAAGGCCCTCGCCACGGCGGAGCTCGTCCGCCCGATGCTCGAACCCCTCGCCGACCGGATCGACTTCGAGTTCGCCGGCTACGCGATCGACCATGTCGTGATGCCCCGCGACGAGCTCCGCCGCCGCGTCGCGGACGTCGACGTCCTCGTCTGCGAGTACGACACGATCGACGCCGAGATCTTCGACGCGGCGAAGAACCTGAAGATCATCGTCTGCTGCCGCGGCGGCGTGAAGACCGTGATCGACCTGGACCGCGCCATGTCCCAGAAGGTGATCGTCTGCAACAACCTCGGACGCAACGCGGCGGCCGTCTCCGAGCTCGTGATGGCGTTCCTGCTCGACCTCGCGCGCAACGTCACGAAGACGACGAACCTCATCCACGGCCGCGTCATCACGACCGACGTCCGCGGCAAGCCCGCCGAATACCGCGACACGGTGTGGGGCCTCGACAACGACTCGCCGTTCATCCGCTTCCGCGGGCGGAGCCTCAACCACATGGCGCTCGGCATCGTCGGCTTCGGGTCCGCCGGCCGCCAGGTCGCGCAGAAGGCCGCCGCGTTCGGCATGGAGATCCTCGCCTACGACCCCTACGTCGACCCCGCCAAGGTGCCGGAGGGCGTCCGCCTCGTCCACCTCGACGAGCTCCTCGCGACGGCGGACGCCGTCACGCTCCACTGCGTCGCCACTCCGCAGACGAAAGGCATGTTCAACGCGGAGACGTTCGCGAAGATGAAGAAGGGCGCGCTCTTCGTCAACACGTCGCGCGGCGAGCTCGTCGTCGAGGACGACCTCATCGCCGCGCTGAAGGCCGGGCATCTGGCCGGGGCCGCGATCGACGTCACCGTGAAGGAGCCGATCGCGTCCGACAGCCCGCTCCTCGACGCGCCGAACCTCCTGATCACGCCGCACATCGCCGGCTCGTCAGACGACGTGCAGATCGTCGGCACGCGAATGGTCGTCGAGGCCCTCTCCGACTGGCTCGCGGGCCGCAAGCCCGCGCACAGCGTCGTCTACGTCTAGCGGGGGGCGCGGCCATGGGAACGAACGTCGGCATCGTCCTCGCGGGAGGCATCGGGCAGCGCTTCGGCGGCGACGTCCCCAAGCAGTACCGGACCGTCTTCGGGAAGGAGATGATCTGGTACTCGATCGACGCCTTCCGCCGCGCGAAGAAGATCGACGATTTCGTCGTCGTCCTCGACGAAGCGGAACTGGCGAAGGGCCGCATCGCCGCCGAATACGGCGTGAAGACGATCGCCGGCGGCGCCACGCGGAACGGATCGTTCAAGAACGCGCTCGACTGGATCGCCGCCAATCACCCGGACTGCGAAAAGGTCATCGAGAACAATGCCGCCTGCCCGATGGTCACGCCGGAGCTGATCGACCTCTACATGGGCTTCCTCGACGAAAGCGACGTCGTCGAGACGTGCTACAAGATCACGGACGCGCTGGCGTCCTACAAGGACCGCGTCGCCAACCGGGACGACTTCTACCTCATCCAGGCGCCGGACGCCTATCGCTTCCCTCTCCTCTACAGCCACTACGACCCGTCCTCGCCGCTCTGCCACCCGGCCCACCAGCTCCCGATGTCGGCGAAAATCCACCGTCACTTCGGCTACGCGGACAACTGGAAGGTCACCTATCCCCACGACCTCCGCATCGTCGAGATGCTGCTGGAGCGCCGCCGCGAGGCGGCGACCGGGACCTAGTCCCGCTTCTTCGCGAACGGCCGCAGAAGAGCCCGGACCGGCGCCGTGAGACGCCAGGAAAGGGAATTCCGGACGGCGTCGCGGGCGGCGGCGGCCGCCGCCGCCCTGGCGCGGAACGCGGCGGCGGCCGCTTCGGCCCGTTCGGCCCGGCGGCGCAGTTTTCCGACCGTCTCTTCGAGCCTGGCGATCTTCGGAAGCAGAGCCGCCTCGGCCCCGGACGTTCCGACCCGGCAGCCCTTGTCGTAGAGATGGACGAGGGTCCTCTCTTCGGGAAGTGCGGACAGCGTCCGCCGGTAGTCCTCCCGGACGGACCGGTAACGGGCGACGATTTCCGCTTTCGACGGATCCTTGGCGAACTTGCGGATGGCGTCCGTGCAGGCCCGGAAGTTCTGCCTCGCCGCCAGGTACGAGAAAAAGTCCATCCATTCCCGGTGCTCCGGGAACTCCGAGGCCAGGTCCCGGAACAGGTCGTTGACCAGGCGCCCCGTCTCGAGCGCGTCCGGAGAGGGCGCGGAATGCGAAAGCGACGTCGGAACGACGGAGTACCGGTACCAGACCTTGTTCGCGTAGAACAGCCGGTCCGACTCGAGCAGCCAGCGGGCCGTTTCCGGCTGGTCCTCCTGTCCCGTCCGGACGTTGCAGAACGAGACGCCGATCCGGGCGAGGAAATCGCGTCGGAGAAGGCGCTTCCAGGGAGCGCGGTAGAAGTTCGCGAAGGCGAACGCCTTCGAGACTTCCCGGATCGAAGCGTCGGACCGGTCCGGAAACGGTTCCCGGACGCCGCTCTTGGCGACCGAAGAATTCAGGAGCAGTTGGTCCGCGCCCGTCTTCTCCATGATCTCGACAAGCTCCCCGAGGCAGTCGGGGCGGATTTCGTCGTCGCAGTCGACGAACCAGACGTAATCGCCGGTCGCCGCGAGGAATCCCTCGTTGCGGGAAGGTCCGGCCCCGCGGTTTTCGCGGGAGACGATTTTCATCCGGCCGGGATTCCTTCCCTCGTACTCGCGCAGGACGGACAGGACGCCGTTCGTCGAGCCGTCGTCGACGGCGACGAGTTCGACGTCCGCGCCCGTCTGCGACAGAATCGAATCGAGCTGCCCGCGCAGACGGTCCTCCGGCGGGTTGTAGACGGGCATCACGAAAGAGACGGTCTTCATCCGTCTCCTTTCGGACGGGAACGTTTGACGAACAAGGACAGAATCATCCTGAACGGGGCCGTGATGCGCCAGGAAACGGACTTCCGCAGCGCGTTCGTTTCCCGCGAGAGTTTCCGGTTTTCGCGCAAGAGATCCCCGTTTTCGCGGGAGAGTTCCGCATTCGCGCGGGCGAGTTTCCCGTTTTCCCGCGCGAGCACTCCGTTTTCGGCCCGAAGCGCTTTCGCACGGTGCTCGGCGGCGATCAGACGGCCGCGCAGATCGCCGCGGCCGACGATGCGTGCGTAATCGTAGAGGATGACGAGCGGGTTGCCCGCGTCCAGTTCGTCGAAACGCCTCTTGTATTCGGCGCGGGCCCTGCGAACCGCGTCCATTTCCTCCGGGGAGTGCTTCTCCGGTTCGCCGAGGTATTTCTCCGCAAGGACCAGATGCCCCCGGGCCCGGATGTAGTTCCAGCAATCCAGCCATTGCGAATAGTCCGGATGCCTGGCGCGCAGGGCCGCGAAAAGGTCCATGACCTGCCAGCCCAAGGCGAAGTGGGAGACGCCCGGAGTCGCATGGGATACGGAATCCCGCAGGATGAAATACTTGTAGCAGACTTCGTCGACACGGGCGAGGGAACGCGCCTCGAGCTCCCACCGGAGGGATTCGGCCGCATCGCAGCCCGTCCTGGCGTTGCAGTAGCGGACGCCGACCCGTTCAAGGAACGAGCGGCGGCTCAGCCGGCACCAGGCCGAAAAGCGATGCCCGGCGATTTCGGCAAGGGCCGTCGTCTTGCGGGGGACGCCCGTCCACGTCTCCGGAAACGGCTTGTCCTCGAGAGGTGAGGAATCGACCGTTCCGAACAGGATCTGCTCCGCGTCCGTTTGCTCGATGGCGTCGACGAGAAAGGCGGCCGCTCCGGGGCGGACGAGGTCGTCGGCGTCGACGAACCAGACGTAGTCGCCCCTCGCGTGGCGGAAACCCTCGTTGCGGGAAGGGCCCTCGCCGGCGTTCTTCCGGTCGACGACTTTCAAGACCCCGGGATTCGCCGTCTCGTATTCGCGGAGGATCTCGCGGGCGTTGTTCGTCGAGCCGTCGTTGACGGCGACGACCTCGATGCCGACACCCGTCTGGCCGAGGACGGAATCGAGTTGGGCCCTGAACCGGTCCTCCGGCGGGTTGTAGACGGGCATGACGAAGGAAACGGTCTTCATCGCAGGGCCCGGGAAAGGATTCCCGGGACGGTTCAGTCCTTCTCGAAGAGTTCGCCGCGGACGTCGACGGCGCGCCAGTCGGCCGCGGGCTTCGTCTCGCGGAGGAACTCGCCGAGGTCGATGCGGGCGAAGTTGTGCGGGGCGACGCGCTTGGAGAGCGGCGGCTCGGGAAGCCAGTTCGGGCCGTAGTCGAACTCCAGGTAGCCCGACGGGTCGGCGGGAATGGGGGCCAGGAAGCCGTCGTCGAAGGGGACGCGCTTCACGTCCTTGAGACCCTCCGCGGGCATGGGCCCCTTCCACTGGAGCTTGCCGGTGCTGTCGATGACGTACCGGAAGTCCTTCTTGCGGCGGAACAGGACGAGCGTCCGGTCGAAGAGCCAGGTCCAGAACCGGAGGGGGAAGATCTTCAGGAAGGGGCACAGCAGGAACTCGGTCCGGAAGTTCGCGCCCGGCCGCGCGCGGCCGTACCACCGGACCTGGATGCAGAGCGAGAGGTAGCCGACGATCTTGCTGTGGAGCGTGGCGAGCCAGCGCCAGTCGCTCGTCTTGTCGTAGACGAGGCAGTCGATGAAGAGGCCGTCCGGATAGGCGTGGCCGGAGGAGTAGCGCGTCGAGAAGTAGGTCGGGTCGAGGCGGATCTTGTCCACGATGTAGCCGCTGCCGCTCTTGTTGGAGTGGCTCGAGTAGCTGTACATCGGCGCCATCTCCTTCGGGAAGAGCTCCCGGAACCTGTCGAAGTCCTCGCGGAGGAACCCGATGTCGAGGTCGTCGTCCCACGGGATGGAGTGGCCGTACCGGATGGAGCCGAGCATCGTCCCGCCGCAGAGGAAGTACTTGATGCCGTGCCTTTCGCAGAAGTCGTCGATGTCGCGGAGCATCTTGAGCTCGAGCGACTTGATGCGCGGGAGCCGCCCGCCGTAGACGGCGACCGCCTTCGCGTTGACGGGCGGCAGGTCCAGGAGCGCGGCGGCGGTCCGGTGGACGGCGTCGCCGAGGGGCATCGCTTCGCGCTGCCGCCAGCGGACGAGGAACGTCTTGAGCGTGTTGAGCGTCCGGAAGACGGGAGGCGTCCCGGCCGCGGCTTCCGCGCGGAGGGCGAGGCGGTCCGGCCAGAGATCGTGGATCGCCGTCTTCGCCACGGCGACGGACGCCCGGCGCGAGGCGAAGTTGTAGACCTGCCCGTGGCGGGGGCCGTAGACGACGTTCGAGAGGAACTTGGCCGCGTCGGTGGCGTAGGTGACCGAGACCGTCGTGGCGAAGTCCTCGGAACCGATCGCGACGGCGCCGTCGCGGAACGCCTTCCGCAGTTCGCCGTGCAGGTCGAAGGACCGCATGCAGGAGCCGTCGGGGCCGAAAAGTCCGTCGATCCGGCACAGGTCCAGGCGCTCGAAACCGCCCGCGACGAGTTCCCGGCACGTCTTTTCCACGTCCAGCAGGAAGCGCTGTCCGGGCGTCTTGTCCGGCGTGTCGCGCTCCAGCTGCCACGACAGTTCGCGTTCGGAGAGACCCTCGACGCCGTCCGGCGCGGACGGAAGGGCGGGCAGGAGCGCGGCGACGGCGCAGACGGCGCGGCGGTTCGGGGCGGCGGCGGGACCGACGCGGCGAAGGAGCGCGGGCCAATCCGCGGCAAGCGCCGTCTTTTCGCAGTCGACGCAGCAGAGGACGACCGTCGGTTCGTCCGGCGGGACATCGAGCGGATCCGACGGTTCGGCGCACGGGAGATTCTCCATGCCGGAAAGGTCGTCTCCGGCCGGAAACGGGCCGACGCGGACGCAGCGGGCGGACGCGAGAAGACCCTTCGCGGCGAAAGCGTTGCCCGCACGCGCGAGGAGGCGGCCGAGCGGGTTGTCGTCCGTCAGCAGGACCAGATGGCGGTGGAGGTAGCGGCCTCGCGAAGAAAGGCCGGAGAGAATCGACGGATGGAGATAGGCGGACGAAAAACGCTCAAAGAAGTCGCGCAGGATCGCGACGTCGTCCTGGAGAATCTGCTGCTGGGGCGTCATGGGCGGAAGATGGGCTTGCGGAAGGCGCGCATTCTAGCAGAACGGGTTCCGCGTTTGCAACCGCGGAAAACCCCTTGCAAAGACGGCCCGGTTGTGCATAATACGGGGGTGCGGGGAAATCGTCCCCGCCGAAAAAGGAGTCCCGCCATGAAAACGAACCTCCTCCCTTGCCTCGGCCTTCTCGCCGCGCTGTCCGCCGTTCCGGCCGCCGGCGAGGTCTACTACGTCGAGGAAGGCGCAGACGCGCAAGCCATCCAGGACGCCCTCTGGTGCGTCGCCATGGACGTCGCCACGAACGACGCGCCCGGCGAAGTCGTCGTGCCCGACGGAACCTACGTGCTTTCGTCGAATCTCCGGATCTATCCGGGCACGACGCTGACCCTCGGCACCAACGCCTTCGTCCGGTACGAGGGAGCGAGCGGAGGTTCCATGCTCCTGGGCTGCCACCTCGACGACAACGGCAACCCGTGTTCCGGGGACGGCTGCCCGCACGGCGGCTATTCGCAGTGCCACGACGTCGTCGTACAGGGCGGCTACTGGGACCGGAACTCGTCGGCGGACGAGCTGAGCCAGGCGTTCGTTTTCCGCCACGCCAGCGGAATCACGATCCGCGATCTGGACGTCGTGCACTGCAGCAACCACCACTTCAACCTGAGCGGTTCCGAGGACGTGGTCGTCGACAACGTCTGCTTCTCCGGCCAGGTCCGCTACACGGGACACAGTGAGGACTTCTGGCTGACCTACGCGTACGGCGACGAAGACCGCTACAACCCGATCGAGGCGATCCACCTGGACTACCTGGACAGCGTCGGGGAGGCGAGCGCCCGCCCGCTCGACAAGACGCCCGCCCGCAACGTCCTCGTGACGAACTGCGTCTTCGACGGCGTATTCTCCTGCGTCGGCGTGCACCACCTCCCCCAGGGCGATCCCGCCAGCAACCTCCGCATCGCGGACTGCACTTTCCGCAACCCGCACGGATTCGCCGTCTACATGTACGGCGTCACGAACGGGAAGATCGAGAACTGCGACCAAACGGGCGGTCTCGGAATCCTCCTGAGCAACCAGTCGTCCACCCGGGTCGCCGGGAACGACGTCTCCGGCTCGAAGCAGTACGGCGTCTTCGCGCGCAACGGGTCGCACGCGTCGATCGTCGGGAACCGCTTCGCGAACACGACCCTCCGGGCCATCCACGTCGAGCAGTCCACCACGACGGCCACCGACAACACCATCGCGACCACGGGCGACAACGCGATTCTCCTGAACGGAAGCGGAAAGGCGGTCGTCGACCGGAACGTCGTCACCGGCGCCGGAAAGAACGGCATCCTCGCCATGGCGAAGACGTCCCTCTACGCCCGGGACAACACGATCACCTCCGCGAAGTCCCACGGCATCTACTCCACGGGCGGCTCCTCGGTGAACGCCGCGCGGAACACCATCCGCTCGGCCCAGAACAACGGCATCGTGCTCGACGGCGGCTCCGCGACGCTCGCGAACAACAAGATCGTCTCCTCCAAGCTCCACGGCGTCTACGCGCTGAATTCCGCCAAGGTCACCGCGACCTCGAACACCATCGAGACCCCCGGCGCCTGCGGATTCTCCTTCACGGGCAAGGCGAAGCTGACGGCGAACGGGAAGAACGTCGTGAAGAACCCCGCGAAGCAGGGCATCCTCCTCTCGTCCGCCGCCGCCAGCTCGATTTCCGGCTCGCAGATTTCGGGAAGCGGGGCCGACGGCATCCGGATCGTCGCGACCGACGGCTGCACGGTCTCGAAGAACACCGTCACGGGCGTCAAGAACAAGCTGGCGGGCATCGTCCTCGAGCGCTGCCGCAGCGGCACCGTGTCGGAGAACACGGTCTCGGGGACCACGGGCCACGGCATCCGGCTGTTCGGCACGAAAGCCGTCCCGTGCACGGCCACGGTCTCGAAGAACAAGTCCACGGGAGCGGCGTCCCCCTATTCCGACATCGTCCTGGGCGATTGGTGCCGCAACTGCAAGGTGCTGGACAACGTTCCCGGCCGGAAGCGGGTCGTCATCTCCACGAACGGGACCTCGGGCAACACCTACCGCCCGCTCGGGACGAAGCTCTCGAAGCTCACGAAGAAGTCGAAGAACGCGATTCTCGTGCAGTGGACGAAGCAGGCCCAGGCCGGCGGCTACGACATCCAGTACGGGACCGACTCGAAGTTCAAGAACGCGAAGACCGTTTCCGTCTCCGCGAGCGCGGTCTCGACGACGCTGACGAAGCTCACGGCCAGGAAGAAGTACTACGTCCGCATCCGGACGTACCAGAAGGTCGGCGGCAAGAAGTACGGCTCGTCCTGGAGCGCGGCGATGGCGCTCCAGCTCTAGGGCCGCCGCGCGGTCCCGGCGTTCATCCTTCCCGCGCGGATTCGCGGCGCTTGCGCCGGAGAACGCGGGACAGGACGAACCGCGGGAGCGCGGCCGCGGCGGCGAAAAGCCGGCGCGGCAGGGACTGGCGTCGGGCGGGAGGACGGGATCGCCCTTCGGCGGCCTGCAACGCGAAAAGCTTCGCGCCGACGGAGGCGACAAGCCCCTCGTAGAGCTTCTTCCCCTCTTCCGAACCGCCCAGCGCCTTCGCGCGGTCGGCGACGTCCCCCATGGCGCGGATTTCGGCGGAAGCCGACCGGTGGAGGACCGCGCTCCGGTTTCCGAACACCTCCAGCCACTTCTTCACGTAGGGCCGCACGCGGGCCTCGGTGTAGGCGTCGGAGAGACGCTCCCGCCCGAAGCCGGGAAGCCCGCGCTTTTCCAGGTAGCCCCGGAACCGCGGCACGGGCGCGAGGTAGAAGACGCCGTCGCTGTGCCAGGTCGGCAGGGGATTGCGGAACGCCTCCACGTAGTCGCTCCGGAGCCCGCGCGCCGCGCCGACGATGAGCTGCAGCGGCACGACGTTGGACGTGCGGAGGAGGACCGTCGCGCGCGTGCCCGGCTTGCAGAAGAGGAACTGGTGGGAGAGCGTGCCGATCGTCGCGACGATTTCGTCGGCGCCGGCCGCGAAGGAGATTTCCTCGCGCAGCGTGAAGTCCTCCGGGTGGACGATATGGAACCCCAGGTCCTTCCAGTAGGACTCGAACAGGTCCTCGTTGTGGACGTCGTTCCGCTTGAAGTGGGTCCGGGAGAAGTAGACCTTGCGGTGCGGGGACGGTTCGATGTGCGCGCGCACCGCGTCGAAGAAGGAGATCCATTCGGGGCGGAACGCGTCCAGGGAATAGACGGCCTCTTCGGGGACGATCGCGTTGCGGAAGCGGGTCGGCTTCTCCACGATTTCGATCCGGGCCGGGTCGATGCCGGCCATCTCGAAGAGCGGCATGGGATCCTCGGGCGCCCACCGCGCCTTGCGCGGGCTGCGGACGAAGACGATCTTGCAGGTCTTCTCCGGATGGGCGAAGACGTACCAGAGCCGCGACGTCGAATCGGTGAGGAGATGCCCGTAGTGGTCGAACAGGACGCCCGCGAAGACCACCTCCTCGTCGCGGACCTCGAGGGTGGCGGGATCGAACGGATAGGACCAGAGCGCGGAGAAGTTGGCCTTGTCGTCCTTGAGCGACCGGCGCCGGCCCGCGACGAACGTCCCGTCCGCCTCGCAGAGCCCGCCCTCGAAAAGATGGTGGCTCGTCGTCGGATCCTTCCGGACCCGGAGCGGCAGGACGACGGCGTCGGGGACTTCCCGGACGGTCGCCGGCGGCAGCGGCTCGCGGACGACGTCCCATTCGAGATTCCAGTTCTTCGCGTTCGAAACGAAGAAATCGGCCGAGGGGCGGCATCCGCCCGGCGCGGTGCCGGCGGAGGCCGGCGACGTGGTGTTGTTTTCGCTCATGGCTCGGGATTCTAGCAGAAACCCGTACCGGCGGCAACGCCGCCTTGCCTCGCGGCCCCCGGTCTGGTAGCATATCGGCCCGTGCAAACGTCCGGACGTACATTCCTCTCCGCCGCGCCGGCTCCGCAAGCCGGACGGAACCGCCTCGAGGTCCTTCCTTCCGCCGTTTCGGGCGGGCGCGTCGTCTTCCGCTACGAAGTCTCCGGCGAATGGGCGGAGTGCTTCCGCGCGGGCAAGGCGTTCTTCGTCGAGTACCCGTTCGACGCGGAACGCGTGCCGGAGGGAGTCCGGATCGTCCCGTTCCTTTCGCAGGTGCTTCCGGTCGCGTGGATCTGCGACGCCGAAGTCCGCGTGCCGGCCTGCGACCGGGACTTCTTCGAGTGCCTCGAGGCCGTGGAGGGCGGGTACCGCGCGATGCATCCGCGGATTGCGTTCGGCGGAAAGCTGGTGGCGGACCGTCTGGAGCGCGGCGCGCCGGCCGGGAAGCCGTCCGCCCGCCCGATCGCGTGCTTCTCCGGGGGCGTCGACGCGCACGCGACCGTTCTCCGGCATCTCTCCGAAAAACCCCTACTCTCCGCCGTCTGGGGATCCGACGTGCCGTGGGAGGACGAAGAGGGCTGGAAGCCGGTCGAAGCGCTGGTCCGCGGCAACGCGGAAAAGATGGAGCTGGACGTCCTTTCGATCCGCTCGTCCTTCCGCGACCTGCTGGACTTGCGCCAGCTCGACCGGCGCGTGGCGGCCTCCGGCGACAGCTGGTGGCACGGGTTCCAGCACGGACTCGGCATCCTGGGACATCTGGCGCCGGCGGTCTGGAAGACGGGAGCGGGGACCGTCTACATCGCCTCGTCGTTCACGGCGGCGGACTCGTATACGTGCGCGTCCGATCCGTCCATCGACGACCACGTCCGCTTCTGCGGCGCCGCCGTGGTCCACGACGGCTACGAGTGCAGCCGCCAGGACAAGGTCCGGCTGATCGCGGAATGGTCTTCGCGGACCGGGACGAAACTGCCGCTCCACGTCTGCTGGAAGAAGAAAGGAGGGGACAACTGCTGCCATTGCGAAAAGTGCTGGCGGACGATGCTGGCGCTCTGGGCGGAAGGGGCGGACCCGCGCGATTTCGGCTTCGGGGGATTCGACGGCTTCGGGAGTCTGCCCGTGGACATGGAACGGGATGCGAAGGGTTTCCGGACGAGGATGGCGGCCCACTACGGACCGATCCGGAAGCGCCTTGCGGATCGGATGCCGAAAAAGGCCTTGCCGGCGGAGCTCGCGTGGCTCGTCCGCGGCGGCGGCCCGGCCGTCGCAAGGGCGCGACTGGAGGAAGCGCGGGCGCGGAACGCGGACTCGAAGACGGAGACCCGGACCGAAACGGTCGCGCGATTGAGGGAGACCGCGGCGAAGACGCTCGGTCCCCTCGTCGACCGGGACTACCGGTATCTCGTCATGCCCGACCACGGGAACGCGGGCGACTTCTTCATCTACCTCGGCGAAAGGGCCTTTCTCGCGACTACGGGATTCAAGTGCCTGGAAGAGACGACCATGAGGTCCTTCTCCGCGGGAAATCCCGGAATCGGAGGAGACGACCTGCTGGTCCTCCGAGGAGGCGGCTGGTTCGGCGACATCTGGCCCCATTGGTCTTTTTGCGCGGACGTCCTGGCCCGCCGGAAGGACAATCCCGTGCTGATCCTCCCGCAGTCCGTCCATTTCACCCGCAACGAGAACCTCGAGGAGATGCGCCGCGCGGTCGCCGCGCACGGGAAGACGACCCTCTGCGTCCGCGACCGGGCGTCGTTCCGGTTCGCTTCGGAGAACTTCGACTGCCGCGTCGTCCTGGCGCCCGATTCGGCGTTCTTCTGGAATCCGGGGGGCGACCGCCAACCGGAAAAGGGAGACCTCCTGGTCGAGCGGCACGACAGGGAGGCGTCCTGGTTCTCCGGACTCTCGGAGGCACCGGAACGCGCCGCGGCGACGGTCGCCGACTGGCCGTCCCTCGATTTTCCGGACTGCGAATGGCGGATCCTGTGCCGGTTGCAGAAGCGGGTCCCGGACGAACCCGGCGAATACGACCGTTTCGTCCGGAACGTCTGGTGCCCGCACGTCGCGAACCGCGCCGTCCGTCTTTTCCGGCCCTTCAAGACCGTCTGGTCCACCCGCCTCCACGGCGCCATCCTCGCGATCCTCATGGACAAGGAGACGGTCGTGATCGACAACCGGTTCGGCAAGAGCAAGGCCTTCTACGACACCTGGCTGTCCGGGTGCGAAGGCGTGGACCTGCTGGAGCCGCAAGGAGAACGGTAGTCCGCCATGCCGAAAGTTTCCGTCATCGTTCCCGCGTTCAACGCGGCGCCGTACCTGCCCGAATGCCTGGATTCGATCCTCGCGCAGACCGCGGACGACCTCGAAGTGATCTGCATCGACGACGGCTCGACCGACGGGACGCCGCAAATCCTGGCGGAATACGCCCTGCGCGACGGTCGTCTGGGATGGGTCTCCCAGGAAAACCGCGGCCTTTCCGAAAGCCGGAACCGCGGCATCGACCTGTCGTCGGGCAAGTATCTGCTGTTCTGCGACGCCGACGACATGCTGAAGCCGGACGCCGTCCGCGCGCTCGTCGAAAAGGCGGAGCGGGACCGGCTCGACGTCCTTTTCTTCGGGGCGGAAACCGTTTTCGACGACAAGGAACTCGAAACGGCGATGGCCCACTGGAAATCCATCTACGATTATTCCCGGGACCTCTCCGCCCCCCGATCCGGCCGTACCCTCTTTTCCGCAATGGAAAAATGCGGGGAATACAGGGTTTCGGCCTGTCTGCAACTCGTTCGGCGGAACCATCTGGCGGATCGCGGAATCCGCTTCTACCCGGGAATCCTCCACGAAGACAACCTTTTCACGTTCCAGACCCTGCTGTCCGCGAAACGCGCGGCGCGCGTCAACGACCGCCTGTATCTCCGGCGCGCCAGGCGCGGTTCGATCATGACGTCTCCCCCCAGCCCGAAGAACGTGGCCGGACACGTCGTCTGCATCCGCGAAATGTTCCGCTTCGTCCGCGCCCATCCGGAATCGGCTCCGGCGGCGGACGCTTTCGCGTCCCTCGTCGGCCGGATGCTCCGCGTCTGCGGAAAATACCTGGACGGCCTTTCCCCGGAAGAGTCCCGCGAAACGGATCTCCCGTGGATCGAGACGCTCCGCGACGCGCTCGCGCTGCAGGAAAGGCGGATCCGCGACCTGAAGACGCGCGAACGGCGCCTTTCCGCGGAAGTCGCCGCGCTGCGCCGATCGTTCTCCTTTCGGCTGGGATGGTTCCTGCTCGCCGCCCCGCGCGCGGTTTTGGGACGGTTCGCGAAGCGGAGTCCGTGAAAGACAACCGCCCGCCTTGTCCGCGATGACCTACGAAACCATCCGAAGATTCGCGATCGTTCCCTTCTGGACGCTCTGCGGCAGAATCCGCCGCGGGTGGAGACGGGCCTATGCGGAGCACATGCTGGCGTGCAGCCGGAAGGAGAAGGACTGGGATGCGGAAATGGAGTGGCTCCGCCGCGCGGCGGAGAAAAGCCGGTCGCCCGCGCCGCGGGCGTGGCGTCTCGCGGCGCTGAAGCTGGACTACGCGCTCTTCAAGGGTTTTTGCGGCGCGGATTTCCGGCAGGACTTCGCGGACCAGCTCCTCAACCCGTTCCTCTACTACGCCCGCCTGGTCACCAACGGCCGGACCCGCTTCGTCCGGCAGATGCTGAACGGTCCCGAAGCCTTCGCGCTGTGCGGGGACAAGGCGCGGAGCGCGGAGCATTGGAAGGACTGGTACCGCCGCCGGTGGCGCCTGCTGTCGGAGAACGCTCCGATGGACGTCCGGGAACTGGAATTCCTGCTCGCCGGGAAGAAGACGCTGGTGGCGAAACCGGCCGTCGGCTACGGCGGAGCGGGAATCGAATTCGTGGACGTGTCGCGGTTCGCCGGTCCCGAAGACTGCGTCCGGCACCTGAACGGACGGAAGGGACGGTGGTTCCTCGAGGAGTTCATCGAGCAGACGGGCCCGATCCACTGCCTGAATCCCTCCTCGGTCAACACGCTCCGGATCATAACCGTCCGCCGGCGCGACGGCGCCGTCGAACCGCTGAACGCGTATCTCCGGGTCGGCCGGAGCGGTGCGGCCGTGGACAATCTTTGCTCCGGAGGACGGCACTACGTGGTCGATTTGGAGACCGGCCGCTTCGGGGCGGGCTCGGACGGAAACGGGAACTGCCTGATGCGCCCCGCCGGACCCGGGGACAAGGGGGAGCTGCCCCGGATTCCGCAGTGGGAGGAAGTTCTCGAATTCTGCCGCTCCGCCCACCGGCACGCGCCGGAGGGCCTGGGGTACGTGGGATGGGACGTCTGCGTTTCGGAGGACGGCCTGCGCCTCGTGGAGGCGAACGCCACGCCCGGGCACGGCCAGCCCTTCTCGCCCCGGGAGAATCCCTGGCGGAGAATGAAGAGACTCCTGGATCGCGAACTGGACGGATAGAATGGCGGATCTTTCCTTTTCCCCCGTCGGACCGGAAGACCGGGACCGGATCTTCGCCTACACCTCCGTCTTCGGCGAGAGGTCCTGCCAGTATTCCCCCGCGAGCATGTTCGGACTGGAGGAAAAATACGGCGACGCGGTCTGCGAGCGGGACGGTCTGCTCTACGTCCTGCGGAGCCGCCTGTGCGACGCCGCACGACGGGTCTACCTCTTTCCCCTGGGGAACGCGGAAAAGCTCGCGGACGGCGTCCGGCGCGTCATGGAGGACGCCCGGGCCCGGGGACGGCGGACGGCGTTCGCGTCGCTGACGGACAGGCAGCGAGACTTCCTGCTGGTTGCGTTTCCCGGCCGCTTCGCCGTTGCCGAAGACCGGGACGCCGCGGAGTACGTCTACCGAACGGAATCCCTCGCCACGCTTTCCGGGAACAAACTGATGAAGCGGCGCGCGGAAGTCCACGCCTTCTGGAGGCGCTACGGCGACCGGGCATCCGTCGCGGCGCTCTCCCCGGCGGACGTCCCGGAGGTCCTGGCGTTCGAAGCGCGCTGGTTCCGCGAAAACGCGTCAACGCACGATGCGGAAGCCCTGGCCCGGGAAGCCCGGATGATCGCGCGCCAGCTGGGGGCCTTCGACGCGCTGCGTTTGCGCGGAGTCGTCCTGCGGATCGACGGCGCCGTCGCCGGGTTCGCCTACGGAACGAAGCTGGACGGCGACTGCTACGACGCCATCGCGGAAAAGGGGGACCGGAGCGTCCTCAACGTGCACAAGGTCCTGCGCCGGGAAACGGCGCGGATGTGCGCGGCCGGCTGCACCCACGTCAACCTCGAGGAAGACGTGGGGATTCCGGGACTGCGGGCCATGAAAACGGCCTGGCACCCGGCCTTCCTCCTGCGGAAGTCGACGGCGGAGGAAATTCCCTGACGGACCGCGCCGGTCTGCGTCTAGCCCTTGCGGCGCTCGAGAAGCTGGGTCGTGGAGACGCCGGGGGTGCGGGGGAGGTAGACGACCTCGACGCCGCAGGCCTCCTTGAGCCAGTCGAAGCGGCCCGTGTAGTCGGCTCCGATGATGAAGACGTCGGCCTTGTGCTCGCGCACGTAGTCCGCTTTCTTCTCCTCGCACTCCTCCTTGAAGACCTCGTCGACGCACCGCAGCTCGCCGACGATCGCCGCGCGCTGCTCGTAGGGGAAGGCGAGGCCGTGGCTCTTGTTCTTGCTGGCGATGAACTCGTCGCTCGAGACGCCGACGACGAGCCGGTCGCAGAGCGCGCGGGCCCGCTGCAAAATGCGCAGGTGCCCGTAGTGGAACATGTCGAACGTCCCGAATGTGATTCCCGTCCTCATGCGCGCTCCTTCATCGCGGCGAAGCGTTCCAGGGCCTCGTCCCAGGCGGAGGCGGCGTCGCGGTGCGGCGGATAGACGACGGGCGGGTCGGAAACGCGCATGAGCTCGCGCGCCTCGGCAGGGTCCCTGAGGT
>JAEEGF012246913.1_pt1 | contig 17853 bp, 17 predicted proteins | sample 9134171 | NCBI WGS metagenome assembly JAEEGF01 (sample SAMN16246542, study PRJNA631951) | gut metagenome | biome: gut microbiome; feature: rumen; material: AP-attached | host: Bos | place: Iran: Karaj | collected 2018-10 | reverse complement strand
AAACAATTGTGAGGAGCTAGTTTACATGTTAGAAATTACACTTGAGAAAAAATATCTTCCTTTTGCCATGGCAGAGGAAATTAAGAATCTTAGAACAGGTATCAGCTTTAGTGGTGAGAATCTTAAGACACTTCTTTTTACAAGCTGCACACCTAATGAAGGAAAGAGCACGATAGCTCTAGAGACAGTCAGATCTTTTGCTGAACTTGGCAAGAAGACACTCTATATTGACTGCGACCTTCGTAAATCTATCTTTAATAGCAGAGTTGTTGAGGGTAAGCCCAAGTATGGACTTACACATTTCCTTACTGGTCAGTGTGATCTTGAGGATATTATTTACAGGGATTATGACAGAGAAGATGATATCGAGTTTGATGTTATTCCGTCTGGACCTGTAAGTAATAGCCCGACTGAACTCATTGCTTCTGGTAAATTTGAGAGCGTTCTAAAAGAACTTCGTGAAGAGTATGACATCATAATCATTGATTCACCGCCTCTTGCATCTGTTGGAGATGCGTCTATCATTGGTGCTTTTGTTGATGGTTCAATTCTTGTAGTTGAGGCTGGAAATGTGGATTACAGACTTATTCAGAAGATAAGAGATAAACTGGTTGCTTCAGGTTCAAGAATACTTGGCGTAGTACTCAACAAAGTTGATAAGTCTAATAAAGGTTATGGTTATTATAAGCGTGGCTATGGTTACGGCTATGGATATGGCTACGGTTACGGATATGGCCAGAACGAACAGTGACATCGGTGATTATTCTATAGTATTTATCCATGTATAGACCTAAATAGAAATTAACGCATTAACGTACATTTTGTGTACGCTGTGTTTTTTGTACACAAAAATATGGACTTTTAAGACATTTTATTCAAATGTATACGAAATAAAGAAGATGTTTCATTCCAGGGAGGAGAAAGTTGTGGGAAAGGATAATAAGAAGAGGCTACTGATCTATGCACACTATTATGCACCAGATGTTGCTTCTACAGGACAGCTGCTGCAGGATATGGCTGAGGGTATGCTTGATGCATTTGATGTTACAGTAATTTGCACTGTACCATCCTATGCTGGTAAGATAAGCCCCGAGTATCAGGAAGAGAAATTTTACTATGAAGAGATTAATGGAGTAAATGTTATCAGGATTGCTGTACCTGAGTTTACCAAGACTAACAAGTTATCCAGAGTAAAGAATCTTCTGGCATATTATTTTGGCGCACGTAAAGCAACTAAACTTGTTGGTGAGCAGGACTTCATCTTTACTATTTCACAGCCTCCTGTTCTAGGTGGTATGCTTGGTGTATATGGCAAGAAGAAACTCAAAGCTACTAATGGTTCCTCCCCATTATTTGTATATTGCATTCAGGACTTTAATCCTGAGCAGATAATTGCAACTGGATATGTTAAGATTAAATCTATTTTGAAAATAGCAAAATGGCTTGATAAGAGAAGCTGTGTTAAATCGGATCTCGTTGTTACTGTTGGAAGAGATCTGGAGCAGACACTTGTTCAGAGGTTTGGAGATAAGTCTGTTCCTAAGCATACAATCATTAACAACTGGGTAGATGAGAAGGAAATTCATCCTCTTGCAGCTGACAATGAAGGTGTTGAAGAATTTAATGAGACCTATGGCTTAAAGGATAAGTTTGTAATCATGTATTCAGGTAATATTGGTCTTTATTATGATCTTGATGGACTTATTGAAGTAATGGCCAAGTTTAATGGTGCCAAGACTCCTGATGGACGAGAAGTTGTATTTGCCTTTGTTGGAGCAGGCGCTATGCTCAAGAAACTTGAGGAATACAAAGAAGAACATTCCCTTAATAATATTGTATTCATTCCTTATCAGGACAAAGATAAGCTGATTTATTCTTTAAATGCTGCTGATGTTCACTGGTGTGTAAGTGCCAAAGGAATTAAAGGCGTATCATGTCCTTCTAAGTTCTATGGCATTGCAGGAGTTGGTAAGCCAGTAATCGGCGTTCTTGAGAAGGGTGCTGAGATTGAAATGCTCATTAATGAAATTGGTTGTGGCAAGATTGCAGAACCTGGAGATTATGATACTATAGAGGAGATTGTCAACTGGTTCATAGATAATGCAGATAGCTCAGAACTCGCAGAAATGGGCAGAAAAGCTCATGAGTATCTCATGGGACATCTTACTAAGAACCTGTCAATCAACAAATACAAGAAAGCGATGTTAACAAATGAACAGCAATTACTTCAAACTAATGCTGCGACTGCAGAAGGTGAATTACGGAAAGAAATTACTGCTTAAAGGCGTTCCAGTAATTTTTAATAAGAAGGGTGCGGAGATATCAATAGGAGATGGATGTACTATCAAATCATCTTTTCTATCTAATCTCGTAGGATTATATAGCCGTACCATTATCGTCACCCGTAGACCTGGAGCTTATATCAGAATAGGTAATAATGTTGGTATCTCTGGAGCTACGATATATGCCCGTAAGGGAATATCAATCGGCGATAATACATCTATTGGTGGAAACGTTAAGATACTGGATAACGATTTCCATCCAATAGAATACGAAGAGAGAAACAAACTTCTTAATGATGTAAATGGTGGTAATTCAGACTTGGTTCCTGCTAAAGAAGTATCAATTGGTAGGAACTGTTTTATTGGGTGCAATTCCATCATTCTAAAAGGTACTGTGTTAGGAGATGGATGCGTCGTTGGTGCTGGTGCAGTTGTTGCTGGACAATTTGAGCCTAATAGTGTAATTGTAGGAAATCCTGGAAGAGTAATTAGGACACTTGATGTAAAGTGATTTAGGAGCAATTGTAATTATGGTAGATTTAACGGTAGTCATTCTTACTAAGAATGAAGAGAAGAATCTTAGAAAATGTGTGGAATCATTTAGAGGAATAGCTAAAAGGTTTGTAATAGTTGATAGTGGTTCAACTGATGGTACAAAGGATTTATGTGACAAGTTAAATGCTGAGCTTAATGAAAATGGTGCCTCTTTGGATTTTTACTATAACGAATGGGTTTCCTATGCCAATCAGTTAAATTGGGGATTACAGAACACTGGAATCGATACTGAATGGTCTATGCGAATGGATGCAGATGAAGAGCTAATGGAAGAGCTTGCTACTGAAATAGCAGAAAAACTTCCTAATGTAAAAACGCCTGTTAATGGTATTATTCTTCGTCGTCGTGTGTATTTTATGGGACGATGGATTAAGCATGGAGGCCGTTACCCTGAGCTGTTGCTCAGAATATTCCGTACAGGTAAAGCATCCTGTGAAATGAAAATCATGGATGAACATATGATTCTTTCCGAAGGGACAACAATAGAGTTTAATCACGATTTGAAAGACAATAATCAGAAAGATCTTGAATGGTGGACTGCTAAGCATAATTGGTATAGCAATCGTGAGGTTTTGGACTATCAGATGACATTGGAAAATGCCATGGATGAGCGCTTGGAACAGGAAGGGACTTCTTCGGGACAAGCGAAACTTAAGCGGGTTGTGAAAAACAACGGCTATTATAGATTACCTAAGTTTTTTAGAGCGCATATATATTTCATATATAGATATTATATTAAACTTGGCTTTTTGGATGGCCCGGAAGGAAGAATCTTTCATTTCCTTCAAGCTTATTGGTATAGATTTTTGGTAGATGCAAAGATGTATCAGTGTGAGAAAAATGGGATAAAAATGAAAGAACAAGGATCTTTATAAACATAGATTATATAACTCTGAAAGTAAGATTATTTGGAGGGCTTTTATGAGAGTTTTACTTATGGCTCCATTTTATCCTGCTGTTGGTGGGATTACTACCTGGGCAAGTGAATTGGCTAGTATAGAGAATGATTATGTGACTTTTATCAAGTTGAATGAAGCAAATACTAGTAAATATAGAAATTGTTTTGTAATTGACGTTCTTAGGTGTTTCAGAATTTGGAGGGAATTGAAACAGAATCTAAAAAACTCTGATATAGATATTGTGCATATTAACATTCCAGCCAATTCATTAAGTATGCTTAGAGAACTGGTATCAATAAGGGTTATTCATCGATTTAATAAAAAAGCGATAGTACATTTTCATTGCACATTGCCAACTATTATAAGATCAAAAATTCAATATCATTTATTTGAACATATCTGCAGTAAAGCAGACGGTATTATAACTCTTAATAGCAGGTCGCTCGAATATGAGAAGAGTATAAATAAAGATGTGGTTAACATCCCTAACTTCACTACAGAAATTATGTTGGAAGTTGGGGGAAATAGAATAGTCAATGAGAATGTATCAAAAGTTTTATTTGTAGGAAATGTTATTGAAGACAAAGGGTGTATCGACTTAATAAAAGTGGCAAAGTGTCTACCTCAATATGAGTTTCGATTTGTTGGAAAAGTCGGCATTGATACTGATGAGCTTGATGTGCCAAATAATGTTATTTTTACAGGGAAAAAAAGTGGTTTGTCGTTGGTAGAGGAGTATAAAAATGCTGATGTTTTTGCATTTTTGTCTCATATGCCAGCTGAAGGATTTTCCGTTTCGCTTACTGAGGCTATGGCGAGCGGCCTACCCTGTGTTGTTACAGATTGGGCTGCTAATAAAGACATGATTGAAAATCGTGGCGGAATTGTTGTAAGTCATAATGATATCAATGGTATGGTTGATGCATTTAAAAAAATAGGAAACTATGAGTTGCGTAAGCAAATGGCTATTTGGAATGTTTTGAAAGTGAAACATAACTATACATTGCCGATGATTTTTCAACAGATTTATTGTTTCTATGAAGATATTCTGAGAAAGGCATAAAGATGTGGAGAGAACTGTCGTATTATTTGCGCGTAGTATACAATTCAATATTTCTTCTACTTTTTTCTATTTTTAATGGTGGAAAGCTTAAGTATAAAGGTGCACAGAAAATATCTAGAAAGGCATCATTATCTATAGAGCATGGTGGAACTATTAGTTTGGGTAGAAGATGTATGTTTGAAGAAAACGTTCTTATTCATGCTGCTAGCGGAAAAATAGAAATGGGTGAGAAAGTTTTTATCAACCGTAATTCAATGATAGTTAGTCAGGAAAGTATTAAACTTGGTGATCACGTAACTATTGGCCCTAATGTATGTATTTATGATCATGATCATGATATAAAGCAGTGGAATAAATTTGTTTCTTCTCCAATTGTTATTGGTAAAAATGTATGGATTGGTGCAGGAACTATAATATTAAAAGGTGTAACTATTGGAGAAGGAAGTATCATTGGAGCAGGTTCTTTTGTAAATAAAGATGTGCCACCAAATTCCATATATTATACAGAGAAGAAAAATATAATTTCTAGACTCGAAGAGAAAGCAGATAATGAAAAAGATTAAGACGTTAATTGTATTGCCGCATATGAGGACTGGTGGGGGCCAAAAATTAGCACTGGATATAGCTTTAGGCCTGAATAAGAGAGATGATTTTGATGTATCTGTACTTTGTATAGGCGAAAAGGAAGATAATATTTTTGGCATAACAGCTGAAGAAAATAATCTTAATGTTCACTATCTGGGAAAAAAAGAAGGCTTTTCTATAAAATGTTGTTTTGATGTTTTTAAATTTATAGTTAAATATAAGCCTGATATTGTTAATACACATCTTCGTGCTATAACATATGTTCTTATGGCTGCATTTATCATTAGAAAACCACGATATTACCATACTGTACATAATATTGCTGAAAAAGAGGCTGAAGAAGGTATGGCAACAATAGAAAGAATAGCGTATAAGTATACTGGCTTTATGCCTGTAGCTATATCTGACTATTGTAAAAGTACTATAGTAGATTATTACGGCATATCTGATAATAAAATTCCTGTAATATACAACGGGATAGATTCTAAAAGATATAGCTACAATATTCCTTACGAAAAACGTGATGATCAAGTGGTGAGAATTATTTCTACAGGTAGAATGCAACCTGTAAAAAGACATATTCTGATGGTTCAGGCATTTTCAATGCTTCATAAGAAATATCCTAATACTGAGTTAGTATTTTTAGGAGATGGAGAACTTAGAGAAGATGTTGAAAAAGAAATAAGAATCAATGATTTAGAGGATGTCGTTAAGCTATATGGAGTTGTAGAGGATGTTCAGAATGAACTGAATAAGGCACATATTTATCTTATGGCATCTGAATATGAAGGACTCCCATTATCAGTACTTGAAGCTATGAGTTGTGGACTACCGATTGTTGCTACAAAAGCGGGTGGAACGGTTGATATTGTAGACGATAGTAATGGTTTTTTGTGTGATATAGATGATAAGAATCAGATATATTTAGCATTAGAGGCTTTAACAAAAGACGCGGAATTAAGAAAAAGAATGTCAAACGGAAGTGTTTTAGCTTCTTCTAAATACGATATATCTAAATGCGTTGATGAATATTCTGTTTTATTTAGAAAGGTTATAAGAAACTAATACTATGAAGATACTTTTTATTGTGGATTCTTTTAGTGGAGGGGCTGGAAATGTTGTCCAGATCCTTGCCACTGGTCTTACCAAAAGAGGATATAAAGTAGCAATTTTATTGTTAAGTAAATATGGAGAGTCAAAATACGATTTAAGTGGTGTGGAAGTATTTGAACGTCCTCTTAATAAGTATGCTTCTGGGATTTGTCCAATTGATAGAGTTTATAATGCTGTGAAATTATTGCGAGCAGAATTTGACAAAATAAAACCTGATGTTATTGTGTCTTTTCTGACAGAGTTTAACATATTATCATGTTTGGCTAATAAAAAATTACCATTGATTATTTCTGAAAGAAATGATCCAGATAAGCAGGAACTAAAGAGCTATTGGAGATTCTTAAGAGAAATAAGTTATAAAAAGGCAGATAGTATTATAGTTCAATCTCCTGCTTTTTCTAAATTCGCAAACAATAGATATTATAATTTGACTTCCGTAATACCTAATCCGATATTACACCCTGCTATCATGAAGGAATCATCAGAATTACATAATCCGATTAGGCTTGTAAGTTTGGGAAGGTTGTCTCCGCAGAAAAATTTCCGCTGGATGATTGACAGAATGGTAGAACTTCGAAAATATATAGACAATTTTGTATTAGACATATATGGAAGTGGTCCATTAGAAGAAGAAATGAAGCAATATATACTAGAAAAGAAGATGGATAACCATGTTTTTCTCAAGGGATATGTAAACAATACATATGAAGTGCTTGCTGATCATGATATTTATCTCATGACATCCGATTATGAGGGATTTCCCAATGCGTTAAGCGAAGCCATGGCAGTTGGACTTCCTTCAATTTCAAGAAAATGTCATGAGGGTATGTCTGATTTGGTTATAAACAATCAGAATGGCATACTGGTTGATATGGAAGATACAAAAGGTTTTGTACAGTCTTTACTTAAAGTGATCTACGATTCTCAGTACAGAAATAAAACGTCAGAAGAAGCAAAAAGAGTTTCTGATACATATAATTCTGAAAGAATTCTTGATCTATGGGAAGACGCAATAAATCAGCTAAGTAAGCGATAGATGACTTTGCAAGTTTTATTAAGAAAGTGGAATTATGAAAAAGATCAATACAAGCTTTGTTTTTTTAGTACTGGTTTTTACCTTGGTTTTAGAAAGCATCCTGAAATACATAGGAGTTGAATGGATTGCTAACGAATATGGAACATTAGCAAGTATGGGTGGAAACTCTCTTGGAAGAATAAAAGTGCTTTGTTTTGTGGAACTAATAATTCTTGTAATTGGTTGTTTTCCCATAAAGAAAAATAAGCTCACTTTTTGTGCGTTATTGATGATACTATTTGGTGTTTTTTGGAGTACATACTCTTTCCATGGAATGGCTTTTTTTTATTGGGCAGATTCGCCATTGTTACTATTGCAAACTGGGATTATATATATTGTTGCACAAAATTATAAGGTTCAATATTGGTTTGAAAAAACATGTGGTTTATTAGCAATTTTATACACAGTTCTTGCCTTTTATAATGGGGTGTATTTTGTAACATATTACTCAGGAATGAGAATGGCTGATGGAATTGTTATTGAATATTTTTATACAGCATTGTTTCTTACGGCTATTTGGAATTCAGTAATGGATCGTACCAGGAAAAATGTTATCCTTGTATGTTTGATGAGCGTTATTATTTTTATATGCGCCATAATAACATCAAGTAGGGGATGGATTTTTCAAGCTAGTATTCTTGTTGTTTTTTGCTATTTTACATCATCAAATAGAAAAGCAAGCTTTAAGATAATTACGCTTTGCATATTCTTTTTGGCGATTTTTGCAATTTATGCTACTCTAATAAATTTCTTTGATAGTGCCTTATTTTTGGTTATTTCAAGGGTTAATGAAGATACACGATTTGGACAGTATACTATGTTTTTTGAACAGGTGCCCATTCGGAAATTAATAACGGGAGCTGGAGCAGATGCATCATATGATTTTGCAGGGGTAACGGATTATAAGTATATAGACAATTTATTTTTATATTTATTGTTTCATTATGGTTTAGTTCCTACGCTTTTATATTTATATCCCTATGTTAAGGCTCTGTTTATTCAGCGCAACAGCATAGAATTATCATGGTGGAAAAAAAATTGTGCTGTTCTAATGTGGCTTGCTGCAATGATGGGAGTATCAATTTATTGTTCATTGAAATTGGATATTGCTCAATTGTATCTGTCAATTGTATCCATAAGATTTTCGTTGAGACATTATGATCAAGGTAAAGTTTTAAGTAATGCAAATTAAAAAGAAAAAACATATTATTTTGGACTATTGCTGGGAGGATTTGAGATTGGAGATTAGTAGATATAATGGGTGATTCACATGAATTAAAAAAGCAAGTTTTATCAGGACTGTTTTGGAAGTTTGGTGAAAGAATAATAGCGCAAAGTGTTTCGTTTTTGATTTCACTTATTTTAGCTAGATTACTTGCACCAGAACAGTATGGTACTATCTCACTTGTTTTGGTCTTTATTAATATTGCAAATGTTTTTGTTGCAAATGGCTTAGGAGAAGCATTGATCCAGAAAAAGAATGCTAGTGATTTGGATTTTTCTTCCATTTTTTATTGCAGTGTGCTTCTTGCTGCAGGATTATATATACTTATGTTTTTCACAGCTAAGCCTATAGCTATTTTTTATGGTAATGAAGACTTGGTTTTGCTTATACGTGTTCTGGCTATTCAGCTGCCTATATCTTCGATAAAAACCATTCAAAATGCCTATGTATCTAAGCACATGATGTTTAGAAAATTTTTTTTCTCAACTTTGGGAGGAACGATAATTTCTGGCATAGTGGGTATTGCTATGGCTATGAATGGAATGGGAGTTTGGGCTTTAGTGGCTCAGTATTTATTAAATAGTATTATAGATATGCTAGTGCTATTTATAACAGTACCATGGAGACCACAAAAGTTATTTGATTTTGATATTGCAAAAGATTTAATAGGATATGGATGGAAATTGATATGTGCTGCTCTAGTTAATACCGTTTATGGTGAGATAAGGAGTCTAATAATTGGAAAAGTATATAGTGAAAGCGATTTGGGATTATATAGTAAAGGAAATCAATTTCCTTCGCTTATTATAAGTAATATTAATACTTCAATTAGTAATGTTCTTTTTCCTGCTATGTCAAATGTAAATAATGATAAGAATCATTTGAAGACATTGACAAGAAAATCAATGCAAGCTTCATCTTTTATAATATTTCCAATGATGATTGGGATGTTTGTAATAGCGAATAGGATGATTTTGATTCTTTTGTCTGAAAAATGGCTGCCTTGCGTTCCGTATTTACAGTTAAGCTGCATATATTGGATGTTTCAACCTATTCAAACTGCAAATGTTCAAGCTATTAAAGCTGCAGGAAGAAGTGATATTTGTCTGAAATTGGAAATAATAAAAAAAGTAGTTGGATTTGCATTGTTGTTAATATCAATTAACTATGGAGTGTATGCGATAGTTTTGTCTAATACTATATTTGGTTTTATTTCTATGTTAATCAATATACATCCGAATAAAAAACTTATAGGTTACGGATATTATGAGCAATTCATAGATCTTATTCCAGCGTTTTTTATATCTTCAGTTATGGCAATAATAGTGTTTTTGGCCGGTAGTATCCATCTTAATAATGTAATAGTTATTATTGCTCAAATAATTATCGGAATTATAGTTTATGTTATTCTGGCTAGAGTATTTAAAGTTGAGAGCTATTTTTATTTTAAGAACATTTTGGTGGTTATGATAAAGAAACTTAGGAGAAGATAAGGTAATGAGAAGAATCATCTTTTGCGGGCTATATTTTTTTCCGAGACAAGGAGCGCATTCTAATTACATACAGTACTTAGCCGATGCGGTAAAAAGAGAAGGCTATGAAGTTGAAATGTTATGTGGAATAAATAAAGAGTATAGTTCAGCAGATGAAATGAGATATCATGATATTCATGTTACTGAATTATATTATAGAGGAAACATATTTCTGGAAAGATTGTTTAATGGAAAGTTATGGGGATTGAGGCTTAAGAGAAAGTTGAAGGCTTTAAATTTAAATAAAGAGGATTTAATAATATTTTCTTCTTTACTTCCACTAACAGGTGCAATTAATTCTTTAAAAAAGAAATATGGTTTTAAAACCGCGACAACAGTTTTGGAGTGGTTTGACGATAAAGATTATTTTTCTGCTAGAGATGCATATATTGGGAGAAAACAATTTGAAATGAATAGTGAAAATGATCTTTTATTTCCTATAAGCCATAAGATTGCCGAACATTTTCCTAATAACAAATGTTTTATTCTTCCAATAATGGCTGATAGCCAAGAATATGAGTGTATAGAAAAAAAAGAAGGAAAGTATATTTTTGTTTTTCCTGCTAAGGGAATAATGAAAGATGCTTTATCTGAAATGCTTATGGGGTTAGCGTTGTTATCTGATAATGAATTGGAGAAAATACAATTTCACATTATGGGAATTGAAAAGACCAAGATTATAAGCATACTAAAAGATGATTATAAGAGGCTACGTGATAAACTAGTTATCCATGATTGGATGGAGTATGCAGATTTGGTTGATTTATATCAAAAGGCGCATTATTTGTTTTTGGCAAGAGAATTTAGTCAAATGACAGAATCTAATTTCCCAAGTAAAGTTCCGGAAACAATGACTTATGGTATTGTACCTGTTGCTTCACGGGTTGGAGATTATACAAAGTATTACCTTAAAAATTGTGAAAATAGCATTATTTTTGATGGCTGCGATAGCCACACTTGTATGAAGGCTTTACAAGAGGCTATAAGCATACCATTCGAAGATTATAAGATTTTATCTCATAATGCAAGAAAGTGCGTCGAAGATAAATTTGATTATAGAAATTGGAGCGGTGCTATTAAAGAAGCTATTGAGTCAATATTTTGATATATGATTTATAGCTATGAGATAAAAAAGTATTTGTAATATATATGAGAATAAAGAGGTTTCATTTCATGGATAATATGCCTAAAGTATCCATCTTTACTTGTGTTTATAATAGGGCAGATAAAATACATAGAGTGTTCGACTCAGTAAAAAAACAAACATATACCAATATAGAACATATAATTATTGATGATGGATCAACTGATGGAGTTGGGGTATTAGTAAATAAGTATATCGAAGAAGTAAGCTATCCCGTAATTTTTAAAGCGAAAGAAAATGGTGGAAAGCATACTGCGACAAATGTAGCTTGGAGTTTAGCTACAGGAGATTTTATAGTACAACTTGATTCGGATGATGAACTCCTGCCAGATGCGATAGAAAGATTGGTAAATTTATGGTTTGAGATACCTGAAAGTGAAAGATCAAATTATTGGTGTGCCCAAGCGAGAGTACGAACACAAAAGTCTAATGAAGTTTTTGGCGACCTTTATCCTGAAAATATCAATAGTCTTTCACCTTATGAAAAAAGGATGGTTGCATCCAGAACTATAGGTGAGAAAATTGGATTGATGAAAGCAGACATAATAAAACAGTATCGATATCCAGAACCTCCTTTTGTAAAGTTTGTTACTGAAATGGTAGTGTGGAAACCTGTGAATAAAATTTATCAGACTTGGTATACAAATGATGTTGTCAGAATTTATTATGTGGATGAAGGGGACAGTCTTAGTAAGCCATCTATAAATAAACAGAGTTTAACAAATAAATGTTGGATGTCAAAGTGGTTAATAGAAAATGCAAAGAAGTATGACAATATTTCTTTATCAAACGAAATGATTAGGTATTCCGTTTTTTGGCACTTATCATTAATTGAATTTAAAAGAGAAAATGGATATTTTAATTTAACAATAAGTCAATTTAGTAAAATGATTTTGGGATTGTTGTTTGTGCCAGCGTATTTTGCTGCATTATGCATAAAAATCAGAAAAAAGATATGAAACTTATGAGATACTATGTAAGCCTGAATCTATAAGTCGAAAATGTGTATGTGTTTCATAGTTATTTCTGGATAAATAGAAGAAAATTAGAAGGATTAGTTTTAGCAATGAATTCAACGCATTTATACAAGAGAAATGGTTTGACATTTGTAAAATTACTTGCCGCATTTCAAGTTATGTTTATTCATTATGTAGCACACTTTAATCTCAATGTTTCCACTATTGTAGCTTCGATTGATGGATATTATAATGGTGTGCCGATTTTTTTAATAATTAGTGGGTATTTAATATGGTTATCTTTAGGAAGATCAAATAATTATTACGAATATTTAAAAAAAAGATTCTGGAGAATTTATCCGGAATTATGGGTGGCAGTCGGTGCTGAGATAGTATCTATTATTGTGTTGTATGATGGGTATATTTGGGGAGATGTGATAAAGTTTGCTTTTGCTCAAGGTACTATTTTTCAATTTTGGACTCCAGATTCATTAAGGGGATATGGAGTCGGCTGTCCAAATGGCACTCTTTGGACAATTTGTGTGATTATACAGTTTTATATTGTTTCATGGCTTGTTTATAAATTTTTGAATAAAAAGCGATTCATAGTATGGATAGGAGGTTTTATTGTACTTTTTATATTGAGTTTTTTTGGACAAGTAGTATTTGAGAAAATTGATATAAACGTACTTACCAAACTATATGGTCATACAATAATAAAATATGGATGGTTGTTTTATTTTGGATGTTTTGTGGCAGAGTATAGAGAAAAAATGATCAAACCTATACTAGTTAAGTATTGGATTCTCTTGCTAGTGTTAGCAGCAATTCCATATCTATTTGACATTGATATAAAAGCTGGTTATAGGTTATTGCATTCAATATTGTTGACATCTGGTTTGATTGGTGTTTCCTATGCTTTTCCGCAATTATATGTTAAAACAGACATTTCATATGGTATCTTTCTTTATCATATGATTATTGCAAATATCTTTATTCATCTAGGCTATGTACATAAATGGAGATATGCACTTTTTTCAATGTTAATTTCTATAGTAGCAGCATATGTTTCATATAAGACCATAGGGACGTGGTCTGTCAAAATGAAAGAATTAAAAGAGTGAGAGAATTAGACTGATATCAAAATGATAATAGAAGATAAAAAAGAATATAAAAATAAAAAAAATTTTATAGAAGTTTTGAAATTTCTAGCTGTATTGCTGGTTTTTAATAGTCATATGGACGGGCTTTATCCAGTTAAAGCATTTGCTACTGGGGGGGCGATAGGTAACACTATTTTTTTCTTTGTTAGTGGATATACATGGATGGATAGTGCAAATAATACTAAGTTTATCCCATGGTATGGAAAGAAGTTAAAGAGGATATATATTCCAACATTAATAACTAACATTGCGTATGTTTTGTTATTTTTCAGTACAAGTATTAATTTTTTTCAGGTATTTATTTATCCAAACAATGCATGGTTTTGCGGTTCATTGTTGCTTTATGCAATTTTTTATTATTTTTTAGCGAAGTGTTCTGATAGGCAAGTATCATTCTTCCTATTTATAGGAGTGATTGTATATTTTGCGTGGTATTTTACCAAAATTGACTTTTCTATGTTTAGTGTTGAGACGATACAATATGGCGGATTGTGTAGAATATTATATTATGCTATTTGTATGATTGTTGGTCTGCTGTTTAAAGAGAGAGATATACATGGAGATATTATCAGCAGAAGAAAATGGATATGTATTACTTTTTTTGCCATTGGTATATTCTATTTTGAGAAATACTTAATGTCATGTTATAATGTGCTGATGGTATTTCAGTGCATAAATCAGTTTACTACATTGCTTATTACAATGGCTATGTTTATAACTCTAAAGTTATATGAAGACAGCTATAATACAAGAAAAAGAGTAATGAAGTGTATAAGAACTGTATCTATGTATTCTTGGGAACTATATCTTATTCAGCTTTTAATTATACCTTTATGTGAGGATATAATATTTCCGTTAAATTGTATTTCCGCTATTACCATAACGATAATATTTGCATGGCTATTAAAGAAAATTGTAAGTTTGCTGGTTGGATAATTTCTCTAAAGTGTCTCGAGTATTATGGAAGATAGTATATAATTGTTAGGCTAGTGCACCCTACGTTACGATTTAGCTGAACGACGATAGTAAAAGAAAGATAGCTTCTAAGAGATAAAGAAAGAATGAAAATTGACTATTACTTATCAAATATAGCATTTCGATTGCCAAAAAAACGCAACATTATTACAGAGTCAATAATTAAAAAGGCATTTCCTATAATAATAATGATTCTTATTATTGGGTTCTTAACAATGCAATCTTTTGAAGGGACGTCGAGGCTTACATATGGAGCGTATGATTTATGTAAAATTATTTTTTCTGACTCTTCAGCACGATGGACCAAGGACATGCATTGGTTTAGAACGCTAGCACATATCCCGCTTTACTTTTTTCTCGGATGTGTTGTTTGTTTACAAGTTAATAAATCTGGGAAGTCAGTCGTAATCTGTTCTTTGGTAGCATTTACAGATGAAGCACTCAAAATATTACTCCCAACAAGAGAGTTTGGTTTGTTGGATCTTTTTTTCGACGCTATTGGCTTTTTAAATGGAATTATTCTGGTGATGCTTTTTAGATGGTTGAAAAAGTGTAAACGCTATTATAAAAGTTGACCAGTTTCATCCATTTCGCTAGCGAAAAAGTTTACCACCTTGCGTTAAGTCCTTTATGATTTTTTATGTATGAAAAAATCATGAAGGGAGAAAGGTGATGATAGTCGAAATGGATCTCTACTACCAAATCCGCAGCCGTTATAACGACGGCGAATCCATACGGTCCATTGCCAGAAAACTGGGGATATCCCGGCAGACCGTTAAAAAGTATTGCAGAGGCGATACACATCCTGATGAACGCAAGCCGTATCATCGGGACTCTGAAGTGGTTACTCAGGAAGTTATTGATTTTGCCCGCGCCTGTCTTGAAGAGGATAAGAAAGAAAATCTCTCAAAACAATGGCACACTGCCAAGCGCATTTATGACCGCCTTGTTTTTGAAAAAGGCTTTACCGGTGCTGAATCAACAATCAGAAACCTTGTCAAAGCGCTAAGAGCAGAAATGGATATCCCACCACAGGCTGACATTCCACTTGAGTATGATCCAGGTGATGCCGGTCAGATTGACTGGGGTGAAGCCACTGCATACATCGATGGGCAGAAAACCAAAGTCCAGTTCTTCTGTGGAAGACTCTGTAACAGCTGTGCTATCTTTGTTCAGGCTTACTACTCCCAGAACATGGAATCATTTCTTGAAGCCCAGCAGAAGATGTTTGATTTCTTCGGCGGTGTTCCTCTAAGACTTATCTTCGACAACGCCAAGGTGGCTGTTAAAGAAGGCTTCGGAAAGCATGCCAAAGCAACTGATGGGTACAAAGCATTTGCTGCCCATTATGCCTTTAAAACTGAATTCTGCAACATAGCAAGTGGAAACGAAAAAGGACTTGTTGAAAACCTCGTTGGTTTTGCAAGAAAGAACTTTATGGTGCCAGTGCCAAGAGTAAAGAGCATCGACGAATTAAACGCCAAGCTCCTTGCCTCCTGTACTGACTATATGAACACCCATAAGGTTACCACTAAATCAGTTTCAGTTAAAGAGGCTTATGAAGTTGAAAGGTACTATCTCCATTCCGTACCTGCTTATAGGTTTGATACTAGCAAGACTGAGACTCCTTCTGTTAGTGATTACTCAACAGTAAGATTTGATAAGAACAACTACTCAGTACCTGTTAAATATCTCAGGAAGGATGTTACTGTAAAAGGCTATGCCAATACAGTGCATATTTATCACAAAGGCGTTCTCATAGCTACACATGACCGCGCCTATGGAAAGAACAAAACTGAATATCGTCTTGAGCATTACATTGACCTTCTGGAGCGTAAGCCGAGAGCTGTGTTCCAGGCCAAACCAGTAAGAGCAACTGTTGATAAGGAGCTCCTTGACTGGGGAAAGATGCTTCCCGGTGGTAACAAGGAGATGGTCAAGTTACTTAGGCTCTGCGTTGATCATGGTGTTGATAAGATACTCGATATCAAGCACAGTCTCCCGCCGGGTATTGTGCCCACGGTAGATATAGTCCGCAGCCAACTGCGGGAAACACCAGAGTCCAACATCATACACTTCAAGCGTGATGTTGACGTGATCTCAACAGACCTGTCAACCTACGACAAGAAATGCGGGGTAATGCCAAGATGAATGAAATTAATAAACAAACAGTAGAACTATATGCCAAACAACTGCGCGTACCAAGCTTTAACAGGTATCCAGATGTCATAAAACACCTTAATAAGGATCAGGGCTATGATGACTTCCTTGTTGCTCTTATGAAGCAGGAACTTGAAGCCCGCGCGGAAAGTAACAGACAACGTAAGATCAAATCTGCTAACTTCCCATATCTGAAGACCATTGATGAACTGGACTTCAGCAGGTTTGAACATCTCACAGAGGCTTTTATCAATGAACTGGCATCATGTGATTTTGTTGATAATCGCCAAAACATAGTAATGATAGGCAATCCTGGTACCGGCAAGACACATCTGTCTATAGCTCTGGGCATCAAGGCCTGTATGCAAGGCATGAACGTTAAGTTCTTTACTGCAGCAAACCTATCCAACGAGCTCATAGAAGCTCAGGATAACCACAAGCTTATCCGCCTAGAGAAGCAGATATCAAAAGCAGATCTACTTATAATCGACGAGCTCAGCTATCTGACATTCAACAGGCATCAGTCAGAATTACTGTTCAAGGTAATCGCTGACAGAGCTGAAAGAAAAAGTGTCATAGTATCAACAAACCTAAGCTTTTCAGAGTGGACCACCATGTTTGAGAATACTACTATGGTCACGGCTCTGATCGACAGGCTCACCTTCAGGTCTCATGTACTCAACATGAACTCAGAGCATCCTTATCGCGCCGAGCTGGCAGCTAAGGTTACCACCTCAAAGAGAGGAGGTAAGAAACATGCAGAAGGTTAAGAAACCTACCTATACCCAGCTAAAGGAAGTGCTCGAGGAAATGTTTGATCACATCCACAGCCAGGATCAGGATATCAAGTATCTTTCAGATGAGAGGCAATACTTGAGTGACTATATCGAGTGGAAGGGACTTACAGAAGATTTTGAATACTTCAAATCTCATGCCCACAAGGTTCGTCTTGATGAGGATCTACCATTCGAAAACTATGTATTATAACTAAAGTAACCCGGGGAATGCTGCTATTGCGGTGTTCCCCATAACAAGAAACTTGGTGGTAAACTTTTTCGGTAGCGTTAGTGGTAAACTTTTTCATCAGCGCTACTGGTAAACTTATTCACCAGCGAAAAAGGATAAA
>JAEEGF011397043.1_pt1 | contig 17854 bp, 17 predicted proteins | sample 9134171 | NCBI WGS metagenome assembly JAEEGF01 (sample SAMN16246542, study PRJNA631951) | gut metagenome | biome: gut microbiome; feature: rumen; material: AP-attached | host: Bos | place: Iran: Karaj | collected 2018-10 | reverse complement strand
CCCACGATAATATTATAGCGCGCAATAAAGCCGTTTGTCTACTGGTATTGCGCTCAAACTTTCTGTTTCATTAGAGTTTTGCGTTCGACAGAATGTTATGGGGAATTTCAAAAAGCTCCAGTGTGTTCGGCTTCACTTTTACCACTAATGATACAGAGAAACTATGACCTTCTACATATCAATACCAAATTATTCTGCCATTCGTTAAGTGCCGCCGAGATATTCTCCATTATGCACAAATACCCTATCCGAGAAGCACTCAATTTTTTAGTAGGCTATGCTTAACGAAGCCATGATTATTTTGGTAATAACTATTGAGGGCGATTTTCACCAAACTGCCGCACTCCCAGCACGATAACTGCGCCGTACCAGTTTAGAATATTGACACCGATGATATTGAGAGCATCACGCAGGAGCGTGAGCGAGTATGACCGCCGACCAAAGCGGCGGAGATTGAAGTCGCATAGCTCCAAATTCGCTGACGGAGCATCGAAAGCCTGCGTGATATGCAAATCCCACAGGCTGGAAAATAGCGCTACAGCGCAACAAAAATAACAAGCATTGTATTTTGCGCCGCACAGCGAGCGAAAATACCAAATGCTTGTTGGGGACACCCCAAGCCCCGAAATGACCGCAGAGCGGTCATAAAAAAAATCGGCTTACGCCGAAATAGATACAAAGGAGACACCACTATGGAAAATGCAAAACGTAAGAGAGGCAGACCGCCCAAGCAGAAGTTTTCAGAACTGTCGGGTATGACCTACGAGGGAGCAGTCAACAAGGTTCTCGACCAAGAGGTCAAATCCGAGCTTGATGATACCCTTGAACACAAGACCGAGGACGAGCTTTCCGAGGGCGAACGGAAGTACCTGAAACGAAAGCGTGAAAAGAAGTCTTACACCCTCAATGTTCGTTTCACCGAATCGGAAATGCAAGACATCATTGCGAAGTGTGAGCAGTACGGTTACAAGAACAAGACCGAGTATATCCGTGACTGCGTTCGGGCAAGAGTTGATCTCACTCCCGACCGCACCGAAATCGCTGAAAGCAACAGGCTTATTAAGCGTATCGGGGCAAATATCAATCAGATACTTATCCGACTTCACAGCACAGGTCACATCTATGCCGAGGATATTACCGAGATAAAGAAAGGGGTAAACGAGATTTGGCATACACTTCTATCCATACAATCAGGGCAACAGTCAGTGCGGCGATCGCTTACATCACAAACGGAGATAAGACCCTCGACGGTGTATATGTCAGCTCTTATGCTTGCCGAACCGACAGTGCAGGAGCAAGCGAGGATTTCCGAGCTGTCCGAGGAACAGGCACAGGACGAACACAGATCCTTGCCTACCACATGATACAGAGCTTTGCACCCGGTGAAGTCACGCCCGAACAGGCTATGCAGATCGGAGAGGAGCTTTGCGACCGTTATCTGAAAGGCGATTATCAGTATGTGATAGCCGTCCACAATGATAAAGACCACTTGCACTGTCATGTGATTTTCAATAACACCAATCTGTATAACGGACTGAGCTTCACCACCGAGCATAATCAGGGCAGGAAGTCTGAAAGAGCGTGGGCAGAGCTGCGTGAGATTTCGGACGAGATATGTGCCGACCACGGTATATCTGTTATCTCCGAGCCTGAAAAGGGACATGGGGTATCTCACTTTGAGAGGGATATGCAGAAAGAGGGCAAGTCGTGGAAAGATAAACTCCGTGTCAGAATTGCAGAGGTCATGCTTTACAGCCGTGACTTCAAGGACTTTCTTGAAAAGTGCAGTGAGTGCGGCATCGAATATGTGTATAAGCCGAGCAATAAGGTTAAGCTGAAATTCAGGCTATCAGGTGACGGTCAACAGAAGTTTACAAGAGCCGACACCCTGGGCGCAGACTTCACCCCCGAACGCATAGCCGAGCAGATAGCAGAGATACAGGAAAAGCTGTCAGCAGCGAATGTCACTCCCGATATGCTTATCGAACCGCCGAAGCCTGTTGTTCCCAAGACCGAGCCTAAGCCAACACAGACAGTTACCGTACAGACAAAGTCGAAACAATCTGCCGAGCCTGAAACTATCACGGAAACGAGTGAAACTGCAAAGAGGAAAGCTGCTGCGGAACAGGTTGAGAAGTTCTTTGCAGCCCGACGAGCAAGACGGCAGGCACAGCTTGATATGCTTAACGCAACTGCTACCAAGCCCACCGAGCCGAAGCCTGAACCGTCAGCCCCGACACCACAGCCCACACCTACCGAGAGCAAAGCACCTGAAAAGAAAATAGATGAATGGGCAACTATCCGAGGTATGCGTGACAGCGACAAGATCATTGCAGAGCTTGAAGCCGTTGGCATCATGTCTTTAAGCGAGTTTGGCGGATTCATGCACAATATCCATTCGCCCGAAGATCACACCGATGAAGTTGCCGAGCTGAAAGCACAGTACACGGCGATTGACAAGCTCCTTGCGATGATGAAGCAGCGTTCCGACAATTCCGCTACATACAAGGAATATCAGGAACGGTCAGCATTTACGCAGAAACATTTCCGCAAGAAGAATGCTGCCGCTATTGATGCTTATGAAGAAGCCGACAAGTACATCAAGGAGCATATCAAGGCTTATTATGTTGACGGCAAAGCACCCAAGCGGAGCGAACTTGCAGCGCTGTCAAAGCAGTTGAAAGATAAGCGTAAAGCCATTATGCCCGAACACAAGGCATATCTTCTCAAACATGAAACGGCGATGCGGTACACCCGACAGGTGCGCCAGTACATTAACGAGCAGTACATGAAGCGTGAGCGTGAGAAAAGCCGTCAACGGACACAGGCAAAACACAGAAATAAAAATACGCTTGAATAAAGAAAGGATACGATAATATGAGCAAAATCGGATACATCAGAGTTTCCACCGAACATCAGGAGACAGCGAGACAGCAGGAGATCATCTGCGGTTATCAGGTTGACCGCATCTTCTCTGAGAAGCTGTCAGGAGCAAATACAGACCGCCCTCAACTCAGGGCTATGCTTGACTATGTGCGTGAGGGTGACACCCTCTACATCGAGAGTATCAGCCGGCTGGGTAGGTCTACAAAGGACTTGCTGAACATCATCGACACCCTCACTAACAAAGGGGTAACGCTCATCAGCCACAAGGAGAAGATTGACACGGACACTCCTACGGGCAAATTCATGTTGACCGTGTTCGCTGCACTATCTCAGTTGGAGCGTGAGCAGCTAAAACAGCGACAGCGTGAGGGCATCGAGATTGCTAAGGCTCAGGGCAAGTACACCGGGCGAAAGCCTATCCCCACCGACTGGACGAGGTTCGGGCAGCTCTATGGGGAATGGAGAGCCAAGCACATCACGGGGCGTGACTTTATGCGGAGAATGGATATGTCGGCAAACACATTCTACCGCCGTGTGCGTGAGTATGAACTCCGTCATGGCATCACCGAGCAGACTTCTGCTTGGCCGTCTGGCGAATGAAAAAGCTCCACAGCACCGTCCGAGCCTGCGGAGCGAAAACTAACCGCTGAAAAGAAAAAGCCCTCAGAAACGCTTACAGAGCGTTTCCGAGAGCTTGCGGTTAGTGTATGGCTTGTGGAATAGCGTATCATTCAGTATTTGTCTGATTATTCTCAATCAAAGCTCTTTTCATTAGACACAAATCAAAAACATCAAGTCTGTTATCATGGTTGTAATCAGCTGCTTTCCATTTATTCAGATGTGTATCTGGAACTCCCAATAGCCATCTCTGGAGCAGCACTACATCTGAAACACCAAAGGAACGATTATTATTGACATCACCCATTATTGATGTAATATGCTCATCATACCCTCTCATAATTAGATACCATCCATTTCCAAGAGCTTCTACAAAATCATTTTCATTTGCTGATTCATAGGTTTCAGTTCCAGTATAATCTATTATAACCAGTTTTTCCTGAAAGCCAAGCAGTGGTGGTTCAAGTGATTCTTCGTAGTCATATTCTTGAGATAAAACGTGGAATGAAACGATTGTTGCTGGATTTTCGTATAAATTGATTTCATAATTTTTGTTTAATGCAAGAATATCACAAATCTGATATGTAGAAAAAAGTACATTAAAATCCTCAAATACCACCTCAGATCTATACTGCATTGAATTATCTTTCCACTGTTTTTTTGTTTCTGCCCAATAGAGACTTTTGCGAACTTCTTTAGGGTAAGGTCCTGTTTTGTAATATGCTTGACACTTTTCAGAAAGAATCCAATCTTTTAATTCGCTAAATTTCATAAATTCATTATTGAATAATGTTTTAGCATATGTGTAAGACGATTCAAATGAGTTTATATCAACGTCTAAGCCAATACTTTCATTTAATGACACATCATCAGATGCACTTACAAAAATTTCCATCGTACAATTCCACATTGTTAAGAGCAGTACTGCGCATAAAATGGATATATATTTTTTCATATTATCCTCCTCAATTAATCTATGCCATAATCCGCAACGCCAAATCCCCAATCGACAATCTGTGTAGATTTAAGCTGATCAGCCTTTGCGTTCACCTTTTTCCAGTTTGCATAGAATATCGGTATTATCTTTAAGTTGTTTATCTGAAATTTTATTGGAATATTCTGTACTGTACCAGCCTTTTTCTTCGGATTCAACAATTCTTGAACCATTACAATTATAATACGGTCTGTTCTTCCGATGCCCTTTGTTCAATCAATGCACTTTGCATCACGCACAGATCAAATACATTTAACCTGTCATCATCGCAGAAATTAGCCACCTTCCAGTTAGCAAGGTGCGTATCGGGAACGGCAAGCAGCCACTTCTGGAGCAGTACCACATCGGAGACATTGAAAGCACCGTCATTGTTGACATCGCCCATCAAGGTTTCTGATATATCTGTGCTATAATCGTAATTGTATACAAATTCCAAACTGCTAAAATCAGCGTTCATCGAGCCGATTTCAATGGATTTCCAGTCCTCCTCTGTACCCTCATAATAAATCGTTGGCATCACGTCGAAAAATGTGCAGGCAACATTTCCCATTGTAGTCAGAGATTTAGGAATATAGAGCTTTTCAAGTTTGCGCATAGAGCCTATGCAATACTGCGGTAATACCGTTAAGTCATGGGGCAATCTTAATTCATTTAACGTAGCCATTGAAAATGCTCTTTCCCCGATTGTCTTGACATTATCAGGAATTTCGAGTTTTTCAAGAACTGTGACGGTATCAAATGCGCTCGGAGCAATCTCCGCTACTGTGGTTGGAATGTCATACTCTGTCTCAGCTTTATTCAGAGGATATCTGACAAGCCTTGTCATATCTTTTGTGAAAATAACGCCGTTTACGCTGCAATAGCTTTCATTTTTTTCGTCAACATGAAATTCCTCCAAGCCGTATGAAGAAGAACAAAACATATTTTCGCCAATCGAGGTAACAGTTGATGGAATATAAACATCGGTAAGACCATAACAGGTATACAGAACACATCCCTCAATTGTCTCAAGTCCCTCTGGGAAGTTTACTACTTCCAGTGCGCTATCATAAGATATAGCACCAAACTGAACGGATTTCAACGTACTTGGGAAAACGATTTCCTTTAAGTTCGTATTCTGGCAGAGAGCGTGCTGACCAACCGTGGTGATGCCTTCCGGAAGGATATACTTTTCAACATACTTGTTGCCGCATAATCCGTTTGTTGCAATTTGCCGCACTTTTAAGCCGTTGATCTCCGCCGGAATCTCAACCGTAGTATCAGTGCCTTTGTAGGCATTTATCTCAGCATAAGTATTTCGTGGTGTGTACTCAAAATCTCCGAACATTAACGAATAAGAAGCAGCAGTTGCAGAAAATGCTGACAGCGCTGAAGTAAGCATCATAGCAATCACTATTCCTGAACCCAACAGTTTCTTAGTCATACAAAATAGCCTCCTTGAAATTCGGCGTAAACAGATAACTATATCATAACTTCATTATAGCATATCGATCTGAAAAAGTCAATCATCTGAAAAGAAAAGCCCTATTCCTATATTTGTATAGGAACAAGGCTACTTATACCGAAATATAGCTGTTTTGCTATCACTTAAATTCCGTTCTGCCATTTTGGGCGGCGGCAGTTTTCGGTGAGCAGAAAACAGATTATGAGTTAAAGCCTGCGGGCAACGGCTTCAAGGAGCGTACCCGTATCGCAAACTATACAGGTCTGCCCGAATTGATGAGTATGTTCAAGCAGGTGGCGGATATTCGTACCGCTGATACGTTGAAACTTGATGTGCCTGACTGTGATTATCAGGTAGTCCAGGTCGAAGCTACTCCTTTTCAGCAGGAGCTTGTTCAGGAGCTTGCTGACAGAGCTGATGCAATCAACAGCGGAAATGTTGATCCTACGATCGACAATATGCTCAAGATTACCTCGGATGGCAGAAAGCTCGGTCTTGATCCGAGACTGATTGATCCGTCATTTGAGGATAACCCCGATACAAAGCTCAACCGCTGTGTTGAGAATGTTGCCCGTATCCACGCTGAAACTGCTGAGGACAGGCTTACTCAGATCATCTTCTGTGATTTGGGTGTTCCGCACAAGGCAGCAGAAGCAGTAGTCGAGGGCGAAGATGCCGATGATGCTAAGGATAAGAAGTCAATCGCAGAAGTCGAATCTCTTGAAGAAGAATGCGATTTTTGTGTTTACGACGACATTCGTGACAAGCTGATCGCTAAGGGTATCCCTGCGGAGGAGATCGCATATATCCACGATGCTAAGACCGAACAGCAGAAAGCTGACCTCTTTGATAATATCAACAGCAATTATGGAAGGTTCAATAGTTGTTTTTTTATGCCCCCGATCATTCGAGGGCATTTCTTTTGTTGGTCAGCGGCTTGTCGATCAGCTTATAAAAGACATGGATCGTTCTCGGAAGGTTGCGGTGTCCTGGGTGAGCATCGACCTTGATGTACTCAATAAGTTCCAGAGCCATTTCACGGGTGAGCTTCTTCGCTCCTGCATAGGACTTCATACGGCGGATATACTCGTCCACATCACGCTCGTCCTGCCGTGTCGCTTCGGAACGCTTTCTCAGCTCGTCCTGTTCAGCGGTCAGCTTATCCTTCTCTGCCTGATACTTTTCAAGCAAGCCGATACACACTTTTTCGGGAACTTTGCCTGCCACCTTATCCTCATAGACGCTCTGGATAAGACCGTCAAGCTCGTCGATACGCTTCACAATATCGTGCTGCCGTTTCCTGTCTGAGCTGTCCTGCACAGCGTTCTCGCCCTGCTTGTAAGCGAGGAGCTTTGCTCTCACATCAGGCTCATTCATAACGAAGTCGATCTGGTGCTGAATGTCCTGCAACACAAGGCTCTCGATCAGCTCAAGCCTTATCGTGTGCGAGGAGCAATACTCTTTTCCGAAACGGCTATATCTGCCGCAGGTGTAGCAAGGCTTTGACTTACAGTGAATATTGCTGTTCTGCTTCATCTTGGAACCGCAGTCCGAGCAATAACACAAGCCCGACAGCGGCATCGTGATACCGTTCTTGGAGGACTTGCCGTTGCTTACCGAATCATCGACTTCACGCACCCTGTCCCACAGCTCCTGAGAGATGATCGCTTCATGATTATTCTCAGTTACCGCCCAATCATTTTCGTCACGGCGGACGGTCTTATGATTCTTATAGCTCACGGTTGTGGTGCGGAGCTGAATCAGGTGTCCGAGGTAGATAGGATTGCGGAGAATACGCTTTACCGCAGACACTCCCCACAGATGTGAGGTGCGGTATGGATTCGGTTTCCCGATAGTGTGATAGTAGTAATCGGACGGTACAAGGATATGTTCACAGTTGAGAACATCGACTATCCGTTTCACGTTGTAGCCTGCCGCCCTCATTTCAAAGATACGGCGGACGATCTCCGAGGAATACGGATCAACGATAGGCGTACAGTTCTTGTCTGTGCCTTTCATATATCCGTAAGGCGGATAGTTGGTCTTATACTTTCCCGACTTAGCATTAGCTTCAAATACAGCTCTCAGCTTCTTTGAAGTGTTGGCTGCGTGCCATTCATTAAAAACATTCATGATCGGCATCATATCCATTGAAGCACTGTCCGATTTCGCTGTGTCGATATTATCGTTCAGGGCTATGAAGCGGATATTGTACATCGGGAATATGTAATCCGTGTACTGCCCGACCTGGATGTAGTTTCTTCCGAAACGTGAGAGGTCTTTACAGATGATAAGATTGATCTTGCCGTTTTTCGCATCATCAAGCAATCTCTGTACGCCCGGACGTTCAAACGTAGTGCCTGAAATTCCGTCATCGACGTACTCGTCATAGAGCGTCCACCCGTGCTGTTCCTCAATATATTTCGTCAGAATGGTTCGCTGGTTTTCAATCGAAAGGGATTCTCCCACACGCTCATCATCACGGGACAAGCGGAGGTACATTCCCACTTTATATTCAGTCTGCTTTGGTAACATCGTAAACTCCTTTCCTGCATTTCCAAAGCAGCTCTTTCCGATACGAGTCTATTATAGCGCGCCGTATCGGAAAAAGCAATAGCTTTTGAGAAAAAAGTTTACTCTGTATCTGAGCAAGGGACACGGTGCATCATTTCGTTGACTACCTTATTGAAAGCATAGCCAAGCATCACATCGTTAATATCCCTGTCTCCGACAAAGTGACTTACAACTTTGTGCTTCACACCGTCCACCTCATAAGTGTTGGTGTGCGTCGGACAATCTTTGTAAAGCTCGTCCATCTCCTGCATAGTTTTTACGCCTGCCTTTTCTCTCTCTACGGCATTTGTAGTATTATTCGTTCTACACTATCCTTTCCGACAGCTCGTTCCATTTTCGCACTTCCTGCTGTCTGTATCCATAAAAATCGTCCCGTCGGTTACGGGGAAAATGCCTTTGACCGTTCAGGCATTTTAGTCATCATCGCTGTCCTCCTTATCGTAGAACGCAATGTCATCGCTGTCCTCAGACGAGCGACCGCTGCCTGCAAGCTCTGCAATATCCGCATCGCTCAGACCGCTTGTCTGGAGCATCTCAGCCTGCTGATGTTCTCTGCTGAGAATATCGAGTAAATCCTGTCCGGTACAGTTGTACTGTTCGCAGATCGCCTGATAGCTCAGTCGGGCATTTTCCTCCATGAGCTTCTTACGCTTTTCCGTATCACGCTTGATGTTCTTGGAGAGCTGCTCGATCTTGCGATCGTTGTCAGCAATCTTTTCAGAATAGAGTGCTATGGGAATCACCTCACCTTCATTTTTGTCATTTCACATATTCCATGAGCCGAAGCTCTGATTTCTCCTTTTCATACTCCAATTATAGCGCGCAATAATACAAAAAATCTATTCGCATACCAGACAAACTTTTCTCAACACAGCCAGAAATCGGAGCAACCGAATTTTCAGAAACGTGCAGTTATGAGGGGGTTACGATACCCTGAGAGCATAGAAACCCGCAACTGTCATTTTGACGAATACCCGAAATCCGATTCATTGACTTTTTGAGATTTTTCTTGTATCATAATCACAGGGACGGACGCAGAGCTTTGAGCCGAAAACGAGAAAGAGAAAAATAGTCGCTGACGCTCCAATTCCGCATACGAAAATGCGGAAACCACCTGAGCCGACAGGCTCATATGCAAAATAGCCCCACAGGGGCTAACACAAATCGCGCAAGCTCGGCATAGCTGCACTACAAATCACAGATTTGAGTACACCAATGCACCGCTTGGCAGAGGGCTGCCGCCCCTACAACCCCGCAATTAGAAATAGAAAGGAAAACAGAAAACATGAGCAACAAAACCAAGCGAACACACAGTATTCAGGTCAGGTTAAGTGACGAAGAATACGAAGCATTCAACCGCAAGTTCACGGCAAGCGGTATGAAGTCCCGGAGCGATTTCTTCCGCCACATGATCTTCAAAGGCTACATCGTGAAGTTCAACGATGACGAGCTGAAAGAGCTGCTGAAACTTGCGAGGAGCATATCCAACAACTTCAATCAGGTGGCAGTCAGAGCCAACAGCGGCGGAAAGGTCTACCCCGAAGATATTTCCGCACTCAGGGAGGAGGTGGAGAAGCTCTGGCAACCACTAAGATTTTTTCAATCTCAGTTGATGAGCTTGCATCACTGAAGTATATTGCCAATCCCGAAAAGACAGATAACGGCAGACTGATCTTCACGCAGGGGTGCAGCGCCGATCCCGAACAGGCTCACCGTGACTACGAAGAAATACGGGCGAACGGAACAGGCAGAAGTTTCGTTCTCGCCCAGCACTTCATTGTGAGTTTCAAGCCCGGTGAGATCACTCCTGAGAGAGCCTTGCAGCTCGGTCAGGAGATATGCGAGCAGTTCCTTAAAGGCGAGTATCAGTATTTCATGGCTTGCCATATCGACAAGGAGCATACACACCTTCATGTGGTTTTCAATAACACCAACTGCATAGACGGCAAGACTTTTGAAACTCATGAAAACCGCAGGACTACAAAGCAGGACAGGTCATTTCAGAAACTCATGAACATCACCGATGAGGTATGCAAGCGGCACCACCTTTATGTTATCGAGCGTCCTGAAATGGGCAAAGGTAAGAGTCATTGGGAATGGGATATGAGCCGTCAGGGATTATCGTGGAAAGCAAAGCTGAAATATGCGATAGATCAGGTTATCAAGGTAAGCGAAAACTTTGAGGACTTCCTTGCCAAGTGCAAAGATTTCGGAGTGCTTGTCGAGTATGATCCCGACCATAAGATCGACCTGAAATTTATGCTTGCCGAGCAGAAAGAACGCAATCCGAGAGCAAGGTTCACCCGTAGTCGGACGCTGGGCTGGTTTTATGAAACCGAACAGATAAAATCCCGTATCGCTCAGTATCAAGGTTGTATGGTTTATGTGCCGAGGTCGAAGATCAGAGTAGTTACTCCGAAAGCCGTGGAGAACAAATTTGTTCAGGACGCTATCGAGCGTGGCAATATGAAGGTGGCGAGTATCGCAAAAAATATTATCACCGCATACGGCGTTGAGCCGGATCAGGTTCGTGGTGCTGCGATGGCGGCATTTATTGAAAGGGCGCATCTTGTCGGTGAGTTGAATGACCTGAACACACAGATCCAAGATTTGCAAGAAAAACTCAAAGTGCTGAAAAAATATCGCAAGGTCAAGCATATCGGTGAGGAGCTGAAAACTCTCAGCAGTCGGGAGGAAAAGAAGTACCGTAGGGAACACGGCGGCGATATTGCCGAATATCACGAAAGCTGCAAACAGGTTTTGGAGCTTTACCCGTCAGGCAACATTCCGAAAGTCGAAAATCTTGAAAAGCATATCGCATCTTTGCAGAAAAAGTTGTCGAAGAAAAATACGGAATACAATCAGGCGGATAAGAAGTCCCGTGAGCTGTCCGAAGCAACGAGAACGATAGAGGAATATCTGCGACAGGAGCAGAGCCGAGATCAGCAGAAGAAAAGAAAGCGGAATGACCTTGAATGACGATAGGCTCTCTGGCGAACGGAAATGCTCCTCAGAGCCGTCCGTGATAATTATGGGGAAACTATCCACTAAAAAGAAAAGCGGTGCAGAGAGTAATTCTCCGCACCGCTGTGTTGCTATTTACCAATTAGGCTCGTTGTTATCCTGCTTACCTTCACCATTGGAAGTTGTGATAACATCCTCGGTATCGAAAACCGTGATCTCCATTTCAGGAGAAACGTAGGGCTTTTTCTCGCCCATTTTTATACCTCCTTATTCGCTGAAACTGTTGTAGCTGCCTTGCTGTACATCGGAATAGATCAAATACTTGTTCGTGCCGTCGGTCACGATGATGAAGCCTCTTGCATAGACCACACCGTCACGGCGGTCACCGATATAGACCTCGATCCAGTCGGTGGTTTCGGTATCAGTGTTCTTGGCAGCGAACTCTCTTACCTTATCCATCAGAGCCGTTGCTTCTTCATCGGTAAAGCGCAGGTTTGCATCTGCCTGACCGTTGCCGAATGCGCCAACATTCATACCGTAGAGGATACCGTGCTGTACGACCGTGTAATTGGAATTATCCATATTCACAGCAAAGCGGAAGCCGACATAATCTCTGTCTGTGCCGTTGAACTTGTTGTCCGTCACGGCATAGCCCTCGCTGAATGTGATGAAGCCGCTTGCATTGAGCCACATTGCTGTGAGCGTAGTCTCCGCTGTTACGGACGTTTCATAGTCGTAAGTATTCACGCCGTCAGCAGTCCAACCGAGGAAGATCGCACCGTTCTTTGTGGGGGCTTCGGGAGCAGTCAACTTTGTGCCGTGATCAACTGTTAAACTCTCGCCGTACTGCACACCGTCCACCATGTAGGTGACAGCATACTGATTGATCGCAAATGTTCCAGTGATCTCGATATTTCTTGCAGGCATCGTTGTGTAGGAAGTCTGCCAGCCGCTGAACGTATAGCCCTCTTTGGTCGGTTCGTCAATCAATGCGATATTTGAGCCGGAGGTTGCCGAAGCAGTCTTATATACCTCACCGTCCACCTTGTAGGTAATCGTGTAATATGTCGGCGGAACGTAAGTTGAGTGTGCGGTAAAGGTTGCCGTATAGGTAACATCCCCCTTGACCGAGGAAACCGCCGGACTCCAGCCTGCAAAGGAATAAGTATAGCTGGAAGTGCTTGCCTTTTTGGGTGTTGCACCGTTATACTCAGGCATTGTGCCATATTCCACGTTTTCGTCTGTTTCAAGGACGGTATCGCCATTTTCCCAAGTAACAGTATACTTATTGACTGTGCCATTAAACTGTGCCGTATATGTTGTCTCTCCCGTAACTTCGGAAAGCTCATTATCCCATCCGCTGAATGTATAGGTATACTGTGCATCGGCGGTTTTGGTAGGCGTATCGCCGTTGTATGCGGACGGCATTGAACCATAATTAAGGGTTTCTGTTTTCAGCGTATTGCCGTCGCCGTCAACCCACTTGACTGTGTACTGATTCACAGTCGGGCTGAACTGTGCTGTATAGGTCGCATTGCCTGTTACCTCAGCCGGAGCAGTGTCCCACTCTGTAAATGTGTAGCTATACTGTGCTGTGGGAGATTTTGTCGGTGTGTCACCGGTGTAAACAGGTGTTTGACCGTATTCGACCTGGTCGGTTTTCAGCGTATTGCCGTCGCCGTCAACCCAGGTAATGTTGTACTTGTTGACTGTCTGGCTGAACTGTGCTGTATAGGTCACATTACCTGTTACCGTATCAACCTCAGGCGACCAGCCGCTGAAAGGATAACTATACTGAGCATTGCCTTCCTTTGTTGGTGTCTCGCCGTTGTATTCAGGTGTTGCACCATATTCCACGTTTTCGTCTGTTTCAAGGACGGTATCGCCGTTTTTCCAGGTAACAGTATACTTATTGACGGTTTCACTGAACTGTGCTGTGTAGGTCACATCTCCTGAAACAGTCGGGAGTGCATCGGGAGTGTAAGTGTTCGTGCCGTCGCTCCAACCGCTGAATGTGTAAGTGTACTGTGCATCAGCATCCTTTGTAGGTGTCTCGCCGTTGTATTCCGGAGCTGTGCCTACACGGACAAATTTATCGGTCTCAAGTGTTTCATCACCGTTTTTCCAGGTGACTGTATAGGATTTGGCAATCGTAGCTTTTATCGACTTCGCCGCAGCCTCAAACCAGTTATCGCTGCCCTCGACCTTATAATAGACTGTATAGGTCTTTGCATCTGTTCCCTTCGGGATATCCTCAGAATAAGTCACACTATCAAGGCTGTATACAACTGTTCCGAAGTCTGTGGAACCATTTGAAATGAGTTCGTATTCATCGCCAGTCCATGTAGGAGATTTCGCTGTGGGAGGCGTAACCTTCGGGGTAGCCTTGTTAATTTTTATCACAACTGTCTTAGGAGCAGCTTCATACCAGTTGTCTGTGCCCTCGACCTTATAATAGACTGTATAGGTCTTTGCATCTGTTCCCTTCGGGATATCCTCAGAATATGTCACACCGTCAAGGCTGTAAAGCACCTTGCCAAAGTTTGTAGAGCCTGCTGTCACAAGTTCCTGTTCATTGCCGTTGTAGGTCAGCGTATTCGCAGTCGGGGCTGTGACCTTAGGTGTTGCTTTCTGAATTGTGAATGTCTTTGTGGCACCGGTTTCGGGCAGCTTATAGTTGCTGTTTGAAAGTTCTGTAACCTCTGCGGTATAAGTACCCGCATTGACTTGTCCGCCGCTGACGGTAAAGTTACATTCATCATTTCCGCAAAGTCCTGATATAGCGGCTGTCGGACTCTGTTCCTGTCCGTTGTATGTATATATCTCATTATCCCATGTGACACCGACTTCTTTGGGTAAGATGTTGAACGAAATACCTTTGCTACCGTAAAATCCTGAACTGTCGCCTTTCTCGGCAGTACCGTCAATAATTATTTTAGCACCACCAACATATATATTTTTGTCATATCTTATCGTATAGTCAGAGTTTTCTTTAAGAGTAAAAGTGCCTATTTTTAATTCAGGTATTGGAGTAATAGGTTTTCCTGTATAAACCTGATCAGGAATAGGAGATGCTAAAGCCACAGCATATGTAATATCAGCAGCTGGACTCGAATAGATTCCATCCGAACAAAGAACAAGACCATCATAGTCACAGCTTACATCGGCATACTGTGACTTAGTTCCTCCGTAATTTATATAGTATAAGCTATCGCAACCCCAAAAAGCATTTTCTCCGATAGATGTTACACTGGAAGGTATCGATAAGTAGGATAATTGGCAACAGCTGTCAAAGGCTTTTTCTGGAAGCGAAGTAACTCCATTCGGTATAGTAATACTTTTGAATAGATTACTACTTAAAGATAAATATTGAATTGAAGTAACGCCATCCGGAATAATGATCTCCTGACCTCTACCAGACGGGTAACTTATCAACACCTTGCCGTCTTTACTTAATAGCACTCCATCGATATCTTTATAACAGGTATTATTTTCATTTACATAGATATTTTTGAGCTTTAGCATACCTGTAAAAGCTCCCAGGCCTAATTCTGTAACTGTTTCAGGTATTGTAATTTCAGTAATAATAGTATTTTGAAATGCATCACTACCTATTGAAGTAACGCCTGTGGGGATCGACAAATCTGACAGGTTTTCACAGTTATTAAACGCATAATCACCTATGGATTTTACATTAGCAGGAATGACTATTTTCGAAAAAGAACATCCACAAAATGCCTCATCACCAATCGATAGTATACTTTCCGGCAGTTCTGCTTCGGATATTTTACAACCGAAAAAAGCAACATCGCCAACAGTTGTAACCCCATCTTGTATTATTACTTTTGATATACTTCCCCGTGAATTGTACCAAGGAGGAATAGGACCGTTATAACTATAATCAATCATAGCCCCCGTGCCGTATATTTTGAGAACACCTGTATCATCAAGTGCCCATTGTACGCTTGCGCTCGCTTCTCCACCCTCATTATCCGGATTGCCGCAGTTACCGCTTGCAATAATGTTTCCCTCAGCATCTGCACTGACAGCAATATGCTCAAATATGCCGCTGAATGGCTTCATCGGCATACTGCCCGAAACGATAAGCAGAGCAAGTGCGCCCGCCAGCGCCTTTCTCCAAAATCTTCCTGTAATCAGCTTCTTGCGATTACCCTTTGTCACTTATCGTCCACCTCAATTTCAATGTAATATTTTGTAAAATAAGTTGTTGTTTTACCATTCTCGTCTCCAGAATGTGTTCTTCCAGTAATCGGAAGATAGAAGGATACGTTCCCCTTGGAAAATACCTCCTTTTCAACCTCAGTTCCTGCACTTTCTTCGCATTCGATTGAAATAAGCTCGTTTTCCTTTTTTAATTCAAGAGTCTCATCTTTTCCGAAAATGATAGCTCTGTGTGCTTCAAGTTTCCTACTGTAAATAGTAGTCGATCCATTTTCATCACCATTGTGCTTTCTGCCAGTCATGATATAACAGTCTTTTGCGCTCCACTCCGAGGAGGATTCCTTTTTATAATGATCCTCCTCCTTTTTGGTTAAAAGAAGATAGCAGATGTCCGTTTTAATACCTGCCAAAGTCTCTGCAAGACCTACATTAATGATCTCACCTGTTTCCATATCAGCGAGATGAACCATACCGACTTTATATATGGTCTTTCCATTCTCATCACCTGTATGTGTTCTGGAATAGATTGCAAATAAACCAACAGCATCAAACTTTGCACAATTAATTGTTCCATCGTAGAAAGGATCATTCTTACCAGACTCCACAAACTCGGTAGACATAGAGATAAGGTCAGAGATTACAACATAATACTTCTTTGTAGCCATAATATACCTCCTTAACATGGCTGTGACGCTTAAAACAACTTGTTAAATGAACAGGGTTTGCTCGGCTTAATAACACAAAAGCGCACCCCACAGGACGCAGTTATCCCATAGAGTACGCTTGTATTATCGTATAAAATTGTGAAAAGGGCGCAGTTATGCTTGCCTGCTTGCTTGCTTGCTTGCTTGCTTGCTTGCTTGCTTGCTTGCTTGCTTAAATCGTTGCACCCGAACATAGCTCTGTCAACCCCTTTTGCGAAATTAGTTGTAAACTTTTGGTGAACACGGATACAACTATTCAATCTAATTCTACCATAAGAGGACAAAAATGTCAAGGGGTTTGGAGCGGTATTTCGGGAACATGGAAAAAGATCGCTTAGGAAAATTCTATTACTCCTGAATCTCTCTCATCAGAGTCACGCCGTCCTTGAAGCCTGCCTTGTACGCAGCTCTCATTTCAGCAGCGGCAGTCTCACTTTGCAAGTCGCATAGCTTATGGTACAAGATTGTCTGCTCCTCAGTCAGCGACTCCTCAAATGGGATAGCGGTCTGCTCCCATTCATCAGAGAAGTGGTCTGTCTTGATAGCACCGATACGGCTATTGTAGATCTCATCAATCATAGGGATACTTCCTTTCAGTCATTGCAGTTAGTGTGAATATCGGAAAGGCTGAAAGTCGTGACTGATGAGCTGAATCAGGCAGCTATTGAAGCCAAGAAGAACGCTCCGAAGCGTGAAAAGACTTGCTACTTTGAGAGGGCGAAGATGAAGCGTGATGCTGCAAGGCTTGCTAAGAAGCCGAAAACTCCGAAGGACAAGGCTAAAGGCAGGGGCAAGCAAGGAATTGAATAAGCAACTTTAAACCCAGTGGATTCAAAGTGAATGAGCCGATTTGTTTACAAGTCGGCTCAGTTTATATAAATCTTGTCTATTAGGATTATTGGACGATTTCCTGGGAACAGCGTAAGTTGGGCGAGATTTCAGAATCATTTGAATATGGTCTAAACGCTGCCGCCACTGAATATGACGGCAAGCACAAATATATACGGATTACCGACATAGATGATTCAACACATTTATTCATACAAGATAATCTCACATCACCTGATATTGATTTCTCAACCGCAGATGATTATTTACTGCAAGCGGGAGATGTTCTATTTGCAAGAACTGGAGCGAGTGTAGGAAAAACCTATATATATCGCAGTTCTGACGGAGATTTGTATTTTGCCGGATTCCTTATTCGTGCTAAAATCAAAAGAGATTATGATGCAGATTTTGTCTTTCAAAATACTTTGACAGACAATTATGATAGCTATATTCGTATCACATCTCAGCGTTCTGGTCAGCCCGGAGTCAATGCTCAGGAGTATGCTAATTTTGCATTATCCGTCCCATGTCTTGCTGAACAAAAGAAAATTGGAGCATACTTTACCAATCTTGATAACCTTATCACCCTTCATCAGCGTAAGTTAGAAACGCTCCAAAAAATGAAGAAATCTCTGCTCCAAAAGATGTTTGTATAAAGGC
>JAEEGF010057344.1_pt1 | contig 17856 bp, 11 predicted proteins | sample 9134171 | NCBI WGS metagenome assembly JAEEGF01 (sample SAMN16246542, study PRJNA631951) | gut metagenome | biome: gut microbiome; feature: rumen; material: AP-attached | host: Bos | place: Iran: Karaj | collected 2018-10 | reverse complement strand
GCGTTGAACATGATGATGACAGTGAGATAAATATGGATTCTTTTATGTCCAAAGCCAAAGCCGCACTTTCATATTACAGGGATAATCTTAATGTAGATACTCTTTACTATATAAGTGATAAGCTTAGTAATAATTATGAGAATCATGAAGGAGATAGTGAACAACGTAATAATGCACATTTTATTGAAATGGTTTCGGCTCTTGCTATAGTTGATTTCTGTCAAAGTAATCGCCAGCATGACGGTAACAAAGAATACAAAGAATTTGGTTTGTTAAGTGATAAATCTTGTGTATCGTTGAAAACATTGTCAGATTCTACAAGGTCACAAATTCAGAAGCCTCTTATGTCAATGTTTGTTTTCGAGAAATTTTATAAAGAACATCTTCGTTTTACATGGGATGGAGCTTGGGCTAAAGATTTTTCTTACGCTGATGATGACAACGAATCTGAATTAAGTATAGATTCGTCCATTATGACTAAAGATTTCTTTGTAAAACTGACCAAGTTTTTGAAAGACTTTGATGGAGAGTGGTTAAGAGAGATGGAAGATAACAGCAGGTCTTTCAAACCATTTAATCTTAATACAAGCGGCGAGAATATATTTAGTTCTATTGATGGATTTGAACCCAAGAAGTCTGGTTTCTTTAGTAAATTGACAAGCAAGAATCTTGATGGATACGAAGCTATTGATAACGCAATAGCAGACATTTCTAATGAGCTTCACAAAAAACTCCCAATGTATGATTACTTTATGGATGTACATTGGCGGGCTATTAACAAAGTATTTAAAACTAAATTCGGTATTTAATTATGGCATACGTATTAAGACCTCATAAAGGGAACGACAACTTAGACGGTTGGGATAATTCCACAAAATATGATAACACAGCAATAAAAAGCATTGAAGATCCTTCTGGTGGTTCGGCCAGTATTCCTATTACATCAATTCCATCGCCATTTGCTTCAATGGAACTGGTCAGGAATGCGTTTGAATATTGTTCTGACAAAAGGAATGAAGTAGATGGAACTACCATCTATCATAAACTTGTGTCATATGCTTTAGATATACTTGAAATATTCTATAATTATGACAAGTATTCTAATATCATTGAAATAATTCCTTGGTTTAAAAACGATTTAGATTCATTGCTTAATAGTAGTGATGATGACGTACGAAGATTAGGTGAAACACTTAATCTATACATGCATGAAGATTCTTCGACTTTTAATTTTGATAAAATGTCGGCTATTTTTATGTTAAATTATAAACACGGGCCGGAACCGATAAACATAATTGGTGGTACGTCTCCAACCTCATTAACTATAGCTTCACCGAATGATTTAAATTATGTACGTATTTTCTTAAGTAATAATCATCGAGCATTGAGTGATGATACTGAATCATTCCTTAGTTTGTACAAACGAGATCCAGATTTTATGAAGTTTGTCTGGACCATGTCATTACAACAAAACTTTACAAATACATATCCTGAAGTACAAAGATATATACAAAAATGTTTTGAAAAGATCCCAGACATTAGTTTGAAAACAGAATTACGTAATATTTCTGCATCTGAATATTCAAATTATACATCTCTTACATTTCAGGCACAAACAACAGTTTTCTTAGCAGGAAATATTGCTATGAAAGTACGACAAGCAGCCGATTTGTCTAGGAGTGATTTCATAATTAAGGTGAGTGCTGGCAAGGTCGGTAATTCTAAACTTCCTTTAGTGCTTCCTTATAATACATACACAGAACCAAACATGAAATATGTCAGTGGGGACTGGAATAGTGAAAACAAATCCCCACTAATAGTTCTTGACATGAATAGATGTATTGTTCCGTTGGATCAACGCACCCTTCCTTTCGATGGAACTCTTTACCCATTCCTCACAGTAGACGATATATTCCAGCCCTATATAATAGAGACTGTATTCCCTATATCAGAATCTTCATTCTTTACTGCAGCTTATAAAAGTGCTGATAGGGGCTATTTATTACCTATAAAACAAAAAATATTGGAATATATAAGTATTGAAGATTTAAAAGGTGTAACGAACGAGCCAACCCCTCGTCCATTATTTGAAATCAAGAGTAATAGTGACAATATAGTTAAAGCGGTTATACGCATACCTATTCAGAAGGGAAAGTATATTGAGTTTGAACGTAATTACTTTAGAGGACAAGATCCACAAATAGAACACAATAAAGGTTCTGTAGTAGAATGCAAATTTAATTTGTATCTATACCCATCATATCACATCGGTAAAGATAGTCCTCAAAGAATATATGTTATAGAACAAGATACAGGTGCCCTTACAAAAAACTACCGTTACGATGTTAGCGCTTATTGTGAAAATAGCAATTCTTCGCTTCAAACACATAAAATAAGCCGTGCTGATAAGTCGAAAGATTCATACACATCATTTTATAATACATTCAGCAAAGAATTTGATTATATAATGGTTTCAAATGGGAAATGCGAAAACATTGCTATTCCATTGTATGAGAATAAAGGCGGAGGATCGCGCTCTTTCGAATTTGCAGTTGATTTCGGAACGACAAATACACATATAGAATATCTTGAAAAGGGTGGTACTCCTAAACCGTTGGAGATATCATCAAGTAGTCCTTTCTTCCTTAAATTAAGTTCTTATAGTTACATTTCGGAAGAGGATATTACAAAATTGTTTGACAAAAACGTGGAGCGCTCTTTATTAGAGTCTATTCTTCAAGAGTTTATTCCAGAATCTGTTTCAAAAAACGACAATTACTCTTTCCCCATGAGAACAAATCTCAGCAAGTTGAGAGATGCAAGAACTGGACAACGAGAGCTTGTCTCGTTAGCAGATTTTTCTATAGCATTTGGATATGAAAAGCAGCAAGTCTATTTACATAATGAAGTACTAACTGATTTGAAATGGAACAGAAACAATAATGAAGGAGTTAAAGCTTATATAGAAGAACTTCTATTACTTATTAGAAGTACAATCATTCTTGGCGGAGGTGATTTGGACAAAACAACCATCAAATGGTTCTATCCAATTAGCATGTCCCCCTTCCTGAAATCAAGATTGACAACAACCTGGACAAGTCTTTGTTCTGATTTGATTTCGCCTACTTGCAAAATACTCCCGATTTCAGAATCCATTGCACCTTATTATTATTATAAAAATGAGCAAGGAGTAAGTTCCAGTACTTGTACCGTTGTTTCGGTAGATGTTGGAGGAGGGACCTCCGACTTTGTGGCATATCAAGATAATAGTCCCAAGTTTATTTCATCTGTTCGATTCGCTGGTAATAATATTTTTGGAGACTTTTACGGAATGAGTCCATCACTTAATGGTTTTTATAATCTTTACAAGGATGTATTTAAGGCCAAGATTGATGGTTCTTCCCAACGTAGTAACTTGAATCGAATACTTGAAGACATCTTGGCAAACAACAATTCTGCTGACTTTGTGTCATTCTTGTTCTCATTGGAAAATAATGTAGCACTTAAAAAACACGGTGAACAAATATCTTTATCTTCTGAATTACAAGAGAATTATCAATTAAAGGTCGTATTTCTATTATTCTATACCGCAATAATGTATTATATAGCAAAGTTATTGAATAAAAAGGGGATATCATCTCCTCGATACATAACTTGTAGTGGTACTGCTTCGAAGATTTTCAACATCATAGGTGGTACGGATAATATTCAGGAATTTACGGGTCTAATATTTAAACAAGTTCAGGAGTCTGATATTGCTCTGCTTCTAAAACAAGTTCCGAATCCGAAAGAAATAACATGTAAAGGAGGCTTGAAAATGACCGAAGCAGATATCGATGAAACACCGAAAAAAGCATACTTTTACGGCTCAGAGAAACTTGATTCAATTGAGGCTGTCCTTGCGTCAGAATTAAAAAATCCCGAAGAGTTTGTTGACGAAATTGTGAATAACTACAAATTATTTATCAAATTCTTTTTTGATTTAAATAAGAGATTTTCTTTCGCACAATATTTTGGTATTGAAGATAATGGATCTTTTGAAAAATACTCAAAAGTTTTAGTCGAATATGCTGAACAAGACTTTGCAACTGTTCTTGAGGAAAGAATGAAAGATTTCCAGGAATCAGACTCTTTTGAAGACTCTCTATTCTTCTATCCATTGTCAGGAGGCCTGTTCAGGCTTGCTGCATATATTTCGAACTCAAATAATTAAATAAATAGAACAATGTGTAGATATAAGTATTTATTTATTGCTCAGCTATTTGCGTTGACAATAATATCGCTTTCAAGTTGTGATTTTATAGATCGTATTCTTGATAATGACAAATCTGCTAATCAATATGATGGCAGTAGTCAATATAATAATGAGTATTCAGATAGTGTTCAAAATAATAGCAAAAGTCAAGCAGATGCTGACAATAGCGAAAGTAACCCTGTCCCATCACAATCAAATCAAGAAGATATTGTTTCAGAACCACCAGCTATTCCAGTGCAATCTGTAATTGTAGAGAACAATCAAAATAAACAAGACAGCATAATAGACGAATTAAACTATAAGATTGGATATTTGGAAAGTAAGAATGCACGTATGATAGAATCGTCTACTGTATTTACACTTATGCTATTGTATTTATTGCTATTGATCATGCTTTTCTTGTATTTATATAGCAAAATTAATGCTAGTAAAAGTAGATATGGCAATTCTTCAAATGATAAGAGTAATGGTGAAGGCACGATTACTCCGAACAAGGTCAACTTATTAATTAGTAATAAAATTGAAGAACATGTTAAAGAAATTAATAATAAAATCAAAAAACAAGATGAAACAATTTTAGAATTTGATAAGAGATTGAAAAAGTTAGAAAGAGAGAGAGAGCCATATACGAGTTATTATGCTGGAGTAAAGCATGAAGAAAGTCAGGGTTCCCCTTCTGCATCGTATACACCTGTTTATTCATCAAGTGAATCACAAAACAGCTTATCAAGTCCTAAAATGTTCTATATGCCGAGAACGATGACAAAATTACAATTTGATGATAGCAAGAAAAAATGGTCTAGAAGTGAGAATACATATTTCAAATTTATACTAGAAAAAGATAATCAAGCTACGTTCATGTTTGATCCATTTGATGAAAATTGTATTAAAAAAGCTTTTGATGATCGAGATAATTCGTTAGCTACTGTTTGCGATATTGAATTGGTTAGTTCTCAGCCGAGAAGTTTCAAGAATTGTGAGAATGGCCGTGCAGAATTAAGAAATGGTGTTTGGGAAGTAACAAAAAAACTAAAATTGCAATATGTATAACTCGTTAGAAATATTTGCAATAATATTTATAATTATAATACAAGTTATTATTGCATTTCGTGCTTACAAACAAATCAATCAGTTGAACTCCTTCCTTCCGGATGGAAGAAGCTCTCTGACACTAAAGGAGTATGAGATCCCTTCTGAAGAAATACTAGAACTAGAGCCGTCTCAAGTAATTGATCGAATTGCTTATTTAGCATATCAAAATAAAACAACTTCAGAATTCTCACCAAAATATATAGATGAGTTTGCCGACTCATCTGAACTTGAAGAGGATGAAGATATAATAGCCAAAAGATAACTCTAATAAGACACGTTTGTATAATATGAATAATATCAAAGTGCACCTTGTTTCTTATTCAGGTGTTGACAATCCGTTAATAAGAAAAGTCATAGATTCCATTAATTCGTATTTACTACGAAATAAAGGTGCTATCTCTGATTTCAATTTAATTAAAGATATTGTAGAGAGAAACTGTGATGCCGTTGATGAAGAAATAAACCAGCAGATTCCTGTACCTATATATTTAGGATTAATGGGAACTGTTTTAGGCATTATTATTGGATTATGGTCGATAGATTTTGATCCCAACAATTTTATGGCCTCTGTAACTGATTTGATTTCTTCTGTTAAATGGGCTATGGGATGTAGTTTTGTAGGACTACTATTAACGACTCTATTATCCGCATGGAAATATAGAGGGGCTAAGGCAATGCTGGAAGAACAAAAGAATGAATTATATACCTTCATTCAGGTAGAGCTACTACCTCAGCTGTCACAAGATGCCAACTCTACCATTCTAACCATGCAGGCTCATTTGGAAAAATTCAACAAAGGTTTTTCTGAAAACGTATCTGGTTTTGATGGTATAATGAATAGAATCCTTCAAGCTTTTGATAGTCAGGTCCGTTTAACTGAGGAATTACAACATATGGATATAAGTAGAGTTGCTCATTTGAATACTCAAGTCCTGGCTGAGTTAAGAACTAGCATGACAGAATTCGAAAAATTCAATCAGTATTTGAATTTGATGAACAGTTTCGTTCAAAAGACAGCTCAAGTCACTGATGCAGTAAATGCTCAATTACGTAGAACTGATGATATAAAGGGAGTTGTTTCATCAATGGAGGTTAATATTGAGAATAATAGACTTATTATGGAGAAACTGCAAAATTTCCTCCAAAAGGTCGAAGCACATAATTCAATAGTAACAGCAACGGCAACATTGGATGATACATTGACTCAGGCAATAGACCAGCTCAAGCGACATGTCCAAAACGAAATTAACACCATACAATCACATACAGCACAAGCCACGCAGGATTTAGATCAGCTTATGCAAGCAGAAAGAGGACAGTTGGACAAGTTGAAAAATCTTGATGAACTAGAAAAACTGCAGCAATTAGTTACTTCTATAAACTCAATGAAAGAGAGCTACGAAAATTCTAATGCTGAAATGTCGAATCAAATTAGTAATTTATCACAAGCAATTAATAATATTAAAAGCAACAATACAATTTCTGCATCGATAGGTCTTCCTCCTACGGTCTTATGGATTGTTTCTGCACTTGTCGGAATTGCAGCTTTTTTATTTATTTATATTGCTGTCCGATAAAAATCGGAATTGATTAATATTCGTTTGAAATCGCCTTTAAGACAGGCAGATTTAATTCTCATCTCAAAAAGTAACCCCTCCTACGTAGGAAAAAGCTCCAATTGTCGTGTATTCTGACATGCTACCCACCTCGCCCGTTGTTGTTCCAGCAGGTTCCAGTCGAGTTTCGGACAGTTGAGCAGCGTAATAAGGTCGATATATGCACCCAGAGTTACCCTGGTAAGCATCACGATATTCGAGAAGGCCAGCTTGCTTTTGGCTTTTGTCTGCATAACCCTCAATAAGAGGTAGGCAATCATAGTCACCCATATCTGTATCTCGATGGCATTGGCGTTATCGCCAAGGAAGTACTTCAACGGGAAGTTCTGTTTCAATTTTTTGAAGAGCGACTCGATACTCCAGCGCCTGCGGTACGTCTCACAGACTTGCTCTGCCGACATCTCCTTAGAATCAAGTACGTTTGTAATGAACTCAATGGTATCCTTGCCATCGTCAGTACGCCTGACTATTCTGCGACAGCGGTATGTACCTTGCACACGCTCCTTCACAGTGACAATACCAGAATTGGGTCTTCTGCCACGACGATGCTTAAGTTCCTCCTCTGTCATGGGACGCTCTACATACTTGTCATACGTAAACTCTATAATCTGGTCTGCGATGATGTCTTTCTCAGGACACTTTCGCTGCTCGATGATTTTGAATTTGGCATTATCCTTCAGGCGACAGACAAACTTGTAGCCGGTTTCATCAAGCCGTTTCCATAGCTGATAGTCGGTATAGCCCATGTCGAAGGTTATGAATGATCCATAGGGAAGATCGAACAGACGTTCCATAACCTCATGGTCATGCACTATGCCTTCTGTATAGTCGACGAAAACAGGAAGGTCGATGCTCTCCTCAATAATGGTATGAACTTTAATCCCGCCTTTTTTCTTCCCATTATTCGGATTACGTCCAACTCCCCTAAGTATCTGAGAGAAAAGGCTTATCGTGGTTGAGTCCATCACGTGAAGCTTCGTAGAAACCTCTCTTTTCGACAGGCTGTCCGATAAAACAGGCGCATAACGCCTGTAGAGCATGCGATAGATGGAGCCAAAGAAGCTGGACTTGCGCCGTTTATTGGCATCGGACAGCGTACTGCGACATATCATGTGGTCGATGCCTAAATGATTCATGCGGGTAGCATTGGCTGCAAAACCAAGACAGGTCTCACGCAGGGAGCGCAGATTGCTTAACACGGCATAGAGCATCACAACCAGGTGTGAGTAACCATCGAGATGCTTTGTGTAGTAGTTTGCACCCGATTTTGACGCTAAAGTGTTAATTTTTGACCTGTCCATCAATTTTATTAGTTGACTTAGTACCGGCTGTCCGGAGAAATTTGTACCTTTGCACATAGATTTGGAATTTTTGGTTGTAGCAAACGCAAAATTACAAATCTTTGGGGACTTGCCGAAAGGTTTGTCCCCTTTTCTGTCGACTCAGCTCAATTTCTTATCGGACACCAATATTTTAAAATATAAATAGGTAAATGGGACCCGCAAATAACCTTGCGAGTCCCATCTCTGTGATAATCTCCTCTCCTCTGAGAGTCTGTGTCATCTGTGGCTATACGAACCCTTTGCAACATATAGATAATATTGAGGACAGAAAATTTGGGAGAAAAGATTTTTTTTCGTAATTTTGCCGCAGAAAATGAATCAGCGCAAAAAGGAAGCTTATGAACAAGACCGTCATCTCCATCCTGATATGGCCGTCTGTATGCCTTGTATGGCAGTTGCGGAGACATCGAAAGAGCTCGAAGAGGCTATAGATAAAGCCAAACAAGAATGCAGCGCGCTCTTCGATACAAAGGATACTGTGGCATACACTGAGAAGGTCCGTGAATTGATGGATCTCTGCCAGGAGGCCAACAATGAGGAGCTGTATTACAAGTCGTGGGCGAACCTGGCCAACTTCACTTTCCGTCACAACGCCCAAAAGGGACTGAAGGTGGCAGAGGAGATGCGTGACTATGCCAAAGAGCACGACAGCAAGTTCGGCATCGTCACCGCCCTCTACGCGCAGGCCAACATGTCATTGAAAGTGAACATGGAAGAACGGGCTGTGGAATTGTGCAAAGAGGCCATTGAATACAAAAACCGCTATCTGCCCGATGTCAATTGCACCCATATCTACTGGATGCTTGCCAAGATCCATCTCGTTAAAAAACGGAGGAATGATGCCCTCGATGCACTTATCCGATGCCAGGAGGAACCCAATCTGACTCCCTATCAGCAGATGAATATCTGTGCTTATAAGTGCGAAGTCGCCTTCTGTGAAGAGCCGGTCGATACCCTCCTCTTTATGGCCAACTATACCGAGTTGCAGAGATTGAAAAAGGAAACGGGCAAGAATTCCGATTTCTTTGAGGCGCAGGATATCTATTATGCAGATGTGACAGGGCAGTACGACAGGATGCTGCAACTCGCCCGTCAGCAGTCAAGTTTATTGACAAGATATGAACACATCTTTAAAGCCTACAAGAAGATGGGGCGCTGGGAAGAGGCTTTGGATACTTTGCTTCTCTATTACTCCGTACGCGACTCCATCCGCACGGGCGAGATACGAAAGCAGACAGAGATAAGCTCGCTGGAACTCCAGACAGCTCGCGCCGAGAACGAAGCCAGACGCTTAGACTCGAAAAGCAGCAGCTCACCTTCGTCGGTCTGGCTGTAGGCATCTTGGTTCTGGCCGTCTTCTTTGTCGTTTATCTGTGGTCACGCCATCGTGCGGCCATGCGTCTGGCCGAGATAAAGGCAGAGCAAGAGCGTATTCAGAGTGAACTCCGCATCGCCCGGGACATCCAGATGTCGATGGTGCCCGATGTATTCCCCAAGCTTGAAGGCCTCGACATGTCGGCCTATATGAATCCTGCAAAGGAGGTGGGCGGCGATCTCTACGGCTATCTGTTTCAGGGCGACAAGCTCTACTTTGCCGTGGGCGACGTCAGCGGTAAGGGTGTACCCGCCTCGCTCTTCATGGCGCAGGCCACCCGATTGTTCCAGACCATGGCCAAGCAGGGCATGATGCCAGCAGAAATATGTACCCGCATGAACGATGCCCTTTCAGGAGATGATAACGGGAACGGGATGTTCGTTACCTTCTGGCTGGGACTGGTGGATCTGCAGACGGGCCATCTCGACTACTGCAATGCCGGTCATAATCCCCCAGTCATAGGCGGTGGCGATCATCATGGCGATTTCCTTGATATGATTCCTAATGCGCCCATCGGCCTGTGGCCTGAACTGGAGTATAAGGGCGAAGAAATCGATAGTATCAGGAATCGTCCACTGTTCATCTATACCGACGGTCTTAATGAGGCAGAGAATCCTCAGCGGGAGCAGTTCGGTGATGATCGTCTGCTTGATGCCCTGCGGCGTACTCGCTTCGAAAACGCGCAGCAGGTGATAGAATCGCTGAAGCAGGAAGTTGAGGCATTCCGCAACGGCGCCGAGCCTAACGACGACCTCACGATGATGTGTCTCAACGTCAGTTAGCTTTTATACAAACCCTTTGTCTCGCCATTTGCCGGAACGCCAGCGGCGCATAAGGATGATGCCGCGGACATTCTCGTCGAGGGCGAAGCCGATCCACATACCGACAAGGCCGTAGCCGAGGGGGATGCCGATGATGTAACTCACGCCGACGGCAATCGTCCAGTTGAAGATGATGGCCACGACGACGGGATAGATGGCATCGCCCGTGGTTCGCAGGGTGCTGACGGCGAAGATGTTGGATGTGCGTCCGATCTCGAGGAACCAGTCGATGATAAGTACCCACACGCCCATCGTGATGATCTCCTGATTGTCGGTGAAGGCGCTGAGGAGGCTCTTGCCTGATATCGCCAGGATGGCAGAGCCGGTGAGGGTGATGATCATCGACCAGCGGAAGAAGTAGTTGCCCAGGACGTAGGCCGCCTGATAGCGCCGCTGTCCGACGAGATGCCCCACGAGGATGTCGCCACCCTGCGTGATGCTGATGCAGAAGAGGTAGACGAACATGATCATGTTGTGGCAGTAGGTACGGGCGGCCAGGGCCTCGTTGCTGATCTGGTTGATGAAGAACGTGATGACCACCTGCGACAGGCAGTAGGATATGTTCTCACTCATGGCAGGGACGCCGATGAGCAGCAGGTTGCGCAGTTCCTGCCAGGGGATGGGTCGGAAATAGCGGAGCGGGAATCGTGGGATGTGTACCTTGAAATGGATGGCTGCGAGGAGCAGTGAGGCGATGATGCGGCTCACGGCGGTGGCGATGGCGGCACCCTCGACACCGAGTTGCGGACAGCCCCAGTGGCCGAAGATGAGGGCATAGTTGCCGAGGATGTTGAGGACGTTGACGATGCCCGTCACCACCATCGGATAGATGACCTTGTCGGCACTGCGCAGCGAGGCGGAGAACGTGAGCGACAGCGCCTGGAAGAACGACAGGGCGCCCGTGAGCCGCAGATACACCAGTCCGTCGCCCATCAGCTCTGGGCGCAGGCCCATCAGCTGGAGTAGCTCCTCGGCATAGAGGAAGAGCAGGGCGCTGACCGTCATGCTCAGCATCAGGTTGACCACCAGCGCCATACCTACCACCTGGACGAGACGTTTATGCAGTCCGGCACCGATGTACTGGGCGCAGATGATGGAGGCACCCATCGAGAAGAACTGATAGACGAGGAACACGAGCGACATCAGCTGGTTGTCGAGTCCGACGGCAGCCACGCTGTTGTCGCTGTAGCGGCTGAGCATGACGGTGTCGACGGCACCCAGCATCATGACGAGGGCCATCTCGATGAACACCGGAACGGTGAGCATCCTGAGTTGTCGTTTAAGGGAGTTATCCTGCAAAGTCTAATAATTTAGGCTGCAAAGGTAGTGAAATCCCGGCATATATCGTCATTTTTGTGAGCGGATTTAGTTGTATTAACACATAATCTTGATATAGATGATGGTGATTTTGAAATTTTATTGTATCTTTGCAGCCTGAACTTAACAAACCATTGCAGTATGACGAAAAAGAACTGTGCAATCATACTTCTTGCGGCTTCCCTGCTGACTGTGTCATGCGGAGAGGGGAAGAAACAGTCGCAAGGATCAGCCCAATATCAGACGATGGTGGTGGGGAGCAAGGATATGACGCTCTCCCGGGAGTACAGCGCAAGGCTGACGGGACGGCAGATCGTGGAGGTGCGTCCGCAGGTGTCGGGGTGCATCACGCAGATCCTCACCAACGAGGGCGAGACGGTGCGTAAGGGCCAGACGCTCTTCGTCATCGACCAGGTGCCTTTCCGTGCTGCCTTGGAAGTGGCTGTCGCAGCCCGAAAGAGTGCGGAGGCCAGGCTCGCCACAGCGCGGATGAACTATCAGAACGAGCAGACGCTGCAGCAGAACAATGTGGTGGGCGGCGTCAGCGTGGAGACGATGCACAACGCCCTGATGGAGGCTGAGGCCGCTCTGGCACAGGCGAAGGCACAGGAGGTGAACGCGAGGAATAACCTGAGCTATACGGAGGTGAAGAGTCCGGTGAGCGGCGTGGCGTCGATGATTCCCTGGCACGTGGGGTCGCTCGTAAGCAGCAGCATCAGTGAGCCGTTGGTCACCGTGGCTGACGACAGCGAGGCATACGCCTATTTCAGCATCACCGAGAATCAGGTGCTCGACCTCGTAGCGCAGTATGGCTCCGTCGCCGGGTTTATCAGCAAGGCGCCGGCCGTAAAGCTGCGGCTGAGCAACGGCCAGGAATACGGCGAGGCTGGGCGCATCAGTGCCGTCAGTGGCACCGTCGATACTCAGACGGGTGCTGTGACGCTGCGTGCCACCTTCCCCAACAGCGGCCATGTGCTGCATAATGGCGGTAGCGCGACCATCGTTGTGCCCACGCACCGCACGAACTGTATCGTGATTCCGCAGGAGGCAACCTATGAACTGCAGAACCGCACGTTTGTCTATCGTGTGGTCGATGGCAAGACGAAAGCCACCGCCGTGACGCTCTTCAGACAGAACAATGGGAAAGAATATATCGTAGAGGAAGGCCTTGCTGTCGGTGACACGATCATCGCCGAGGGTGCCGGACTGCTCAGAGAGGGAATAGTAATTAAAGACCACTAATTACACTAATTACACTAATTATTGCTGCGCGACCATAAAAAATTAGTGAAATTCGTGAAATTCGTAGTTTAAAAGAAAAGAAATGAATGTAAGAACTTTTATAGACCGTCCGATATTGTCTGGAGTCATTTCGGTGCTGATGGTGCTGGTGGGCATCATCGGACTGAGCCGTCTGGCCCTGGAGCAGTTCCCTGAGATAGCCCCGCCGACGGTGCGCGTGATGGCCAGCTATACCGGTGCCAATGCCGAGACGGTGCAGAAGAGTGTCATCGTGCCGCTTGAGGAGGCCATCAACGGTGTGGAGGGTATGATGTATATGACATCGACGGCCTCGAACAACGGCACTGCCTCCATCGGAATCTTCTTCCGTCAGGGTACAGACCCCGATATGGCGATGGTGAACGTACAGAACCGTGCCGCCACTGTACAGGGACGACTGCCGAGCGACGTGGTGAAGAGCGGTATCACCGTGCGTAAGCGACAGACATCGAACATCAAGCAGCTGTCGGTCTATAGTCCTGACAGCACGTTCGACCGTTCGTTCCTTGCCAACTATACGAAGATCAACATCGAGCCGCGCCTGAGCCGTATTCCCGGAGTGGGAGAGGTGAACGTGATGGGTGCCGACTACTCGATGCGCATCTGGCTCGACCCGCAGAAGATGGCCCGCTATGGACTGACACCTGCCGACATCAATCAGGTGCTGAGTGAACAGAACGTGGAGGTGGCGACGGGTACGCTGGGTGCCGAGAGCCAGAACACGTTCCAGTATGTGCTGAAATATCGTGGCCGTTATGAGGACGAACAGGGTTATGAGCAGATGGTGGTGCGCTCACTGCCCAGCGGCGACGTGTTGCGCATCGGTGACATTGCCCGGGTGGAACTCGGTTCCCAGAACTATAATATCATCGGCGAGACGAATGGCCGTCCCGGTGTGAACATCAGCATCAACCAGGTGGCAGGGTCGAACGCCAACGAGATCATCAAGCAGATAGACCGTGAGGTGGAGGAGATCCGCCAGTCGCTGCCACCGGGCATCACCATCGAGGATATCGAGTCGAAGAAAGACTTCCTCGACGCCTCCATTGTCAATGTGGTGGAGACGCTGCTTGAGGCGCTGGTGCTGGTTATTCTTGTGGTGTTCATCTTCCTGCAGAGCTGGCGGGCCACGATCATTCCCGCCATTGCCATCATCGTGTCGCTTGTGGCCACGCTGGCGGTGATCTATGCCATCGGCTTCTCGCTGAACATGCTGACACTCTTCGCCCTCGTCCTGGTCATCGGTACGGTGGTGGATGATGCCATCGTGGTGGTAGAGGCGGTGCAGGCCAGACTGGACAATGGTGAACGTTCGGAGGTGAGAGGCAATATTACCGAGGGGGCGATGCACGACATCACCTCGGCACTCATCACCACGACGCTGGTGTTTATGGCCGTCTTCGTGCCCGTCTGCTTTATCAGCGGTGTCACAGGAACGTTCTATACGCAGTTCGGCCTGACGATGGCTATCGCCGTGGGTATCTCGCTTTTCAATGCCCTGACGCTCTCACCGGCACTCTGCGCGCTGATTATGAGGAGTAATCGGGAGGATGGTGAAGGAGTAAAGAAAAGACGGGGTAATGGTGTACTCCGTCGTTTCAATGCCGGATTCAATGCCTTGCTCGACCATTATAAGCAGGCGGTGGCTGTTACTATTCCCCGTCGCTGGCTCTCCGTTGGGCTTGTCGTGCTCTCTATCGTTGCCTTGGTGTGGATGATGCGCACGACGAAGACGGGACTGGTGCCCAATGAGGACATGGGGACGGTGTTCATCAACGTGCAGGCCTCGCCAGGAAGCAGCCTGCAACAGACATACCATATATTAAAAGAGGTGGAAGCGCGCATCAAGGACTTGCCGCAGTTGCGCATCTACTCGCTCATCGCTGGCAACTCGAACAACTTCGAGCAGTCGTCGTCGAACGGTAACTTCACGCTGAAGCTGAAGAAATGGGGTGAGCGTAAGGGCAAGGGCGATGATGTGCAGAGCGTCGTTGATGAGATATACCGTCGTACGGCCGACATCGCCAACGCCAAGATACAGGTGAACACACAGAATATGCTGCCGGGCTTCGGACGTATCAACGGCTTTGAGATGCACGTGCAGGATAAGCACGGTGGTACCATTCAGGATCTGCTTACGCAGACGAATCGCCTGATCGCTGCCCTGAACGAGCGTCCGGAGATCAGCCGTGCCTTCACCAACTTCTCGCTGAAATATCCGCAGTATCGTGTCGAGGTGGATGCCGCCCTGTGCAAGCGCCACGGCGTTTCGCCCAGCGATGTACTGGCGGCACTCAGCGGCTATATCGGCGGTTCGTATGCCTCGAACTTAGTGCGATTCACCAAACTCTACCGTGTGATGGTGCAGGCCTCGCCCGAATATCGTCTCGACACGGAGTCGCTCAACAATATCTTCGTGAGAAACAGTCAGGGCGAGATGTCGCCCATCGGACAGTATATCACGCTGACGCGTATCTACGGCTCGGAGACGCTCTCGCGATTCAACCTCTTCCCATCCATACAGGTGGGCGGTACGGCTGCCGAGGGCTATAGCAGCGGACAGACCATCGAGGCCATCCGCGAGACGGCCGCTGAGGTGTTGCCAGAGGGCTATGGCTATGAGTTCGGCGGTATGACCCGTGAGGAGGCATCGGCACAGAATACGACCGCACTGGTCTTCGTCATCTGCATCATCTTTATTTATCTCATTCTCTGTGCCCTCTACGAGAGCCTGTTCATCCCGATGGCTGTCATCCTGAGTGTGCCCTTCGGACTGGCGGGCTCGTTCCTCTTTGCCTGGATATGGGGACTGGAGAACAATATCTACATGCAGACGGGACTGATCATGCTGATCGGCCTGCTCTCGAAGACGGCCATCCTGCTGACCGAGTATGCCTCTACGCGCCGTCGTCAGGGCATGGGCATCGTCGAGGCTGCCCTCGATGCCGCTGCCGTACGTCTGCGACCCATCCTGATGACCTCGCTGACGATGGTCTTCGGCCTGCTGCCACTAGCGCTTGCCACAGGTGTGGGTGCCAACGGTAACCGCTCGCTGGGTGTGGGCGTCATCGGCGGTATGCTCGTCGGCACCGTGGCCCTGCTGTTCATCGTGCCCACCCTCTTTGTCATCTTCCAGAGCATGGAGGAGAGGTTCAAGAAATAGGTTCGGAAAAATGTAATAATAACATAAACAATGAATATGATTAGTGATACCATCAAGTACATCGGTGTCGATGATCTCGACATCGATCTCTTCGAGAGCCAGTATGTTGTGCCCGAGGGCATGAGTTATAACTCCTATCTGATCGACGACGACAAGATTGCCGTCTTGGATACCGCCGACCGTCGCAAGGCTGACGAGTGGAAGGCAAACCTGAAAGCTGCGCTGGGCAATCGCCAGCCGGATTATCTGGTGGCCCACCACATGGAGCCTGATCACGCTGCACTCATCGCTTGGATGCTGGAGGCCTATCCTGGACTGCAGCTCGTTTGTAGTGCCCAGGCCGTGAGGATGCTGCCCAACTTCTTCGAGGGCTTTAATTTCGAGGGACGTGTCATTACCGTCAAGGAAGGCGATACACTCTCGTTGGGCCATCATGAACTGAAGTTTATCACAGCAGCGATGGTGCATTGGCCGGAGGTGATTATGAGTTACGACAGTCTGGACAAGGTGCTGTTCTCGGCCGACGGCTTTGGTAAGTTTGGTGCATTGGTCAACGAGACGGATGACTGGGCTTGTGAGGCACGCCGTTATTATTTCAACATCTGCGGCAAGTATGGCATACAGGTGCAGAGTGTTCTGAAGAAGGCGGCTGCCCTCGACATTCAGACCATCTGTCCGCTGCATGGTCCTGTACTCAAGGGTGAGGCGCTGGCTGAGGCTGTCAGACTCTACGATACTTGGAGTAAGTATGAGCCTGAGAGTGAGGGTGTGCTCATTGCCTATGCCAGCATTCACGGCGGAACTGCTGTTGCTGCCGAGCGTCTGGGTGAGATTCTTCGTGAAAAGGGTGCTCCTAAAGTTGTGGTCAGCGATCTGAGCCGCGAAGATATGGCAGAGGTCATCGAGGATGCTTTCCGTTATCCTACGGTTGTGGTGGCTGCATCGAGCTACGACGGCGGCGTGTTCCCCGTGATGCACGATTTCCTTTACCATCTGCAGATCAAGAACTACCAGAAGCGTCGTTTCGCCATCATCGAGAACGGCAGTTGGGCTCCCTCAGCAGGTAAAGTGATGCGCTCGATGATAGAGGCTATGAAGGATTGCGAGATCGTAGAACCCATGATCACCATCCGCTCACGTATGAAGTCCGGCGACGAGACCCTGCTGGAGCAGTTGGCTGACAGTCTTGTGTAATGAAGGACTATCCTGGCAGGATGTCGCCAGAGCAGGCACGGGCGTTTCGTGATGCCGTGCTGAATATCGTCAGCCAGATACCTCGCGGACGGGTGACCACTTATGGTCATATCGCCGCCTTGGCTGGCTGGCCGAGCCATTCGCGGATGGTGGGTCGCACTTTGAGATATACGCCTGGGGCTGAGTTACTTCCCTGTCATCGTGTGGTCAACAAAGAAGGCCGTACAGCCCCAGGTTGGAGTCGCCAACGTCCGCTCTTAGAGGCTGAAGGCGTCCGCTTCAAGCCCAATGGTCATGTGGATATGTCTCGCCATCTTTGGGAGCCGCCGATGACATTGTGATATGAGATTAATGGTAATTTGTATATGAAGATTATCGTGGCGATTGATTCGTTCAAGG
>JAEEGF010898361.1_pt1 | contig 17857 bp, 12 predicted proteins | sample 9134171 | NCBI WGS metagenome assembly JAEEGF01 (sample SAMN16246542, study PRJNA631951) | gut metagenome | biome: gut microbiome; feature: rumen; material: AP-attached | host: Bos | place: Iran: Karaj | collected 2018-10 | reverse complement strand
TGATTCTTCCGGAGTGTTTTGAGCCATCAGTCCGGATTTTTAGAGCCACCATTCCGGTGTTTGAAAGCCATTTATTCCGGTAATCCAGAGCCACTTAGGCTTCTGTTGCATATAATCCTTTATACTGTGATTACGCATCTATTGGTGCGAATACAGATAAAGGAGGTCAAGTTTATGACCAAGTATCGTGAAATTCTAAGACTTAAAAGTCTTGGATTCAGCGAGCGAAACATCGCCTTAAGCTGCGGTGTTTCAAGAAACACTGTCGCCAAAGTTATTACCAGAGCCAATGAACTGAATATCTGTTGGCCTTTAGACTTTGGAATGACAGACAATGCTTTGGAAGATATCATGTTTCCAAAGACTAGGTCAGCAACCAATAAGAGGATGCCTGACTACGACTACATACGAAAGGAACTTCTTCGTAATGGAGTCAACAAAAAACTTTTGTGGGTAGAATACTGCGAGGAATGCCGCATGAATGGCGAAGAACCTCTTATGTATTCTCAGTTCTGCTACTACATTCAGAAGGATGAAGAAAAGCGCAGAGCAACTATGCATATCCCTCGTAATCCAGGGGAGCAGATCGAAGTTGATTGGGCAGGGGATCCTGCACACATCATTGATCCGGACACCGGAGAGATCACTGAAGCCTGGCTTTTTGTTGGTGTTCTGACATACAGTCAGTACACGTATGTTGAAGCTTTTGTAAATGAGCGCACCAATAACTGGATAAAAGCCCACAATCATATGTTTCAGTTCTTCGGAGGCGTAGCGCCAATGCTTGTATCTGATAATTGCACCACTGCGGTGAATCACGATAAAAGCACCTGGTACACTCCGGCATTGAACACAACCTATCATGAAATGGCAGAACACTATAACATTGCCATAATTCCGGCAAGAGTTCGGAAGCCCAAGGATAAACCAAATGTAGAAGGCTCGGTTGGCAAAATATCCACCTGGATAACCGCAGCACTTCGAAATGAACAGTTTTTCTCATTGGCTGAACTGAATGCAGCCATAAAAGAAAAGCTAACTGCTTACAACGCTCGTAAATTCGAGAAAAAAGAATGTAGCAGGCTCAGTTTATTTCTTGGGGAAGAAATGCCATTACTGGCTCCGTTGCCTGCTACACCTTTTGAACTCTGCGAGTGGAAACAAGCCACTGTACAGTTCAATTATCACATCGCAGTAGATAAGATGTACTACTCTGTGCCTTATCAGTATATCAAAGATAAGGTTGATGTACGTATAACAGAAACAACGATTGAAATCTTTTATAAACACAATCGAATCGCTTCCCATAGGCGTCTTTCTGGTCGTCCGGGCCAGTACTCGACAATCAGAGAACATATGCCGGCAGATCACCAAAAATATCTGGAATGGAACGGTGACCGTTTTCGCAGATGGGCTGAATCGATCGGACCTAATACACGAAAAGTCATTGAAGCAATACTTACCTCCGGTAGAGTGGAGCAACAATCCTATCGGGCCTGCATGGGACTTCTTAAACTCGCAGAGAAGCATTCTCCGGCAAAGTTGGAAGCCGTATGTGCAAAGGCACTTACTTTCAGTTCGAGTCCCAGTTATAAAGGGATCAAGAATCTCATGATCACCATGAAGGATGAACCTTTAGAATTCACTCCTGATCATAGATTGACTGAAACAAAACCGAAAGGCATCACAAGAGGTGCTGACTACTATGGAGGTAAACTATAATGATAAATCAAAGTACAATTGATAAGCTTATCGAAATGCGCCTTACTTCTATGGCAGATGCGTTTCGGATCCAGCTTGACGATACCAACATGAAAGACGTTCCTTTCGAGGACCGCTTCGGAATGCTTGTGGATATCGAATATACAAACCGAAAAAACAACCGCCTTAAACGCCTTATAAAAAGGGCTGAACTGGAACAACCAGATGCCAGCATCGCTGCAATTGACTATACTTCTGGCAGAAAGCTAAATCAGGCATTGATCAATCGGCTGGCAACCTGTGACTACATCACGGATTACAGGAATATATTTATTACCGGAGCAACAGGTAGCGGAAAAACATATATGGCATGTGCATTTGGTATGGAAGCCTGCAAACAGTACTATACAGTGAAATATGTCCGTTTACCTGATTTACTACTTGATCTGCAGGCAGCTCGTTCCGACAAAAACTACAATTCCATCATGAAGAAATATACCAATCCGGTCCTGCTGATTATTGATGAATGGTTGCTTCTAAAGTTAACTGAAGCAGAAGCCCGTGATGTCTTTGAATTAATACATAAACGCCGGAAGCATTCATCTACCATCTTCTGCTCACAATATCGTGAATCAGAATGGTATCATCAGATCTGCGGAGGAGAAAGCACGTTGGCTGATGCTATCATGGATCGTATATCATATGATTCCTACAAGATAGACATCGAAAGTATTGATCCAGGTAAGGACTTCTCTATGCGAGAAGTATATGGTCTGGATCCGGCATTATCAAAGTAACAAAAAAGGTGGCTCTGCTGGTCCGGACAGGTGGCTCACGCCACACCGGACTGGCGGCTCCGCCGCACTGTAATATTCAGTAAAAGGAGCGTTTAATGGCTAATCAAATGCAGGACTTAGTACCAAACAACAGGTCGATGCAAAAAAAGCTTGGACCATTTTTTATTAGAAATATAATCGAAGCAGCAGTTACGGCAGGGATAATTGGAGCTATTATCTGGGTACTCCCATTTATCTTAAAAGCAAAGCTTATCTTTACGCTGGTGTTCTGCGGAATAGCTATCGTATTCAATCTTATGGGAATCAGAAATAAATCAATCTGTCAGGCTATCATGCTATGGCTTAGACATCTCGTAACACGAAGAGGATTACGATTAGGGAGTGTAAACGATGAAATTAAAAACAGTAAGTTTAAGCAAACAAACGCCGTCTACGGAAAAATCAAAGACTTCTGGGATGACAGGAACCTCGCAGCAAAAGATGAAACTGAAGACACTATCACAAAACAGCTCGCAAGATTCGCAAAACAGTTCATCAGAAACATCACGGATAATCTCGCCTAAAGGAACTACAACACAAAATCAGCCAGAAAAAAAACAGCAGCCGTCTGTACAGGGAGCGACAAAGCTAGAACCAAAGTCTATCCCAAATTCTGAGCCTTCCAAGAAAAAGCAAAATATTACTGCGATGCCAAAAACGGAAGAACAGACAAAAAGTGGTCCCGAACCTAGTAACGCCTGGACTTCTTCTGCTGCAAAGGATGAGGGCGCACCAAATGTTTCAGGTAAAACTATCAAAGAGAAACCTATATTAGTCAAAGCGTCAAAGAAAAAAGAAAAGCCTAAAAAGAAAGGGAAAGTCAAATTCTTTTCGCAGATAGACCCCAGCGGCTTCACACAGACAAAAACCGGCATTAAAGATGTCATAGGAAACATGATAGTTACGACTGATAACAAATATCACATGATAATGGAGATATTTCCTATCAATTACTATCAGCGTAGTGAAAACGATAAACTTGCTATCATTGAAAATTTTAAGTCCATGTTTATTGAATGCCCTATCGATGGACATTTCAAAATGACAATGGAAAAGACCAATATAAAGTCTTTTATAAATCATCTTAAAGAGGTATGTCCTGATGATTGTATGGATAGGCCAAGGCTGAACATTAGAGATCAGCTTATTGAAAAAGTACATGAGCTTGGAACAACTGATACTATCAACTATAGATATTTTTTCATCTTCAGGTATGAGGGCGATACAAAGGGTCAATTCTCTACAGATATCAATGAGATATATCAAGCAATGATGGTTCAAAGGTATTCCGTGAAAAGCATTCTTGAAAGCTATGGAAACCTTGTAGCTGAAGCTGAAAATCCGACACTTCATACAATAGAAACTCTATATAAGCTGTTCTGCAAAAATTCAAGCGAAACAGAGTCTATAGTAAACAGAATTATCAGAATACAGAGTGACTATAGAAAGTATTGCGCATCCCGTGGCATAGAGTATTCTGAGCAGCTTGTTGATAAGGCAGATTATTTTGCACCAAAAGGGATGGCATTTAACTATCATTCCGAGACAGCACTTATTGACGGTCTTTATACCACATATCTTGTTATTAAGGATAATGGCTATCCCGGAGCAGTGGTTCCTGACTGGCTCAATATAATAAGAGCAAGAAAAGTTATGGTAGGTTTTAATGTGGATATAGATTTTTTCTACCACAAGCTAGATCACGATATTACCCTTAATACGATTGAGAGAAAGAAAACCTGGCAGTCAGTATCATACAAACAGACCAACCGGGAAGGACAAAAAAATGCCCTTGCAGACAAACTATCAAACTCCAATTACATCATTGAGAGCATGAGGAAGCGAAAGGAAGACTTATTCGACTGCGTGACAGTATTCACACTTTATGGGAAAGACCTCAAAAAGCTTCTGGCGGGAAAAGGATTATTTATAAAGCATTTGTCGGGTAATGGTATTAAGTGCGAAGAGAGCTTTTATGACACGGAAGACTTCTATGACATGACGAGACCTCTTTGCCAGTTCCAAAACAGGATATTCCAAAGAAATGCAAGAAACATGCTCACATCAACACTCAGAGACTTGTATTGTTTTACCACATATACATTATCAGATCCCAAAGGCCTTATCATAGGCCCGAACCTTGAAAATAATACAATATTTGCCTTTAACAACTTTAATACTGGATTGTTCAAAAACGGCAACATGCTAATTATCGGGCCGCCCGGCTCAGGCAAAACTTATCTTACGCTGGCACTTGCGGCAAGATGGCTTGTCAATGGAGTAAAAGTATATTTCATATTGCCAACAAAAGGTTATGAATATAAGAATGCGGTTGTTGCATGGGGCGGCACATACTTAAAAATTGCTCCTGGTGCAAAGTTCACTTTTAATCCCATGGAAATATACCCTCAAAAGAGTGCTGTTTTAGAAGTCACAAAAGACAACGAAGAAGAGCGTGAGAATGATAACAAGACACCACTTCTTGTAAAGAAGATTACATATCTTTGTTCATTCTTCAAACTCCTCGCCGAGACAGAAGGCAACTCAAACCTTATACTTTCATCCGCCGACATTAACAGGATGAACTCACTTTTAAAAGAGCTTTATGCCGACTTTAATATTACAGAAGATGATGAGTCCATATGGAGGGATAAAGCGTCTGGCAGAAAAAGACGCTCGCCACAATTTGAGGATTGGCAAAAAAGGATTAAGGGAGACCCAAGGCTGTCAAAATATACTGAACTTCTTGATCCGTTCGTGATTGGAACCTTTTCAAACTTCAACGGACAGACAGATATAGATATTGCAAAGAAAGTTATTGCTTTCGACGTTGAAGCTGAGGATATAGGAGAAGATCTTTTACCATCTGTCATGTTTCTGTGTCAGGGTTTTGTAAATGAAGTCATAAGAGCGGACATGAACACCTTTGGAGTCAGCGTTACAGATGAGGCATGGAGACTTATGCAGAGTCCTTCAGCCGCACAACAGATGCAAAAAGAGGCAAGACTTATAAGAGGATATGGTGGCGCATGTTGTTTTGCTACTCAGAATATACAGGAATTTAAAAATCCTGCCGGAGAGGCAATCATAGCATGCTCAGAGTCGGTAATAGTTCTTTCTCTAAAGCCTAACCAGTTCAGAGTTGTTTCTGAGGTTCTTGAACTTACAGAGAGAGATAAGCTTATCCTTACAGAGACATTTGCAAAGACAAGAGGATGTGGCCTTTTTATTAGTAACGGTTCAAAGATAATGTTCCAACTTGATACATCGGTCGAAGAGGAAGCTCTTTATACTACAGACCTAAATGTAAAGAGAACTATAAACGAAAAACTCAAGGCAAAAGAGCTTGAAAGACAGATGAGGATATCTCGGACAAAAGCATAAATGTCCAAGACAAAATAAATAATGTCTCGGACAAATTTAAAGCCGTTTTTAGCTGCTTTTATTTGTGCCGGGGACAAATATATAAATGTCGCGGACAAATGTCAAAATGGACAGGACAAACGCATATTTGGATAGGACAAACTATAAAAAATACACTGAAAGGAGAATTAGAATGATACTATGTAACGAGTCAAAAATGATATTACAGTTCATCAAAGAGGTAGGAGGGATTACAACGGAACAGATAAACGCCTTCTTTCCCAATGCAGATACAAGAGCAAAGGAGTATTATCTCAATGCTCTTAAGGGAACATATATCAAAGAGACTTCAAGAGGAAGCGGGATATATGTATCTATATCAGACAACACTCCGTTCCTAAAAAAGAATGAGATGGCAGGTTGGGTACTCCTTAAAAACGAAGTAGATATGAACCCTGATACAAAGGAATATTTTAGGGCGGCTCATCCCGCACAGATATACTTCATATCGAACGGAAAGGTTTACACAGTAATCTATATTGATGAGAACGGGGCGCCACTCATTAAGGCGATGAATGAGCAGTATTTCAGCCATAACGTACAAACCGATGATAACAGCGAATTTATATTTGTTACCACTTCAGAAGCTGCAAGGGATATTGTACTCAATACTAACATTAAAGCACCGTTCCTGGGAGCCTTCATTTCCAGGGACAATAATGGTCAGGTTAACATAGAATATGACATTTTCGAAGACTGACGCAGCCATATAAAAGGTGTAAAACAGACAATAGTTAATGGTGTAATTAGTAATAATTAGTGGCGTAATAATAAAAAGCATTAACCATCGAGAAAAACACCACTTAGAAATGCCAATTTGATAGATTTTATCTATGATTTGCCATAAAAAACCTCCTGCCTTGGGGAGTGCTAGGGAACAAACACCCCAAATCAGGCCAGCCTCTTCCCGCGCCGCCGCAACACCAAGAGCAGCGTCATCTCGGACAGCCATCAGCTCGCAGATAGAAACTGGCACCAGATGAATAAATGAGAATAAAAAAGAAAAAACGGAGAGGACGGGATGAAGAAAAAGGAGAGATCAGGCATAGTAATCGAAGAGAGTAGTTCGTGGACATATGATACAGGTTTACAGTTTCGGGTACGCAGTACAAAAAAATACTACGAAACACAAAAGTGTTCAGTAAGGGTATAGGGAGAGTTCAGACAGGGTTTACAAATATGCGAATAGAGAAAAGGAAGTAAGACCATGGAAAAGAAAATGACTAGAACCATAAAAAGCGGAAAGAGGGTTGAAATATTAAAGACTCTTTATGCCAATGGAGTTCTCCCATATAAATCGTTAAAACTCTATAACGGAGAGACAGGGATCACGCAGCGCAAAGTAAAGGAAATGGAAAATGACGGAGAGATAACAAGGATAGGAACAGGAAAGGATAGCATCATTGTATTACACAACGGTTGGAAAGAAGGGACTCAGCATTGGAAGAATAAGGCGTACATAGCTCGTAGGGAAGAGTTGCAGGAAGAGCTGTATAAGTGCCTTAGTGAAGGCGGCACAAGATTAAACAGGTTTTCCAGAAGAGCTGAACTCAACCTTATGATGCATCTCGCTGGTGTTGGAGCGTACCCCGATGAAAAACCGGTTATGAATGATATTACAAATAGGGGGCTTGACGCTTTCTATTACAACGCAGACGAAGTAAAAAATGCAACCTGTTATGTGGACGATGTAAAAGAAGAAGATGGAAAGAAGCAGACATCCATATCAAGATTGTCTGGGCTGGAGATATCTCAAGGGGGAATATATGCAACCTATTCCCTTGGGAGCAAACTCATTGAATGGAATCGCTTTGGGGAAGTGCGGATGAAAGAGCTTATCAAAAGAACGCTCGGAGAAAGAAGTCAGAAAATAGTAGAAAATAGTCCTATCGACTGCATCATGTTTACAGATGACTATAAGTTGTTTGAGAGAGTTATCCTTAACGAACTTGAAACTCACCCGGCATACAATACAAAGATTCTTTTAAATATCGACTTTGCATACGAGCATATGTACGCACTGCCAACAGATAAAAATGGAATTGCAATGCTTGAGGAAATGAAGAAAAAGAACTGGCTTAAGGAAATGAGGCATATATTGCTTGGGGATTATAATGTACCACCTATGGGCACGCAGGTAGTATGTGATGCAGTAGAGGATGATAAATACATTCTGATGTTTACTTCCTGCGACATCTCCCGCCTAAAATCCTTCATCAAGCGGGCACGTATGACAGAGGAACCGGAAAGGTTTATGGTCTACTGTTTCTCATTCCAGACGCCGCTCATTAAAAGACTTGCAGGAGACTATGTGACCATCGGGGAGATAGAGCTGGCCGACTATAAGGAAGAGGTGCGAAAGCATGAAGCTGAAATTATTTAATGGAAAAGATGCATCGGAAAATAGCCAGGGATTTGTAAAAGACTTGAAAGTTGGCCTTGCGGGATTTAAAGAGAATCTTAGGGATCACAGAAAAAGAACGGTATTCATAACCATTCTTGTAATGTTCATAGCCTGGTGGGCGACAGGACTCTTCACACAGTTTGTCATGGAAGATGAAGTAATTTTTACTCCGTGGGATTGCATCATCGAAACATTCTTTTATCCCATGTCGCTTATCCTTTGGCTGGCCATATGCGGTTCGGCTGCCATGTGGATAATGCGATGGTCGAGGATGTTACATAAGGATTATGTAGTAGATGAACGTACCGGCACGAAGATATCGGTAAATGATAACACTTATGGTTCGGCACACTTTATGAATGAGAAAGAAAAACAGAAATACCTTGATATGGACAAGGATGTATCCAACATAACAAAACCTATTCTTGGTGTAGATGACAAGAAAAGAGTGTGTGCAAGAGATGATACAGTAAGGTTTACCAACTCCAATGTGATCATCTTTGGACCTCCCGGTTCGGGTAAATCAGTGTGTATCATCAATAATGATGTACTCCAGGCTGTAAAGTCAGGGCAATCAATCATAGTAGTCGATACAAAAGGGGCTGTATATAAAGATACAGCGTATGTTGGAGAAAAGGCAGGATATAACGTAAAGATATTCAATACCAAACCTGATGAGGTACAGTACTCCGACGCCTGCGATATACTTGCTAACATCAAATACGATAATACCCGTCAGGGAATTAATAAGGCCAAAGGCATTGCAGCTTCGATCGTAAACATTATCATGGAGCAGACGCACAATGAAAGAGATAAGGGTTCAATCTGGTATACAGGAGCTCAGAACCTTTTAACAGCCCTTATTCTTATCGTCAAATGGGACCAGACGATACCTGAGAATAAGAGAACACTTGGAAAAGTATACGAGATACTTGTAGAACAGAAGAACTATACAAACATAGAGGCGACCTACGGCGATATAGCATCACAGAAAGGTCATCCTGCATATGAAGCATGGCAGACATTTTCAGGCACAACCCCTATCGTAAAAGAGTCTGTATATGGCGGGCTTATGACAGCGCTTTACTTTATGTCATCCGAGGATGTAAGAGAGATACTTTCAAACGAAGAGATTTCGTTCTCAGCACCGGGATTTGAAAAATGCATCTATTATATAGTCATACCTGATAACGATAATACCAATAAAGTCTTATCAACACTGTTTATTGAACAGCTGTTCAGAGCACTCACATCAGCAGCAGACTCAATGGAAGAAGCAGGGGAGATGAGACTTCCCGTAACTGTCAATTTTGAGATCGACGAAGCAAAACAGGTTGGCAAACTCTCAATGTTCGTAGAAAAACTATCTTCGGTAAGATCAAGAGGTATAAATATTAAGACAGTATTTCAGGACCTTTCGCAGGTCAAGCAGCTCTATCCCAATGATGAGTGGCGAACGGTCATTTCGGACTGTACCACAATGATAGTCCTCAGAATAGGTAATGATAATGAATTTGCAGAGTACATATCAAAACGACTTGGTGATTTTACCTACTACGAAGAGAATGAATCATACAATGAGAATGTTGCGGATCCAATCCATCTTCATGAAAGCTACGGTGTAAGGGGTGGAAGAGGAAAACGTGCCCTTATGACACCACAGGAACTTCAGGGAAATGGAGAAAGAGGCCTTAAGGATGAAGAACTTCTTGCCATCATAAACGGAGCAGGAGTAACAAGACTTGATATGTTTATGTGGTGGCTTCATCCATATTATAAACTTTTACACCTTGATAATATCAAGACAAAAAGGTTTACCAAACACAGGACTCCTGAATGGAGCAGAAGAGTATACGGAGAGAGTGAAGAAAATTCTGATGACATCAGACATACTTCTTCATCAGCTCAGACACAGAATACAGATTCAAAAACCGGCATGAAGACCATCTCTCTTGGAGGAGCATCTTCATCCCAGACCAGCTCGGGCGAAGAAAGGCCTGAGAGAAGACCACGCGAGGAGAACGTAAATGGACGTAAGGTTGTTAAAGCAAAGAGTCTTAGGAGGTAGTCTTGCTTTTGTCATGGCAGTATCATTTTTCTTTAATACCAGAATGATAGTAAATGCCTATACAGATGCACAGAAAGAGATGCGAAAAAATCTCTACAATGCTACCAAGGAAATAGAAAAAGTATTTGTTGGTGAATATGAGACTGCAAGAGAGCAGTTTGTAGAGATGATAAGAAGCGAAGAAGCTGATGAGACATTATCCCTTATGAGCTTTGATAATCAGAAAAATCCTCTTATTGGAACCAACTATATCGAGATCATAGCCCTGTACTCAGCAATAAAAAAGCACTGTCAGCTTAAAGGTAAAGATATAAAGACAGGCTTCGCGGGAATCCCGTTTATCAGCATGGACTTATCAGAACAGTCCATCACAGAAGATATCCCTGCACTCATCCCCAAATATGAGACAGGAGAAGACGGATACTTTCACAAGGTAGGTAATGAAGTCATTAAAGAAGAAATGGCAGTTCCGGTCTACACAGAAGTTGAAGGAAAAAAAGGATGCTATGAAATAACTGGAACAACAACAGTTTCACCAGAAGAAAAGACAACCCCATACCTTGAAGTGACACTTGTAAAATCATCCTTTGACGTGATAGTAGAATACTTTGGTCTTACATTTGACATGATAGAGGAAAGATATAAGGAATATTATGACGCAATAGACTCGATACTTAACCCGGCAACGCTTACACAGAATACATTTATCGAGCTTCGTCGCAATTTTGATTTTATATCCGAGATGAGTGTTGAGGAATTAAACAGCTATGTTAGGAACATGACAGAAGACCAGAGAAGATTAATACTTCTTGCGAAAATGTTCATAGGTCAGATCCCTTATCAATGGGGAGGCAAAGCTGAAATGGGCGGATACAACAACGCATGGTGGACCTACGATGAAAACGGAGAACAAAGAGGACTTGACTGTTCCGGGTTTGTGCAGTGGATATACATGACGGCGGGGTACGCACCTGATATCACATCAAAGCTTATATCAACATCAAGTATGGCGAATAATCTCTATGATATTTCCGAGGAACAGCTTCAGCCCGGAGACATTGGCCTTTTATATAACGGACAGGGTGAAGGCATAAACCACTGCGGAATTTATGTTGGTGCAGGCTACTATATTCACTGTTCATCAGGGAAAGGAACGGTTACACTTTCCAAGTTCCCGTTTAAATATTACAAGTCGATTACGCCAAGAGTGTATTTTTCTATTGACAATAATTCGGAAGAGGATTATTATGATAATGATTATTACACCATTAGCGAAAGCCGAGAAGCAGAGCCAATCTCTACAGAAGAACTATTAGCCGAAGAAGAGAGTCTTTCAATGAAATACATTTCAGACATAGGTCTTTCACCCGAGGATAATAACAGTATCTATCTTCTTGCGCAGCTCATGACCCATGAAGCACTTAATCAAGGCTATAACGGATGGGTAGCTGTAGGCGAAGTGGTCAGAAACAGAGTTTTTTCAGAACTGTTTCCATCAACATACGAAGAAGTCATCTATCAGGACGGACAGTTCACTGGAAGGTCAGAAATAAAAACCATAACTCCATCAGAAGAAATGCTGTCAGTAGCAAAGGATGTATTCCTTGGGAGAGTGTCACTACTTAACAACCCGGCAGTTCTATATTTCAGAAATCCCAGGATCACAAATAACATTCCCGCAACCACTCAGGTAAATTGGGGAACGCATATATGGTACGCAGCCGTTAATGAACATGCTTTTTATTTACAATAACGGTCATAAAAATAAACATCTCTTATGAAAGGAGAGTAACAATGCCAAAAAAGAATCAGGCAACAGAGGAAATTAATGTAACTAATGAAGAAAATCTTACAGAGGCTCCTGCGACAGTAGTTGCGCAGGAAGTAGATGACGAAGAGGAATTCGTAGTACCAGACACAGGAGAAGAGGATGAAGCTCCTGAACAGGTAAGCGAGGATGAGAAAATCAGAAGTGTAAAGGAAAGATCTTTGGGCAATGAACCTCGCGGAGTCGTATCAGCCGGCAAGAAAGCCAAGAGAAGACTTTATAACAACGGAATGGTCTATACCAAGGAAGATGGTCTTGTTCGTCAGAACATTACAAATTCTGAAAGAAGAAAAGAATATCTTGAAATCGTGGCTTCAGCTAAGTCGGGCAAGATACTGACCGGTGTATGCAAAAACTACCGTGAAACAGAGAATGGTCAGGTACTTGCATGCGTCAACTTTGGAAAGAACTTCATTGTCGATATACCCGCTGAGAGGTTCTGCGATCTTTCGCAGCAGCCGCCCGAGGTTATTTACGACCTTGAGCACGGAACATCAGAGGCAAGAAATTACCGTCTTAAGATGATCATTCAGAACAGATTCGATTCAGAGGTGACATTCATCGTAAGATACGCAGATGAGAGAACAGGACTTGTCTTTGGGGATCACCTTATGGCAATGAGCCGTGAGTGCAGGGAGTATTACACATCCCGCCATGGAAATTCACCTACTCTTCGTCCCGGAATGAATGTAGAGGCTCAGATTGTTCAGACCAATCGTATCGGTGTATGGGTTGAATGTTTTGGAGCTGAAGCCTTCATCACAGCAGATGAGATTGACTGGCTTAGAAGAGCTGATATCTCAGAGCAGTATCAGAAAGGTCAGAAAGTATTCATTCACATCATGGAAGTGCATCCTCATCAGATCACTCAGGATGGGAAGATTACCAATGTCATCAAACTTAAGGCTTCCATCAAGCAGATGACAGACAACCCTAACGAGCTTTACTTTGACAAGTATCAGGAAGGACAGCACGGAATCGCAGAGGTAACGCAGATTACCGACAAGGGAGTATTTGTTATCTTCGCCAACAAGATCTCAGTCCTTTGCTCACTTCCGGGAAGGGAAGAAAACCCTGATATTGGAGATAGATGTGATGTTTCTATCACTCTTAAAGAGAAAGACGGTTTCCTCTTCTGGGGAAGAATCTCAAGAGTGTACAAGAAACCTATCTGACACAGTTAACCATCAAAGGTGCCAGTGCTTAAAAGGTACTGGCACTTAGTAAGAGGAGACAGAAAAAGTCATGACAAGAAAAAGAGTGAAGATGCTCATAAGATTCCTTATAGCGGCAGGACTTCTCATCGTTGTTGCAATCTGCGCAATCTTTCTTATGAAAAACAAGATTGATGAATATAAGGATCAGGCAAAGAAGCTCCAGTCAGAGCTTGCAGCCAATACGCAGACGGTTTATGTAGTAAGAAACGACAGATTTGATGAAGAAGGCAACATGATTGGCATCAAGGCAGGAGAAGTTATTACGGACATAGGAGAGAACGCCAACGTGATGCTTCAGACAATCTATACAGGCCTTAACCCTGGGGCATATATCACAGTAGAGAACATTGGCGATACAGCCCTTATCGATATCGCACCAGAAGAGCCTGTAATGACGAGCATGGTAACAAGACTTGAAATACAGCAGGACACAAGAGAGTACGAGATCCAGGTTGCAGACCTTATGATAGACCAGCAGCCTAACGATTATATTGACGTGCGTATCATGTTCCCAACAGGTGATGATTACCTTGTACTTCCAAAGAAACAGGTAAAGAACCTTGTTCTTAACTCATCACTGTTCTACACATACATGTCAGAAGAAGAGATATTAAGACTTGCATCTGCAACAATCGACGCCTATACCATCACAGGAACAAGGATATATGTGACAAGATACGTCGCTGGAACTGTACAGAACGCAGGAACACCTGACTATCTTGTAAAACAGGAGACGCTTGACCGTCTTGCCAAAGACCCCAACGTACTTACACTTGCTCAGAACACAATGAACCTTCAGGCAAGAATGAGCCTTGAATCAAGACTGGCATCTCTTACAGAGGAACAGCTCAAGGCAGTAAATGATGGCCACGGCCTTACAGACACAGCAAAGCAGTCAGTTCTTACAAAGGGCAATGTTCAGCTTATGGATATTCCGGTTGATACAGAGTTTGCTCCTGACAACGGTTCCCTTGATACCTACTCAAATGACGAGGAACAGGAGCAGTCGCAGGCATTGGATGAAGAAACGCTATCAGAAATAGCATCCCAGGCAACAACAGAACAGACATCTTCAAGCACAGAAGCTTCCACAGACACAGCGACTGAACAGACAAACACGGGAAACTAAAAGGAGGGTAAAGGATGCTTAGTTATGAAGATAAAAACGTAAAGCTCATTACTTTCCTTGGAATGGAGAGATGCGATGTTGTTTACTATACGGCAGTAGTGTTTGCATCAGCAGGAAAAGATGTGCTTGTAGTTGATAATTCCTGTTCACATGATTTTTTCAGGTCTATCCCAAAGCCGGAGAGAGAACCCTATGCAAAGGTAGGCAACATTACATGTGTAGCAAATAGAAAGATGAGTTACGATTTTTTTTACGAGTTTGACATTGTTATCTGCTATAACGGCAGGTCAAAGGGCAGTGATGTCACAGAGATAATGAACAAATCAGATATCAATTATGTTCAGACATCATACAGCCCATATCAGGCAGAGGATATATCAAAGCTGCTATCTGATGAGATCGAGGGTGATTATGAGATTATCTACCGTGATAAGCCATCGGGGAAGGTCTCTGAAAAGATAATCATTGATGAGCTCGGATTTATTCCCGAAGCTGTAAAAGAGTCATATATCTTTTCATATGACATGCAAGACTATTCCTGCTATATCAATTTCGTTAGAAACGGTCATCAGAAGCTCTCACCGCTTTCTGGAGACATCAAGGCATTTTTAATGACTCTCTATGAAGAGTTCATGCCGGAAATAGACAAAAAAGAAGCAAAGAGACTCTTTAGCCGCGCCTTATCAGGTAAGATCGAGTAAAGGGAGGACACTAAATGGTACTAATGGTACAGGGCTCATATGTAAGTGAAAATGAGGCGACTGCAATTGCAGCTTCCATAGCCGTGACAGCAGCCATGAATAACAATCATAAGACACTTCTTATGCAGCTTACAGACAATAAATCAACATCCGCCCTTACTATCTTAAAGGGCAAGGAGATAGCCGAAAACACCATTACAGAGCTTGGAACATATCAGATTGAGGACAAAGGTATTGACGCACTCCTTCGTAGAGCAAGTTCCATAAAGCTTGTAAAAGAGACATTTGACTCCTCAACAGAGCCCATGCTCTCATATGAAAATTATCTCGACGTTGCGGATATCACAAAAAAGAACGACTTCATAAAGACGCTTTCCGTAAACGGGATGAAAAATATCTTAAAGTATGCAAATGATGTGTACGGCATGATAATCATCATCCTCGATGGAAAAAATGATCAGGTAATGGCAGAGATGCTTTCTTTATGCGACGCATACGTTACATGCGTGCGCCAGTCTCCTGCCCCTCATGCTCTTAATACAATAGACGGCAAGAAGAGCTATTATGCAGTTGCAGACTTTGATTCCCATTCAAGATATAATCTTCAGTTCCTTAAGAAGATCTATAACTCAAACGACCTCTACACCATTCCTTATAACTCGGAGTATCACGATGCAGTGATTTCCGGGACGCTCCTTAAGTTCATGCTTAAGAACAATACCCCTGAGAAGGAGGACGACAACTCAAAGCTCCGTGAGGCTATCATGGACCTTACAGAGGCAGTGATAAACGACAAGGTAACAGCTGACCAGATGGCCCTTGAAAAGTTTGAGAATGAAAACTTCGTAAGGGATGATGACGAGAAAGACGCAGAACTCACAGAAGTTTCCAATTTTGAGATTGAGACCGTTACAACAACAAAAGGACATTTCCTTAAAAAGGCAGTTGAGGAAGAGGTTCTTCATATCGACGACGATGCTCCAAAGAAAAAGAGTAAGAGAAGGCCATTCTTTAGAAAGAAGGACGCCTTTGATGAACAGATTAGGGAAGAAAACAGAGATCCTTTTGTAGATGAGATAAAGGTTGATGAAGACATTTTGACAGAGGAAGAGACAGGTCCTGGAGAAATGGACGCTATGCAACCTGACAGCGAACCAGAACCAGCATTTGAGGAAACGGAAGCTTATGAGGAAGAGCCTCATATTGAAGAGCCGCCGGTAGAAGAACCACCCGCAAAGAAGAAAAAAGAAAGACGTGGCCTCTTTGGAAGAAAGAAAAAAAGAGCTGATGCGGCAGAATATGATTTTCTTGTTCCTGATGAAGATGCATTTGAAGAAAATGCAAAGATGATGGATGAAGAAACTCGCTTTAAAGAGGAAGAAGCTGCATACCTAAGAGGTGAGGAAATAGATGATATACAGGAAGAACCTCTCACGAAAAAAACTCCTGTATACACGGAAGAAGCCCCTGTATATCAGGCATACGAAAAAATTGATGCAGAAGTACTAAAGGAAGAACCTGTGAAGATAAAGACCATAAGGACAATACGCACGGCTGATTCATGGGTATGTCCTGAATGTAGCACAGAAAATACCGGAAAGTTCTGCCAGGAATGCGGAACCAAAAAGACACTGGACTGGACATGTCCAAACTGTAAAACAGTAAACACTGGAAAGTTTTGTCAGGAATGCGGAACTAAAAGAGGGTAAAAATGCTTAATAACACATTAATGATAATCCTCATACTCGTTGTGGCTCTCGGAGGCCTTATCTATTTTGTAAAGAAGACCGCAGAGGATAGTGATGATATTGAGGAAAAAGAGCTTATAACGGTTGAATCCCTGATGCAGAAAGTAAATGAAACTTTTGCAGCTACCATCAAGCGCTCAGTAAATGACATGAACCTTAATTCTGAGCAGTATAAGAAAAAGATGGCCAATAAGGAAGAACTTAAGAGTTCCATTCACAAATGTGCAGATGGCGATTCTGCGGCAAGGGCTTTCGTTAAGCAGTATACACAGGACGTTATCACGGATGAGAGGATTGGAAAGGTATCACCTTATAATATTGACACAATCATCCCCTTTAACGACCCGGATAAGCTTAAGCCACGTTATAAATTCGAGATCCTTACAATGCTCTGGATGGAAGAGGGCGAGAGGGGGTTTTCCAAAAACTTCACAAGATTCGGCCTTGATAAGCCCAAAAAGACAAGATACGGCGATGTATACGATGTTACAAAAGAAGATATCACAAGGGTGTATAAGGAATATATTGAGGAACGCGGCGGTATTGACTACGCAGAAAAGATTGATTTCCTTACACAGCTCGTATATGAAAAGCGATTCGGTCTTGGCCCTGTGGATCTTTTGCATGAGATAGAGATAGATGAATATCAGGGCGGCACATCAGGAATTCCATCTGGAAGATATGACATCACTCTTCACAGCCAGTCTGATGATGATTACCCCGAGGACGTATCGGACTATGAGAAGTCACTTGATGAGCCAAGATATTCCTTTGCAGCTGTATGGATAGTATTCCATGGCTT